>WUUC01199080.1_pt1 | contig 14120 bp, 14 predicted proteins | sample 6278441 | NCBI WGS metagenome assembly WUUC01 (sample SAMN13675441, study PRJNA597444) | soil metagenome | isolation source: soil | place: USA: Washington | collected 2017-10
CCATCCAATTGGCCCGAACAATGGGCACGGTTCTCGCCGGCGGTACTCCTCTCGTCGAGGCGTTGCACATCACAAAAAGTGCGATTTCGAACCGTTACATTGCGGTGGGACTCGGCGAGGCCGTGGATGAGATTCGCGAGGGGACAACGCTGGCTGCGGCGCTGAATCGTCCGAAAGTGTTTCCCAAACTTGCCATTGAGATGCTGTCGGTTGGCGAGGAAACCGGGTCGCTCGAGACGATGCTGCATGATGTCGCCGAGTTCTACGAAGGTGATCTCGATCTCCGGCTGACGCAATTGACGACGTGGATCGAGCCGGTGCTTCTCCTGGTCATGGGAATCCTCGTTGGAGGAATCGTTATCGTGATGTATCTTCCGGTCTTTCAAATGGCTGGGAATGTGTGAGCATTGCAATGCCATTTTCAGAGCGATCAGGTAAAAATCTTCGGAAAGGACCGGTGACGACTCGAAACCCGACGAGGCCGACACTTGCTGAAGTGCTGGTAGGACAGGGCATTGTCGCCAAATCAGCAGTCGATCACACGCTAAGCCGCTTGGGCGGAGTTTCTGCGGATCTAGGCGCCACTCTTTTAGGCGAAGGGGCGCTTTCCGAAGAGCAACTGGCCCGCGCGTTAGCGATGCAATTCGGGCTGCCCTTCGAGGCACTGGCCGACTTTCGCATCGAGGCGTCGTTTTACGATCGCGTGTCCGCGAAGTTGATGCAGCGGCATCCCTTTGTCCCCATTGCCGAGAACGCGGGACGGCTGACCATCGCGATTCCCGATCCTCAAGACTTGCTCGGCGTCGATGAATTGGAACTGCTGTTGGGGCGCGAACTGGATCTCGTCGTCAGCCCGAAATCGGCGATTCTCACGGCCTTGGAGCGCAGTGAAGGCTCGAGTCAGGCGCTGCGCGAACTGGAGGCGGAGTACAGGTCCGTGCTGGTGAAGGAGGATGAGCGAGGGGAGGAAATTCTCACGCTCGACCACAACTCTGATGATTCAAGTCCCGCCGTTAAACTGCTTGATTCCATTCTCTTGAGCGCCATGCAGCGGCGCGCCAGCGATATCCATATCGAAGCGGCAGATCGGTCCACCCGGGTCAAGTTCAGGGTGGACGGAATTCTCTTGCCTGCCATGGAGCCGCTGGACATCCGCCTGCATGCGCCTCTCGTCTCTCGACTGAAAGTCATGTCTGATCTCGATATTGCCGAACGCCGCGTCCCTCAGGATGGCAGCTTCCGGATGCGGCTTGAACGCAAAACCGTCGATTTCCGGGTCTCCATCCTGCCGAGCGTGTTCGGCGAATCCGTCGTCATCCGTATTTTGGATCGAGAAGCCATTGCCACGGGTGTGTCCACCCTGCGCCTGGATCGCCTCGGGTTCAATGATGAGGATCTCAAGCGTTTTCGACGGGCCATTACCAGGCCGTACGGGATGGTGCTCGTCACAGGACCGACCGGAAGCGGCAAGACGACGACGCTCTATGCCGCCATTACGGAAATGAACATCAAACAGGACAAGCTCATCACAATCGAGGACCCCGTTGAATACCAACTCGCCGGTGTCGTGCAAATCCCGGTTAACGAAAAGAAAGGGCTGACGTTTGCACGGGGATTACGATCCATCTTGCGCCATGATCCCGACAAAATCATGGTCGGAGAAATCCGTGATTCTGAAACCGCTCAAATCGCAATTCAGTCCGCATTGACCGGTCATCTCGTCCTGACGACCGTGCACGCCAACAACGTCTTTGACGTCATTGGGCGCTTCGCTTCGATGGGCATCGACTCCTATAACTTCCTTGCCGCGTTGAACTGCGTGCTGGCTCAGCGCTTGATCCGGATGTTGTGCCAGTCGTGTCGGGTTCCACTCGCGCTCGACAAGACGTTGGCTGAGGAATCGGGGTTAGATTATGACGAATACAAAGATATACCGTTCCATCAGGGGAAAGGTTGCCATGAATGCCATGGCACGGGGTACCGCGGCCGGCAATGCATCACCGAGTTTCTCGATCTCACGGATGAGATCAAAGAAATGATTTTGTCGGAACGGCCGCTGTCGGAGATCCGGTACCGGGCCGTCACCGGCGGGATGATCACTTTACGGCAGTCGGCGGTGCGGAAAGTCATTGAAGGCGGAACGACCTTGCGTGAAATCAATCGCGTCACGTTCAGCGAGGAAGCTTAGCATGTGGGGACTGGGCGATGGTCGGCCGAGAGAATGCCTGAAAATCGGCGGGCATGCGGTGGTCTTGGGTGAAACCTCAAAAACCTGGCGTGGACGGCACCGCTACCGTTGCGCGCTTTCTCCCATCCCGGCCGGTGTGATCAAGCTCTCGCCTCTCGATGGCAACGTTATCGATCGCGGAGCGTTGCAGGAACGTCTCCGGTCGCTGGCCGGACCGGCGAAGCGCGTGCGTTTGTTCGGGCGGACGCTGCTCTCGGATCTGCCGCGGCCGGTAACACTCGTCCTGCCGGATCTTTCCGTACGCTCGACTGTTCTGCAGTTGGAGCAGCTGCCTGTCCGCAAACACGAACAAGAGGCGCTCATCCGTTGGCGATTGGGCCAGGACCAGCGCGTGCCGCTGGCCGGTGCAAAACTCACGTGGCAGGTGTTCCCGCCCCGGCACGCCAAGGCCGGCGTTCATATGGTTCTCGTCATCGCCGTGCAAGAGACGATTCTTGCCGAATATGAGGCGGCTTGTGAAGCGGCAGGGCTGCTTCCGCAGGAAGTCACGGTCGCCAGCTTTCGCCTTTTTGATCTCTGGCTTAAAGCGGCCGGCGGCGCGCGATGCTTGACTCGAGACTTGGCCTGGTTGACGGTTTCGGACGGCGGATTGACCTGTCTGATTGTTCATGAGGGACGCCCCGTGTTCGTGCGGACGAAGTTTCTCGGCGAAGGGTCCCAGGGAGACGAACTCACCAGCGGTGACGGCATTGAAAAAATCGTGCGTGAAACGCAAATATCCATCCTGGCCTGCCGCGAGCACTTTCCGAACCTGCAGCTTGCCCGCTTGGTACTCATGACGGATAGCGATGTTCCAGGTTTGGAACACGCATTGGGTCATGAGTTGGACGTCTCGACTGACCACTTACAATGGGATCATGTTGAGACCGTCGGATGGGTTCCTTTGGGAGGAAGTACGTCACTCGCAGCACTGCCGGTCGTGGCAGGATTGATGTAAGCATGCGACATACCAATTCGATCTTTACACGTATCGCCGACAGAATCGGCAGCTTTCGGTGGCAGACCGGGGGGGCGAGCTTTTTCTATGTTGAGCTGGCCAGCCGTCATCGGGCCTATGTCGTGCCGGCCAGAATCCTGCTGCAAGCGACTGCGCTTGGACTCGCCGTCTGGGTCTCTTGGAGTACGGCTGAGGCGTTGTTTGCGTTCCAAGACCTGAGGGAGATCCAGGCGCGTGTGGCTCAGGTTCGCGAGCAGGATCAGCAACTGATCGATGAGGCCCGTAACGAGGGCATCGATCTGTCTGAAGCCGCCTTACGCCAATTGCCAAGCGAAGTTGCGTTAGCCAATCAGTTGCTGGCAAAGCGCAGCTTTTCTTGGACACAGTTCCTGTCAGGACTGGAAGAGGCGATTCCTCCCCGCGTTTCGATAAAGAGCGTGCGGCTGGACCCCGGCAGCGCAGTCATCCATTTAACCGGCGCGGCGGTGACCGTCGAAGACGTTACGGCCCTCACACTTAAGCTGCAGTCGCATCCCGTTTTTCATGATCCCGTTCTCGGTCAGCACCAATTGGGCGGCGATGGTCTGGTGGAATTCGACCTCAGATTGAAGTATCGGCCGCAGGAGCGGACGTGAGGGCGTATCTCATCGAACAGTTGCGAAAGCCCTATGGGATGCTGATTCCAGTGGCGGGCCTCGTCTTCGTCCTGCTCTTGGCTCTCTGGGCGGTGAAGTCGCTTGGATTGGAGGCCGCTGAACAGAGCCGGTCCGGCCTAACCGCCGACTGGGCGCGGGTGCGCAAAGACTATCAGCATCATCAAACAGCCAGGCGTGCGAAGAAGGATTTAGCTCAAGTGTGGAACGCGTTGCCCGAAGAGCGGGATTTCGCCCCATTGGCGTTGGGCATCACCGAAGAAGCGAAACGCAATCATGTCACGCTGCCAGCACTGTCCTATAAGACGGAATCGACCCCGGTTGTCCGTACCAGCAAGGGCGTGCTGCAAGGTACGATGAGCGGCCGTTACGAAGACCTCAGACGGTTTGTGTACGACCTCGAGACGGCTGATGAATTGGTCTACATCGAGGATGTGGATTTGGTTCCCTCCACAGCCCAGCACGATCACCTGACGTTCAACATCAAGATCGTGACCTATTTACGGAGCGATTTACCCAAGCCGGCCGTGCAATAGCCGTATGGATGTCCGAGGAAAAAAGCTCCTGGCCTTGATGACGCTCGCTTCGCTGTGGGCAGGGCTGCTGATCTGGCAATTTCTCAACTGGGAAGGCTCGGTTCGCGTGCCGCTCGCCAATGTCACGGGAACCGGCGGGAGAGCGCTGCACTCGCCTAACGGCATGGACGGTCTTCACGTGCAGCTGGACCTCCTCGCAGCCGCCCGCACCCAACGCGAAATGACCTTTGCCACTCCGCGGAACATTTTCGCGTTGCCTAGCGCTGCCGCTGTCAATGAAGTTAAGGTCTCTGATGTCTCTACCGAGTCGGCCGATCGTGCGGTCCTCCAGCAAGCGGTGGCCGCAGAACTGTCGCAGTTTCATTACTTGGGCTTTGTGCGGACCGGAGAAGAATGGCAGAGAAAGCACGATTTGGCCGTGTTGACAAAGAACGACGACGTGCATGTGGTCAAGAAAGGCGAAACTGTCGAGAACCATGTAGTGGTCAAGACGATTACTCGCGAGAGCGTGACGCTATTGGATAAGGATTCGCGGCTCGAATACACCGTGCTGTTATTGGAAGAACCGCAGACGCCATCACCATAAACAAGTGTCCATGTCTGAAATGATTCGCCGCCGCATGCTGCGCATACAAAACGAACAGGGGGTCACCTACCTGATGCTCATGTTTGTCGTCATCCTGATCGGCCTGTCGACTACGGCCGCGGCGAGGCAATGGAAGGCCATGGTGCAGCGTGAATTGGAAGCCGATCTCTTGTCCAGGGGCATCGAGATCCAGAATGCCTTAGCGCTCTATTCGGCGACCATCAAGGCTGGCCGCGTGATGCCAGGGGAAGTCTATCCTCAATCCTTAGCGGAATTAACGAGATTACCTAAGCCGTTTCTGCGCAAACCGTACATCGACCCGATGACGCACGGGGATTGGGAATATTTAAGGGGTCCGGCCGGTGGAATTATGGGTGTGCGAAGCAAAAGTCGCGCGATGCCTTTTAGAAAGCACGATTTTCCTTTAGAGGTCAGACATTTTGCAGGAAGAGCCACGTATCATGACTGGGTGTTTCAACATCCAAATCCATCCAGTTCCGGATCGTCCACGCTCGCGCCACAGTCACTGCCGCCAGGTCTCGCACAGAATCCTCCTGTGGAAACTCCGCAAACCTCTATTGCCCCCTTCTAAAGCGCTAAAGACCCCAGCTATGCGTGCATGAGAACATGTTGGGATTTAACAGCAGAACTGATACAGTCCTTGCGAAGATCTTCAAACGAGAGGAGCGATAGCTATATGCGGATCGTCATTACGGGCGGGGCGGGCTTTCTTGGCAGCCATCTAAGCGATGCGCTCGTCGAGGCCGGCCATACCGTCATCTGCATGGACAATCTCCTCACGGGGCGAATGGACAACATTTCTCATTTGCTGGGGCACGACCGGTTTACGTTTCTCAAGTACAACGTGTGCGACTACTTGCATGTCGACGGCCCGCTTGATGCGCTCATGCATTTCGCTTCGCCGGCCAGTCCTCAAGACTATCTTGAATTTCCGATCGCCACACTAAAAGTTGGCGCGCTTGGTACGCACAAGGCATTGGGGTTGGCACGTGCGAAAAACGCAAGGTTTCTGCTTGCCAGCACGTCCGAGGTCTATGGTGATCCGCTCGTGAATCCGCAACCGGAAACGTATTGGGGCAATGTGAATCCGATCAGCCCCCGGGGCGTGTATGACGAGGCGAAGCGCTTCGCTGAAGCGATGACGATGGCCTATCACCGCTATCATGGCCTCGACACGCGGATCGTACGCATCTTCAATACATTTGGCCCGCGCATGCGGGCGAACGATGGCCGAGTCGTGTCAAATTTCATCGTCCAGGCGCTTCAAGGAAAACCACTGAGCGTTTTCGGCGAAGGGCAACAGACGAGAAGCTTTTGCTACGTCGATGATCTTGTCCGAGGTATCGTCGGTCTACTAATGGTGAATTCCGATAAGACAATCGAACAGCGGATCGACAAAAAATTTCTGTTCGCTGGAACCGCCGACCGCGATAATGCGAGTGTGCACGATCCTGTCAATATCGGGAATCCACGCGAATTGACCGTCATTGAGATTGCCCGTCTGATTCTCAAGCTGACCGGGTCATCCAGTGACATCAGCTTTCATCCACTTCCTTCGGACGATCCGAAGGTCAGGCGGCCGGATATTAGCAAGGCCGGAGCGCTCCTCGGTTGGGAACCGCAGGTGGCTCTTGAGGATGCGTTGAGCCGCACGATCGCCTATTTCCGGAAAGCGCTATCCCAATAGCCGCCGTCACCTGAAGGCGCAGTTCGCTCGCCTGAACGCCTTGACCCCCCGGAAATCATCACTGTATCCTGTAGTGCTTCACTGACAATATTATGAGGAGTACCGATTTCATGTCTGAGGAGAAGAGCGAGCGCGATCGTTCATCGGAAGCCTCATCGGCCGCCGAGCTGGCTGAAATTCCAATCCAATCGATTCCCGAATATGTTGACGAGCTGGTCAGCCGCGCACGGCAAGCAGCTAATCGCCTGGCCACTCTGTCGACCTCCATCAAAAATCAGGCATTGCTTGCCATGGCCGAGGCGTTGGAAGCGCAATCGGAGGTGCTGCTCGAGGACAATAAGCAGGACATCGAAGCGTTCGCCGATGGTGGCGGGAAAACGGCTATGGCAGACCGTCTGCGGCTCACCGACGAGCGGATCCACGAGATGGCTCACGGCATCCGGGAGATCGCTGCATTGCCTGATCCGCTCGGCGAAATGCCGAAGATGTGGACGCGGCCGAACGGCATGCAGGTCGGGCGGGTCCGTGTGCCGATCGGCGTCATCGGAATCATTTACGAGTCGCGCCCGAATGTGACGGCGGACTCGGCGGCCTTATGCCTGAAGTCCGGCAATGCATGCGTGTTGCGCGGGGGGAGTGAGGCAATCCATTCTAATACGGCGATCGCCAGAATATTGTCGGAAGCGGCTGAAAAATGCGGCGTCCCGGCTGCAGCCATCTCGTTTGTGGCACGGCCGGACCGTGATCTCGTGCCACTGCTTTTGAAGAAAGATCGGTGCATCGACCTGATCATTCCGCGGGGCGGGGAATCGCTGATGCGGATCGTGTCCGAGCATTCGACCATTCCGGTCATCAAACATGACGCGGGCGTCTGCCACATTTATGTGGATGACGAAGCGGATCCGGCAATGGCTGAACGTATCTGTCTCAACGCGAAGATTCAACGGCCCTCGACCTGCAACGCAATGGAAACCCTGTTGGTGCATCAAACCATGGCGCGGACGTGGCTGGCCGGATTCATCGACAAGCTCGTCGCGGCCAAGGTGGAGGTACGCGGTTGCCCAAGGACCTGCGCATTATCCTCTGCAGCCAAACCTGCCGCAGATACCGACTACGGCAAGGAGTTTCTGGACTTGACTCTCGCGGTGAAGGTGGTGAAGAACGTCGAGGAAGCGATGGACCACCTTGCCCGTTACGGGTCCCGTCACACAGAGGCGATCATTACCTCCGACTACAAGAAGGCCATGCGATTTCTTCGCGAAGTTGATGCCAGTGCCGTGCTGGTCAATGCTTCCACGAGACTCAATGACGGATACCAGTTCGGGTTGGGCGCCGAAATCGGCATCAGCACCTCGCGTATCCATGCCCGCGGGCCGATGGGATTGGAGGAACTCACCTGCTCAAAGTTTATCGTGATGGGGAGCGGGCAAGTCCGCGAATAGCACGATGAGCACCTATCCTGGATACGTTCAAACACTATTAGCTTGCGAGCCGATCCCGCGTTGCCTTCATCCTAGTATCTTCACGCCCCTCTAGAGATGTCTTCCGATCCCGTCGTCACGGCCCTCTCGACACCCGGGCATTTGACGTTCTGCGAAAACCTCCACCTCAAAAAAGATTTCGAATCAGCGGGCGGGCGAGTGGTCCGGGAATCGACGGGCCACCTGATCTTCTATCGGTCGGACGGGCGGCGTATTCTGGCGGCCGATCCTGCCGGCCATGCGCTGCACGAGTGCGAATGGCAAGCGGACCAGCAGGGAAAAGTCGGGCTTGTTCGGGCCAGGCTCCGGTTGGATTGGGGCACGTGGGTCGGACTCAAGCCTTCCGGTCTCGTCAATGAAACGACACTGAACCTTGCGACAAAGCCTGGCTGGCAACGGCTGAAGCCTGACGATCTCCGAGCGATGGCCGCACAGGCTTTGCGCGTTTCGCTCGAGGACGTACGCTGGTTCTATCGTGACGAGGACTTGTCGATCAGCGCGCAAGGACTAGCCACAATTCGCCAGCGGAAAGACGCCTGGTATGTGCTGGAAGATGCGGAGTTCGACCGCGCCCGCTTCATGTCGTGTATGGGTGCGATGCACTGGGAATCCATCGATTTTCTTCCCGTCGTCGAGCTCTTCAAATCCTTGTTGCCTGGCACCGGCTCTGCGGCGTTCGAATTGATCCGCGGTCTGTATGATGACCAGAATCAAGGAAAGCCCTCTCCGGTGCGATTGCGGTATCGCGGCATACCGGCCTATCCATCCGAAGCGGCCTTTCGCCTGTTTCAGAGCTGTTTCGTTCCCCAGGCACCGCCTGGAAAAGACGCCTTGTCAGTGTTCATGGATCCCGAGAAGGCTCATCAAGTCGAATGGTTGCCGTCGCCAACTCCTCCTCGTCGGTGCTTTGACGATTCGACAGGTTCGTGTCTGACGATCCAGGGAGACGTGCTTCAGAAGGTGACACTGGCAAATGATGCTGCCGGGTTGTCGTACGTAAATCCAAAGAGGCGCGTCTTTCTCCTCTGTGATCGAGCGGCGCAGGTCATCCATGGGAAGGTCGTCCTGACAGATCGCGATGCAGCAATAACCCTGACGGTGCCTCTGCCTCAAGGCTGCTGCGAAGCCTCTGAGCCGCCTCAAGCCTTACAGACCAGTCCAGTAGACTGGAGATCGGTCTTTGTGGATGGCCTCCCGCAAATTCCGCCACACCAAGCCTATGGAGCAGTGTTGCTCTATCCGCAGGACGATATGCCGGTCGGCGAGTTGCCTTCCCAGCCGTTTGTCGCCGATTACCTGCAAGATATCGCTGAACAGGATGCTCAGATAGGAAGCGTCCTTGCACGGGCGGAACGGGTGCTTATCGAAAATGGAGATGCGGTCATCTCCACCTGCGTCTTGTTTGATCGACCCCGCGATTATATGGTGCTCGTCCGGAACGCGGCGTTTGCGCAAAAACAGGCGCAACAGCTTTGGACCACCTCTGCGCAGCTGCAGCGTTGGGATTGGCTCAAACGTATACGATTTGTTTCGGCTTTGCCTCCGGTAACGCATTCATCTTCGGCCGAAACCTTTGACATCATCTACTCCTGGATGCCTTTTGAACGCACAGAAGACAGGCGCTCGTTTGAAACCGCTGTCGAGGACTTGCGACGTAGACTCCGCGCCGGCGGACACGCGTTCGTGACCGGTCCGGCCAGTCTCGACACCTACTGGCCGCGAGCCGGCTTCAGGGTTCAGTGGCAGGACGCCGTCGATCAATTGCCGACGTTCCGCATGCATCGGACGATCTTGCCCCAATCACAACTTAAAGCGGGACTTACGCTGTACCATGTCATGGCAATATGAGCCGCGAACACTATCCCTCATAGGCTTGACACTCTCGGTTGACCGTCAGTAAGATTGCGGAAACCTTTAATGCTCATCCTGAGAGGTGAGCAAGGAGTCAACATGGGCCGCCGTTTGGCGACAATCGTTCACCTTCTCATCGTCAACGATGGGGAGGTTTTTTTATGTCCGGAATCCAGGTAAGGCCATGTCACCGAACCGGCAGCAGGAGCGACTCGTGATGGAAGCCGGCGATATCGCCCGAGCCGTGACGAGGATCGCCCATGAGATCCTTGAGCGCAATAAAGGAGTGAAGGATTTGGGCCTGGTCGGTATCAGAACGGGCGGGGTGCATCTAGGCCACCGGCTTGTCCGCCGGATTCATGATATCGAGGGCGTCTCGATTCCCATCGGTGAATTGGATATCACATTGTATCGGGATGATTTGTCGCTGAGGAAAGAGCAGCCGGTTCTTCGAAAGACGTCGGTGCCGTTCGACATTTCCGGCAAAATTATCGTGCTCGTCGATGACGTGCTGTTTACCGGACGGACGATACGCGCCGCGATGGATGGCCTGATGGACCTTGGACGTCCCGCGGAAATTCAGTTGGCGGTGTTGGTGGATCGCGGGCACCGACAATTGCCGATCAAGGCGACATTCATCGGGAAGAATATTCCGACCTCGAGGGAAGAGAACATTCAGGTCATGCTGGAAGAGGCCGGCGAAGACGACCGGGTCGTCATTCTCAAGGCGTGAAGGAGCGAGAGCGATGAGTCTGAAACGAAAGGATCTTCTTAGCTTGGCGCTCTTGTCGACGGAGGAGATTCGACTCATTCTCGAGACGGCCGACTCGTTTAAGGAAGTGACCGGGCGGGAGATCAAGAAAGTCCCGGCGCTTCGCGGGCGGACGGTCGTGAATCTCTTCTTCGAGCCGAGTACCAGAACCAGAACGTCGTTCGAGTTGGCAGCCAAACGTCTGAGCGCCGACGTGATCAATTTTTCACCGTCGTCAAGCAGCGTGGTCAAGGGGGAAACCCTGCTCGATACCGCTCGCAATATCGAAGCGATGCAGGCGGATATCATCGTGCTGCGGCATTCGTCGGCAGGCGCAGCCGAAACCCTGGCGCGCGGCGTAAAGAGTTCGGTTATCAACGCGGGAGACGGATGGCATGAGCATCCGACACAGGCCTTACTCGATTTGTACACGATCCGCGAGCGGGGATTGCCGTTCGAGGGACTTCGCGTCGCGATCGTCGGCGACGTGTCCCATAGCCGGGTGGCCCGCTCAAATATTCACGCTCTCTCCAAGCTTGGCGCTGAAATTCGTGTGGTGGGTCCGCCCACGATGATTCCGATGGGCATCGATAAGCTTGGCGCGAAGGTGTTTTATCACCTGGATGAAGCTTTGTGCGGCGTCCAGGTCATTATGATGCTTCGGTTGCAACTGGAACGGCAGGGCCGGGCCCTGTTTCCGACGATCCGGGAATATGCCCGGCTCTATGGATTGACGGCGGAACGTGTCAAACTCGCCGCCCCGGGCGCCATCGTCATGCATCCGGGACCGATAAACCGAGGCGTCGAAATCGCGCCGGAGGTTGCCGATAGTTTGTCCTCGGTGATTTTGGACCAGGTCGCGAACGGCGTCGCCGTGCGGATGGGTATTTTGTACCTGATGTCGGGAGCCAACTAAGTAAAAGGCAGTTGCACATCATTACAGTTGGAGGCCAAAGACCTTATGGCAATTGTGATCGAAGGCGGACATATCATTGACCCCGAAAGGTTTAATGCCGTCGGCGATCTCGTGATCGATCATGGGAAAATCAGTGCGGTCGGGCGGGACGTGAAATCGCCGCCCGGCGCGACCAGACTATCCGCGAAAGGCCGGTTGGTCGTGCCGGGATTCATCGATCTGCACGTGCATTTTCGGGAGCCCGGTTTTGAATACAAGGAGACGATCCATACCGGCGCCGCTTCAGCGGTTGCCGGCGGGTTTACGACCGTCTGTTGTATGCCGAATACGCATCCTGTCAACGACAATCAAGCGATTACGGAATTCATCATCGATCGCGCGCGCGCCGCAGGTCTCGCGAATGTGTTGCCCATCGGAGCCATTACGAAGGGCTCGGAGGGAAAGGAACTGGCGGAGATCGGTGATTTGCGCCGGGCTGGCTGCGTGGCCATTTCGGACGACGGCAGACCGGTGATGAACAGTCTGGTCATGCGCCGAGCCATGGAATACGCGTTGGCCTTCGACATACCGGTCATCGACCATTGTGAGGATCTGCATCTCGCTGAGGGCGGATGCATGAACGAAGGGTTGATCTCGACGGAACTCGGACTGCCGGGAATTCCAGCGGCCGCCGAAGACATGATGGTGGCGCGAAATCTGTCCTTGGCAGAACTGACCGGGGCCCGGTTGCATCTCGCTCACATCAGCACCGTCGGATCGGTCAGAATGGTCCGCGAGGCAAAGTCGAGGGGAATTAAGGTTACGGCGGAGGCCTGCCCGCACCATTTTACGTTGACCGAGGAGGTGGTTCGCGGGTTCAATACGTTGGCAAAAATGAATCCGCCCCTTCGAACGTGGAAGGATGTGCAGGCGATCAAGGAAGGGTTGCGCGACGGCACGATCGACGTCATCGCGACAGACCATGCCCCCCACGCGACGCAGGAAAAACAGCAGGGATTTACTGAAGCGCCCTTCGGCATCGTTGGATTGGAAACTGCGCTGTCTCTCACCTTGGCGCTGGTCGATGAAGGGATACTGTCGCTCGAGTCTGCGGTCGAGAAACTCAGCACGGCTCCGGCCAGAGTGTTCAGCCTGTCCAAGGGGACCCTACAAGTGGGAGCGGACGCCGATGTTACCATCATCGATCCACAGGCCCAGTGGGAAGTCGATCCGGCAAAGTTTCGCTCAAAGAGCCGCAATACGCCTTTCGCTGGCTGGAAGGTGAAAGGGCTTGTGCTGACGACCATGGTGGGGGGGCGTGTGGTGTTTGACCCGCCGGTGGCTGCGTGAGGTCTGCGGCAGGATGGGGTCCGGCCTGCGTGCTGAGTTGTGAATTTCTTGCGCTGGGGGTGTGGGTGGGTGGATTGATCGTTTTAGTCGGGGCGGTGATTCCGGCGGTCTTCAATACGTTCGGCGGGCAGGATTCCAGCGGCTTCTTTCTCACGCGGGCCTTCGAAGGATATAACCGCCTGGTCCTTGTCGCGCTTGTCATTCTGATTACCGCCATGGCCTACCGGCATTGGCGCGGCCGGGCCGTCGCGACGGTCAGCCGTGGAGAATGGATTCTCGTCAGTCTTATGGGAGGGATTGCCGGTTTGATTATTCTCGTGCTGCATCCTCACGCGGCCGCGTTGCAGGCGCAAGCATTTGCGCTCAAAGACGAGCAGGCCAGAAAAGCGGCGTTCGAAGCGTTCTTTCGGCTGCATATGCCGATCCGATCGCTGTATGTTGTGAACGTCGTGTTGGGCATCTGGTTGCTCGTGCTCAAAACGAAACGATCATTCCGACAAGAAGGGGTACCGGTTTGAAAAAGGCGCTGTTAGTACTGTCGGACGGGAAAGTGTTTGAAGGCCGCGCCCTCGGCTTCGAAGGGGAGGCGGTTGGCGAGGTGGTGTTCAACACGGCCATGACCGGATATCAGGAGATCCTGACCGACCCCTCGTACAAAGGACAAATTGTCACCATGACCTGTCCGCATATCGGCAACTACGGGGTCACTCCTGAAGATGTCGAGTCCACGCGCATCTGGGCGGAAGGCTTTGTCGTGAAGGAGGCGAGCCAACGCGCCAGCAATTGGCGCAGCCGTGAAGGACTTCACGAGTATCTCACGGCGGCGAAGATCGTAGGGATTGAAGGGTTGGATACGCGAGCGCTGACTCGACATTTGCGCGAACATGGATCACAACAAGGATTGATTTCACATCTGGAAGGAGACCACGGACGCGCCGTGGCGAAAGCGAAAGAGGCGCCGAGTATCATCGGAAGGGATTTGGCGGCAGAGGTGACCTGCGGGGCGAGCTATCAGTGGAACGGTGGGTCGGGCGAATGGACTCCGGCCTCCCAGGACGGCCATGCCACGAAGCGCCGTTGGAAAGTTGTGGCGTATGATTTCGGCGTCAAGCAGAATATTCTGC
>WUUC01134099.1_pt1 | contig 14119 bp, 9 predicted proteins | sample 6278441 | NCBI WGS metagenome assembly WUUC01 (sample SAMN13675441, study PRJNA597444) | soil metagenome | isolation source: soil | place: USA: Washington | collected 2017-10
AATGTTGCCACCGGAAGGAAATAGTTGTCGCCGTAGTTGAAACGTGCTGCCGCAAATTTTCCAGCAGCCAATGCGTGCAATGCACTAATGCCGCCATCATCATGGCTTCCCTGGACGACACCGATGGGGTTGATCGCATTCAGGTCGGTGAACACGATCGACAGCGTATAGTTATAAATCCCGTTGAAGTAATACAGACCGTTAGACGTTTTTCCAACCTGGAATGGCAATCGTCTCCCGGTGCGAAGGATATGGTCCATGATGGCGCTCTCCGGTGTGAAATCGCCGTCTGACGGGCCAATGGTGAATGACTTCGTCTTCTGCACGTGTCCGTCGGCCGCTACGGTCGACATTACCGTGGTACGATTGGCCTGGTCGTAGTTGAGAAGCAGGAGGCTCTCGCCGTCTACGCCGGCCGCGAGCGGGTAAGCGCCGCCCACATTCAACTGTTGCGCTATTACGCCGTCTCCGTCGACTTCTATCAGCTGGATGCTCTGTGTCGACCCATCCATGCAGAAGAAATAAAACCTCCCGCCCACGTCCAGCAGCGAAGGTGCGGGGGTGACCATGTTATCATCCATTTCGCTGTCGGAAATAAACGCACCGAAAGCATCGGTCTTCATGATATAGATCGATCCGGGATCCACTTCGGAGCCGTCGGCAGAGATGGTTCTCTTCAGTCCGAGCACAATGTAGCCGCCGTCGCTGGTCTGTACGACATCCAACGGAGTATAGGCGATATTGAAATTAGAGTTATCGTAGAACCTGGTGAAGAAACTTTTGTCGGCTTCAGGGTCGGCTTCATTCTTACACGAGATCACCCAGGCAGAGACCGCAATCAGAAAAGCAATGGAGTAGATTCTTGATTTCATGATCAGTCGAGTGATTTGAAACTGTTGCTCAGGAAACGTAAGGGAAAAAGACATCCTACCGAGAAAACCAGGTGGTTGGTCTTCAGGTCATCCTGCGCGTCGCCGATACCGCTCAGCCTGTCATTCGAGAACCGGTTGTTCACGTTGGCGATGTTACTCATCCCCACGTGGTATGAAGCATCGAACACAATACGGACGTTGCCCAGGTTGTAGTTCAACCCTGCACCGGCGATCAATCCCCAATTGTTAGTAAAAAGATCTTTGGCACCCACGACAGCCGGTTCGTTCTCGAATGTATTGGTGCCTCCGGAAGCATTGTCGGTGCCGGAGACGGTAACTCCCTTAGTTGCCTTGACCAGTATCGAGTAATACACTCCTGCCTGGAGATACGGTCTCAGCGTGTTCTGTGTGAATTCATACTTCAAAAGGAGCGGAAGGTCTGCGTAGTCGAGCTGTTGTTCCTGGTCGAACTTAAGGTTGAGGCCTCCCGTTTCGGCATCGTTCCAGGTGTATTCGTTGGTGTAGGTAAATCTCGAGCTGCGATAGGTCGGCTGTGCGCTGATCGAAATGCCTTTGTAATAGAACGTGACCTCCAGTGTTGCCTGGCTTCCGATCTTGTTGAACGACTGATATTTCTTTTCGGTCGCCGACAGATCGTAGTTGTTGGGTGTGATCACAGAGTACCGTGCATCCACAACAGGGCTGGTAAGATTTACACCGGCTTTGAATCCCAGCCAGAACTGCTTGTTGAGGAATCTCTCCTGCGGGGTGCCTTTTGATTTCATCGAGGGAGGCGCCTTCTTTTTTTGCGCATAAGCTCCCGATGCGATAAGCACCAGGCTCAGGAGAAGTACAGGTAACTTCATAGGCCTATCTGGTTACGATCATTTTTTTGGTTTCATTCAATATTCCCGCCTTGATCTGATAAAGATAGACCCCGGCAGGCCAACCGCCCATGTCCGCCTTCACAAAATGTTCCCCCGCTTCACGCTCTTCATCCAACAACACACTCACCGATCTTCCCTGAACGTCAAGTAACGAAAGTTTTACGTGTGATTTTCCGTTAATGCGGAAGCCTATCTGCACGTCACTCTTTACCGGATTAGGAACGCAGTCATACAATTGGAAACGAGATGCGTAAAAGTCATCCGTAACGCCGGTGATAACCTGCGTTGCAACGCTGATCGGTTCATAGTTACCCGCGCCTTCTTCCTTGGGCCCGTTGATAAAGTTCTTGAAGAATATATCGTTGTTGATCTTTGCTTCGTCCACCAACAGCCAGTCGCGTAGAATGCTGGCGTACACCTGGCGGTAGTCGTATTGCATCTCGACGTTGTCTTGCGTTAGGTCGGGCACGTTTCCAACCACACCTGGGTTAGCTCCTTTACCGAAGATGAATACCGGTCCACCTGTGCCGTGGTCCGTACCATAGCTTCCGTTGGAGTGAATGCGGCGCCCGAATTCGGACGTGGTTACCGTGAGCACCCTGTCTTCGATGCCTCTTGCACGAAGGTCGTCCTGGAATGCCTTCATTGCTGCGCTGATGTGATACATCAGAGCGGCATGCGATCCCATAGTCGAGTCGTAGTTTTCCACTTGTTCGGCATGTGTATCGAATCCTCCGATCTTCACCAGGAACACTTTGGTTTTCACACCCTGGCCGGCCCCGCCGCCATCCAGGAGGCGTGCGATCAGTTGCAGTTGGGGCGTTAGTCCGTTGCGTGAACTCCCGGACGGGGCATTGAACGGATATTTGTCGGGATATGTCACCGTACTGGCAGAGGCAGCTTTGAAGACGTCGTAAAGCCTCTCTGCATAATCCTCCGACTTGTCTTCGAGCTCGAGTATCCAGTTCAGCTCTTTTCCGTACGGAGAATCGTTCAGGGCTTCCGGCGGCCGTCCGCGGGGATCGACACCTTCGTCCACGAAACCTTCGAGCTCTTCCACGAGCTTCGCGAAGCTTTCGGGATCATTCAATGAAATAGAAGCGGGAATGTGACCGTCCTGGTGAAAGATGAGGGACACATCGCTGCCCATCTCGATCGCCAGGGGATCTTTCATGTCGTCGTTGGGAAAATCATCAGGGTATACGTCGGGGGCAAACTCCTCCTGGAGGTACCGGCCCACCCAACCCGATGAGAAATAGTCGTCGAAGCTGCCTCCCATGAACGAGATATCGCGTCCGCGGAAGTGCGAGCCGTTGTTGTTCTTGTATGAAACTCCCTGTACGATGCAGGCGCGGCCGCGATCGTAAAGCTCTTTTAGCCCGGTCATGTCGGGGTGGAGGCCCACCTGCGCGTCCGACTTCAGGGTGGTATCAAGAGGGATCATTTTCCGGAGGCTGTTCTTCAAAGGGATGGCAATGTTTGCCCGGCGGCTGTAGTATTGGCCGTATGCTTCGATGGGAATGACGGCATTCAGACCGTCGTTACCGCCGTGCATTTGCAGGATGATCAGCACGCGATCGTTGGTGCTCTGCTTTGCCATGCGTGTCAGCGAGTTTTCGGCCATCAACTTCAAAGGGATGCCGCCAATCGTGAACGGTATCGATGCCAGCGACAGTTGCTTTATAAAATTTCTTCTTTTCATGATCTCAGTGAAGTTGATATTCGGGAGATTGCATCAGCGCGTTGAACAGTGAACGAAGTTGTCCGATGACCACTTCGATCTCGTCCTTCGTGGTCCACCGGTAAGTCCATTCGCCTTCGGGATCGGTATCGAACAAAGGCATTTTGAGGAATGCCGTGAGAAAATAATTGAGGCGTTCTGCTGTGAGACCGGAAGTGTCGTCCAATGTGGTATCGAACGTAAGGTTGTCTGACTGCGGAAAGAAGTATTTCACCAGCTCTTTGATCAACTGGCGTGGGTCGGCTGCTATCCCTGTAGGTATTTTATTGAAAACGAACTGGTATGCATCGATCTTCGGTGCATTGGGCTCCATCATTTCTGTTTCCTGCAGGAGCCGGATAAACTCGTATCGCTTTGTGAGGTAGTTGGTAGATATCCAGCTGCGGTGAAAGATGGGGAACTGGTGATATGCATCGTAGCCGGCTACGTCGTACGGTTCATAGAGGTTCATGCCCATACCCGACAGTTGTCCGGTCATTTCGCCGGTGAGCGCATAAAGGTCGGCCGGGGCGGTCTTGTAATCGGGCAGAGTGATCTCGAACATCCTGTAAGTGCCGATCATGAGGTCGAGCGGAGAACGGATGATACCTCCGAAATTGTCGTCGATAACACCGCCTGCGGCGTCGTAGAAGTGTTGACTGGCGAATAACTCTTCGAGCACCGGCTGAAGTTTAAAACCACCCGATGTGAAGGTATCCGCAAGCTCCGATATGATCGTGTTGTCGATCTCTTCGGTGATGCTGTGATAAACATAAAAGCGATAGACACGGCGGCAGATGTTGAGAGCGGTTTCGCGTTTGCTGTAGATCATTTCAATCAGCTGCGATACCTCGTCATACGCAGTTGCTTCGGTAGCATTGGTGCCGGGGAATAAAACCTGATCTGTGCTTCTTTGAATGACGTGTCCGTCGAAGCGGTCACTGAATGTCTTCGGAGTATTGTCGTGTGCTGTGGCGTTGGCGGGACTGCCTTTCACTTTTCCTCGCGGAAGGAGTGTATCGGGATCGATGGTAAGCTCGTTGTACGGCCTGGAGGTAAGTTTTTCGTCGAAGTTCCAGCCCGACAGCACCCGGGCTGCGGCCTGCACATCGGTTTCGCGATACACGAAGTAGTCGCCGGGATCGGTCGTTGACGGCACGTGTCCTTCAAGGCCTCGGCCGATGGTATACAATTCGAGAAGCTCTCTTGCGTAGTTTTCGTTCGGGCTTCCGTTCACGTTCAGGTTGCCGTCGAGCAAACGCAGCATGGCGTTGTCGACACTGATCTTCTTGGTGAGCTCTTTGAAGTTCACTTTTTCTCCAGCGTCCTTGTCGCGGGCGAAGAGACGAAAGAGCTGATTCTGAAAATAGAGCGCACGGCTGCTGTCGATCTTGGTTTGTATCGCTGTGAGGACCGTATGCATGAAGAAGACGATCTTCTCGCGCGCAGCATACTTGAGTGACAGTGCGGGATCGACCCCACTGCTCATCATTTGCGCGATGAGCCAGCCTTTAAAATATTTCTGCAGGTCGGCATCTCCGGAATTGGCATCGGTTGTGCCGGACAAAGCCCATTCGGTGCCTGTCTCTGGATCGATGGGCGCTTCGGGCGTGGGCAGGCTGCCTTCGAACAGTTCCGTGACAGCAGCTGCGGCAGTGAGCCCTGAAAATGTGTCTATCTGTGCGATGGTCGGTCCAAATGTGGCACGTCGTAGCAAATGGGCGGCTCTCTTCGGGCCAAGAAGGCCGGAAAAAGGGGTCAAAGGCATAGGGGGTTATCTTTGTTCAGGCAATTAATCTATCTGCCAACAATATAATTCAAAGAATAGGGATGAAATGACATTAATAGCGTTCACCCGTGTATATTTTTCCATGACTTAAGTTTACCTTAATTTGGTTGCGAGGTGCTATGAACCTGAAATGCTTCGAAGGCATCATCGCACATCGCACATCGCACGATGAATATGAAGATAATTGAGTGTCCACGAGACGCCATGCAAGGCATCGAGGAGTTTATTCCTACCGAAAAAAAAATAGCGTACGTTAATCAGCTCCTCCGGGTGGGATTCGACACACTTGACTTTGGAAGTTTTGTTTCTCCGAAGGCCATCCCTCAAATGAGGGATACCGCGCAGGTGCTCGATGGACTTACGTTGGAAGTCAGCCGCACGAAGTTGCTGGCCATCGTCGCGAACACACGCGGAGCCCAGGATGCATGTCAGTTCGGGATGATCACCTACCTCGGCTTCCCGTTGTCGATATCAGAAACATTTCAAAAGAGAAACACGAACAAGTCGATCTCCGAAGCATTGAATACCGTAGGGGAGATCCAGGACCTTTGTGCCAAACACGGCAAGCAACAGGTTGTTTATATCAGCATGGGCTTCGGCAATCCTTATGGCGATCCATATGATGAAGCGGTGGTGGGACAGTTTGTCGATATCCTCAATACACTGGGTGTAGGTATCGTTTCTCTCGCCGATACCATCGGTGTGTCGAAAACCGATCAGATCCGGTATTTATTCACAAGCCTTTCCGGAAAATTCCCTTCGATGGAGATCGGAGTTCACCTGCACAGCAATCCAAACACGGCATTGGAAAAGATCGAAGCAGCATACGGCTCGGGATGCAAGCGATTCGACGGGGCGATCAAAGGTTTTGGCGGCTGCCCGATGGCCGAAGATGACCTTGTGGGAAATCTGGCGACCGAGACGATCGTCGCGTATCTGAACAATCAGAAAGACAATCCCGGTTTGGATATGGAAGAGTTCACAAAGGCGATTGTGATGGCCGAAGCTCTTTTTCCTCACAACTGAGTGATGATAAACATGGATATTGGATATTGGGTATTGGATATTGGATGTTCTTTGGATAAATAACCAATAACCAATACAAACCCACTTCAAGCTATCGCAAACATCTTTCCGGGAAAAACTTTAACTATCCCTTTGAATTCGAGCTGTAGTAATAGGGTAGCGAGAACACCCGGTGGTATCCCCGTCTTCCACGCCAGCTCATCGATTTGCATGGCGCTTCCTTTTGTTATGATTGCATCCACAACTTGTTGTTCTTCTGAGCTCAAAGGAACGTCAGCTGTGTGACGGATGGGTGCCGTGCCGGAATTTCCCGGTATCCAATTCATGATATACTCCAGGTCTTTTACAGATGTGAGCAGCGCTGCTTTATTGATCTTAATAAGCTTATTACATCCTTCGGAATAAGTCTGCCCGATAGCACCCGGTATGGCAAAGACATCTTTGTTATAAGTATTGGCGATCTCGGCCGTGATCAGTGCTCCCCCGGTTTCGGCAGCCTCGACAACAATCAAGGCGTCGCACATGCCAGCGATGATACGGTTGCGCGACGGAAAGTTGTGAGCATCGGGCTTCGTCCCGAAGAAGTTCTCTGTGATCAGTCCCCCATGGTCCATCATTTTTCGCGCAACATCGGCATGATTGCCGGGGTAAATGACATCGATGCCACTCCCCATCACACCCAGGGTAGGGAGGTTGTGTTTGATCGCCTGCCGGTGCGAATGAATGTCGATCCCGTACGCGAGACCGCTCACAACAAGCGCCTGGTGGGGGATAAGGTCCTCGATGATCTTCTCCACGACCTTCTTTCCGTATGAAGTCGCCTGTCGGGTGCCCACGACCGACACGACCTTATGATGATTGAGGTTGCAATTACCCTTGAAGTACAGGACACTCGGGGCGTCGTCGATAACTTTTAACCGCGAAGGATATTTCTTGTCGATGTGGAAGATGATGTCGGTGTCTTCCCGTGTAGCTTTTTTGAATTCCCGCTCGGCAAGTCCGAAGGTGTTGCCTGTTACGATCGACTGTGCCGTGGCTGGCCCCACGCCAGGGATGTTCTGCAGCTTTCCCTTGGGGCGTTTGAACACTTCGCCGGCGCTTCCGCAATAGCTGATGAGCTGTTTGACAAGGTGTGTTCCCACACCGGGGATAAAATGTAATGCAAGCAGTGACAGACGTTCCTGGTCCATCCTGCGAAGAAAGAATTTAATACTGTGTGTAATCGATGGAACGCTCGTGGCTGTAAGGAAAACCTTACTATGGAATTTCATTGCCCGGCATCCTCCGGCCTGACCGCGGGAACGCGGCAATCCGGCATAGCCGCAGAATCAGGATCATTTAAGCTTTTCTCTCACTTCTGTGAGGAACTGCCTTACCCTTTTTAAGGAAGAAATCATCTCCATTTTGTCTTTCACAGCCTGTGAATCGTTGCGGAGCATTTCTTTGGCACCCTGGAGCGTGAAACCTTTCTCTTTAACCAGGTGGTAAATGGTCCTGACGTTGTCGATGTCTTCCCGGGTGAACTGACGGTTGCCTTTGCGGTTCTTTTTGGGTTGGATGATCTCGAATTCGGACTCCCAGAAGCGGATGAGGGAGGGGGCTACGTTGAACATATCTGCTACTTCACCGATCGAGTAGTAAATCTTTTCAATCTCTTTCTCCTTATACGCCATTGAAATAGCTAAGATGGGTGTTTCAGCGTTTTTTTTGCGATGAACTTCATGCAAAATAATAAAATCTTAATACTGGGCACAGCGTCAACTAACAAAATTAATATAACAAGATGTCAACGTGGAATTGTGGATAAGTCAAATGCCGTTATCCCTATTGTTCGGTCATAGTCACCTTATATATGGTCACAGAGTGTCCGCCACCTGCATTCGACTTGCCCTGGGCCGTAACCAGGAGATAATCATTGGTGTCGGTAATCTCCATACCGACCGGGAATGAATCGGCGGGAATCTCCGCAACGACCTTCATGGTACTGGTCTCCACCGCAACGATCTTGCTGGCCTCATTCACGCAAGCGAAAATATATTTGCCCCCGTTCGAGACCGAAATGGTTCGAACCCCTGGCCCCACATAACAGTTCTGCCATCCCTCGCTGAGGGTAGATACCTTCCCAGCCTGTTCCTGGCGATGTTCAACGAATGTTCTCCACGGTATCTTCTGAATGTACCCGTTGGAATTCGTACTCACCAGCAGGTCGTCGCCCGAAATAACCAGGTGTCGTATGTTGTTGTACTGTGTGAATGTGACACCCATGTAACCGAAGTCCTGGTCGATGTTGAAGAGGGCAATTCCGCCACCTCCCATACGTCCAACGAGCAGGTATTTGCCGTCGGGCGTGAAAACGGTGCCCCTCAAACAGTACCCGCAATTAGCATCCCTGTCAACCTTCTCGTTCACGCCGAAGCTCAGCTGCAAACGATGCTCGACGATGAGGTGCTTTACATATTTGAACTGGAAAGGATCTTCTCCCTGAATGTCGATGATGCCGATGGTGTTGTCGCCCCAGTGCGTCACCGCAACAAACTTGTTGTCGGGCGAAGCAGCGATCATTTTCGGCAGCACCCCGGCGGGCATCACCCGTACGATCTCATCGGTGTTGGTGTCGATAATGGCCACGGCCGATGGATTGATGGCGTTTGGGTCGTAACTGCGACGGTAGTATGTCACCCAAAGGAATCTGCCGTTATGAGAAAAACAGCTTTCTACCGGCTTGCCCTTAAAGACGTTATAACTTCCATTCCTGAACTGAATAGTATAGTCGAACAGCGTGTACTCGCCGTCCTTGAAGAGATGCTGATTCGAAGCATTGAAATCGTGTGGAATGATCTTCAGTTTCTCCAATGACTTGAGATCATATACAACTGTCTCGTTTCCCTCCAGCGATTGCACGTAGAACTTACCTTTTTCAGGAAGATAGTTGACCGACTTGGGCGAGTTGATGTTCACATCGAACTTGTCATTCACATCCTTGGTGGCGGCAACCTTGTGCTGGAATCGGGCATACAATTCCATCGATACGGGAGCAATCTGCGGAGCGGACCTTACCCCAAGGGCGTTGTAGACGACCGGCTTTGGCTTCTTAGGTGTAGTGTCCTGAGCGAAGAGGGAAACGCTAAGAGTAGTCAGGAACAAAAGCGACAGGAGTCTCATAATTTAGATCGGCCCTCAAAGATAATCAATAACCAGTATCCAATTAACCACCAATACCCAATTCCAATACCTAATGACCAATGGGGGCCGCGAACAACGAACAACGAGTAACCACTAATCCAGCGGAGGACCGCCCACTTTCGCCTGGTCTATCAGCTTCTGGTACTCTTCATTACTAAGATACCTGTGGAAGAAATTCATCGGATTCACCTGGCTGCCGTTCAGAAGGACCTCATAGTGGAGGTGGTTGGCCTCCGACTGGCCTGTGGTGCCCACATAGCCGATCACCTGGCCCCGCTGCACACGCTGTCCTTGTCTCACGATATACTTGGTAAGGTGGGCGTAACGTGTTTCGTAGCCGTAACCGTGACGCAGGTACACCACCTGTCCGTAGGTGTCGGAATAATAAGCCATGTGTACGTAGCCGTCGCCGGTAGCATAAACGGGTGCATTCTTCGGGGCCGTGAGATCCAGGCCGCGGTGCTCGCGCCAGTAGCCGAGGATCGGGTGAAGACGCATGCCGAAAGTTGTATGAAGACGGATGAGGTCTTTGTTGGCGATCGGAGTAAGGGCGGGAGTGGAGGCCCACTTCTTTTCCTTGTTGTGGAGATCGGCCAGCAGCTTATCGAACGATTGTTTCTCGATATCGAGACGGGCATCGAGCTTGGCGATCCTTTCGTAGCCGCTGCGAATGACGGGATAGAAGATGTCTGCCGCTTCACGCTCACGACCACCGACACCGGCTGCACGTTCGGCGCTGTCGAGCGGGTTGAGGTCGAGTATGGTGCGGTAGGTGTTGTCGTCTATGTTTTCGAGGGATGTGAGCCGGTTGGAAGCCTGGCGCACCTGGTCGTCGAGGTTCTTCCATTGTGCCATCAGGATACCCTTCTCGTTCTGAAGCTCGGTCTCGTCCCACGATGGGTACTTGTAGTTGAAATACAAAAGACCGGCCAGGCCGATACAATAAGAAGCGATCAGGAAGAAGAGCACCCGGCGAAAAAAAGCCCTTCCGCGGATGATGATCGGCTCATACTTGCAGGTTTCCTCGTTATAGTGATAGTGAACCCTGGGCATCAGTCGAGTGATTGGTTGGGTTGACTCGCGGCCTTTGCCATGAGGTTAAATTGATCTGAACCCAACCCTTCAACCAACACCTTCATCGGATCAATCTGATGTCCGTCTTTTAAAACTTCGTAATGAACGTGCGGTGCAATGGATCCGCCACTCATCCCGATGATCCCGACCGTCTTTCCTTTCTTGATCCTTTGCCCTGTGCTTACACGTATCTCACCAAGATGCGTGTAGCGTGTTACATATCCGTAGCCGTGATCGATCTCGATGTAGTTTCCGAAACCGGCGGGCATGTCGCTTTTCTTTACCAGTGTCACAACGCCGTCGCCTGTTGCAAGAACGTCTGATCCTCTTACGCCGGCGAAATCGATACCGTCGTGATGATACTTTGCTTTATGCCATGGATTGATCCGGATACCGAATCCTGACACGAGCATCTTGACGTCCGCGCCGGGTACAGGCAATGCACCGGGGAAACTGCGGATCTGTTCGAGATCGTAACGTGAAATGCTTGCGTAACGTGAATAGTGATCGTTGCTGAGAGCCGCTTTGAACACCGATGATTCATATAGAGAGACAACCTCTCCGACGGTCTGCTCGAACTGCAGCGGGTTGCCGACCAGGATGTTGTTACCATGCAAAGTGGTCCGCGTTTTCTCCGGAGATGAATCGAAGAATGTCTTGTGAAGATCTTCTTCCTGTACAAGCAGGCCGCTCAGGTTATGTTTTGAACCTTCCAGCTTTGCGGACAATACCTTGTAATGATTTCTGAGCGCTGCATTCTCGGTGCGAAGCTCGCGCTCGGCAGGAGTATCGATGAGTTTATTCTGGAGGTAGAACAGTCCGACAAAGAACAACGCTCCGAAACACAAGAGCCCGATGGTGTTCGACAGGACGCCGGAAATTGAGGAACGGGCTCGTTCGTACCGCAGCGTCTTCGCGTTGTAGTAATATTTCGTCCGGGCCATGTAAGTCCTTTAAATCCTGCTAAATTTGGGGTTTTGGGCCGTTAAAGATAAATAAAAAACGGAGTTGGCAAAGCTTGCCAGCCCCTCCGATGCAATGGATTCTATTACAGTTCGACGAAAGTTCCTGGATTTCTTTGCCTCTAAAGGGCATCAGATTGTGCCGTCAGCGCCATTAGTACTGAAAAATGACCCCAGTTTGCTCTTTACAAACTCGGGAATGGTCCAATTCAAGGATTATTTCCTGGGCAATGCCACACCTAAGTATAAAAGGATCGCCGATACCCAGAAATGCCTTCGCGTAAGCGGAAAACACAATGACCTCGAAGACGTGGGTTTGGATACTTACCACCATACCATGTTCGAAATGCTCGGTAACTGGTCGTTCGGGGACTATTTCAAGAAAGACGCCATTGCATGGGCATGGGAGCTATTGACGGAAGTATATGGCTTGCCTAAAGAACGGCTATACGTAACTGTTTTCGGTGGCGATAAAAAAGATAACCTCCCGGTCGACGAGGAAGCGAAAGACTTGTGGAAGCAGTTTGTAAGTGAGGAAAGGATCATACACGGTGTTAAGAAAGATAACTTCTGGGAGATGGGAGAGAGCGGGCCTTGTGGTCCATGCTCCGAAATACATATCGACCTGCGCACAGAAGAGGAAGTAAAGAAGAAACCAGGGAAGGATTTCGTCAACAGCGATCATCCGCAGGTGGTGGAGATATGGAATCTCGTCTTCATCCAGTTCAACCGGCTTGCTTCGGGAGCATTAGAGCCGTTGCCCGACAAGCACGTTGACACCGGCATGGGCTTCGAGCGCCTTTGCATGGCGATACAGAAGAAGACGTCGAATTATGACACGGACGTCTTCAGGCCGTTGATGGATTTCATTGCGCAGCATGGTGGTGTAAAGTATAACGGTGTTCTGAATAACAAACAGGATATCGCGATCCGCGTTATCGCCGATCACATTCGTGCCGTGTCGTTCGCGATCAGCGATGGTCAGCTTCCATCGAATACCGGGGCAGGCTATGTCATACGCCGTATCCTAAGAAGAGCTGTTCGTTACGGTTTTTCTTATCTGAATTTTAAAGAGCCGTTTATTCATAGGTTGGTTCCGCTGCTGGCGTTGCAGCTCAAGGATGTTTTTCCTGAATTGCATTCACAGTTGGATTATGTGGAAAGGGTTGTGCATGAGGAAGAGATATCATTCCTGCGCACTCTTGATAAAGGATTGAAGCGGATCGAAGGACTGTCCTCGATCTCCGGCGAACAGGCATTCGAGCTGTTCGACACTTATGGATTCCCGTTCGACCTCACTTCATTGATAGCACGTGAAAGAGGATTTACGGTGGATGAAAAAGGCTTCACCGAAGAGATGGCGAAGCAAAAAGCCCGGTCGAAGACCGACGCTTCAAAAGAAACTGGCGACTGGGTCACCGTAGGTAATGATACCCGGACCGAATTCATCGGTTATGATTTTCAGCAGTCAACCTCACGTCTCACCCGGTACCGTAAGATCAAACAAAAGAACAAAGAGCTTTTCCAGCTTGTCTTCGATAAAACTCCATTCTACGCCGAGAGCGGCGGACAGGTCGGCGACACCGGTATTGCGACAACAGGAACCGAGACCATTCACATCATCGACACAAAAAAAGAGAACGAGCTGATCGTTCATTTTACCGAAAAGCTTCCTTCGAAGCTCGACGGTGAATGGGCACTGAAGATAGATTCCGGCAAGCGACGCTCGTCGATGAACAATCACTCCGCTACGCATCTCCTTCACGCTGCCTTGCGCCAGGTCCTTGGTAAACACGTGGAGCAAAAAGGCTCGCTCGTCAACGATAACATCCTCCGTTTCGACTTCTCTCATTTCGCAGCCATGACCGGCGAAGAGCTTTCGAAAGTCGAGGCCATCGTCAATGAAAAGATCCAGGAAAACATCCAGCTCGACGAAAAGAGGAATGTTCCCATCGAAAAGGCCAAGTCTTTCGGCGCTATGGCGCTCTTCGGCGAAAAATACGGTGAGTTCGTCCGTGTTATCACCTTCGATCCCAGGTTCTCTGTCGAGCTTTGCGGAGGAACGCATGTCAGCGCTACCGGAAACATCGGCGTGTTCAAGATCCTTTCCGAAAGCTCCGTAGCTGCCGGTGTGCGTCGTATCGAAGCCGTGACAGGCGAAGGCGCCTTGGGGTACTTCAGGCAATCTCTCGCCGTGCTCGACGAAGTAAGATCGCTGTTAAAAAACCCTAAAGACGTAGCCGCTTCGCTGCAATCGCTCTTAGAAGAGAAGCATGCGCTCGAGAAGAAACTGGAAGCCGTAAATCATGAGCGCGCAAATGTCATTCGTGAAAGCCTTGCCGGGAAAGCCGTGAAGTCTAACGGGCATACTGTTATCCTTGAAAAGATATCCGTACCGAATGCAGACGTGTTGAAGAATATCGCTTACGCATTGCGAAACCAGATCGACGACCTGTTGCTGATATTAGCCGCCGATGTTGAAGGCAAACCACAGGTTGCCGTAATGCTTGGTGAAAAGCTCGCCCAGTCCAACAAGTTCCACGCGGGCAACATGGTGAAAGAGCTTGCAAAAGAGATCGACGGCGGCGGGGGAGGGCAACCGTTCT
>WUUC01137592.1_pt1 | contig 14118 bp, 15 predicted proteins | sample 6278441 | NCBI WGS metagenome assembly WUUC01 (sample SAMN13675441, study PRJNA597444) | soil metagenome | isolation source: soil | place: USA: Washington | collected 2017-10
GTTCGCGTCCCTGTTGTTTCATTGTCAGTAAATCACATTCTACCAATATTTTCAAATGCAGGGAAATTGCTTGCCGACTCATATCAAACTGTTCAGCAATCGTATTTACATTGATAGGTTCTTTTGCAATCATGCCAATAATCGCCCTTCGTGTCGGGTCCGCTATGGCTTGAAAAACATCTCTTCGTGCTTCCATAATACGCAAGTATGTGCTTGCAAATATAAAGGCAAGCATTTACTTGCGCAAATCGTTTGCGTTTTTTTACAGATCACGCTTCACCTTTTGACATTCTATTGAGGCCCATTTTGCGATGGGAAGTAGTTTGTCGAACCTCAACGTTTAGTGTCTTCTCTCGCCATGTTTGTCATTGCGACTGATCGGCAATTCCATTAAAGCCGGCATGACGTCGTTGCCAATTTGTGGATTACGGCGAAGATCTCGGGTGGCGTTGGTCTACGGGGATATAAATCAGGGCATTCAATCCCGTCACGGTGCTTTATAGCTTCCGGAGCTTAAAGATTTCACTGACTCACTTTGAAGTTTGTCTAACGATGCTCTATCGAAGTATACTCCGTTAACTACGACTGCATTGATGGCTTTGACATTCCGTAAGTCCGCTAATGGGTTTGCGTCGAGTACCACGAGATCAGCCAGCATGTTTACGCGAATTGCACCAAGACTATCCTCCAGGTGGAAGAATTTCGCCGGATGAATAGTGGCTGCCCGAAGAACTTCAGAAGGACTCATACCGATATTCTCCGCCATTAAGATCATTTCTTCTTGCACGCTGCTGCCCGGATAGATAAGCATTACGCCCAGGTCGGTGCCTACCAACATCAAAACTCCCATTTTATGTGCGATGCGAAGATGACCGGATGATTCCCTGAGAAAGACAGTCCAGTCCGTGTCATCACCGACCTTCGAATCATATCCCAGCCTCCACATGTTACGCAGAGCGGAAGAGATTAAAGCGTTGCGAGGATCGGCATTTCCAACACTGTCATCAATGGCTGTTTTAATGTCCTCATTGGAAGACAACTTCATCTTATAGTCGGTAATCAACGTCGGAGTTATCATCGTCTGGTTGAGGGCCAGGGAGCGAAACTGCGCGGCTATCTGGATTGTGTCCATGCCGGCGAGACGGTTTGAAATAGTTTCGCCGTGTTCAATGCTTGCCATACCTGCGTCAGATGCTTGCGCGAGTGATAACTCCTTTGGCGCATGACCAACCACAGGAATCTGTCGCCGCTTCGATTCTGCCGCCAACGCCAGGAAATTCTCGCCGCCCAGATTTCTGAATTTTACGACATCACTTCCGCCGTAGATCAAAGTATCGATCGTACGTAAAACATCTGATGGCTTGTCAATACGAAGCCGGGGAGCAATTTCGAATGGATGATACTTGGCTAAATTAGACGAACGCATATACTCGTTGGCTGCATCGAGCCATTGCCCGCTTTCGATATTGTCACCGCTGGCCTTGATGCGTGGGCCAACCATACGTCCGCCGGCTATTTTTTTCTTCCATGAACGTATGTCGGACATGTTACTTCCCAGATCCCGCACGCTGGTAACGCCATTGACTACAAAAACGGGCAATGAGGTTGGTCCGGAATAGGTAAGATGAACATGGGAATCCCACAGGCCGGGAATCATAAATTTACCCCTGGCATCGATCACTCTGCCTTCCGTTGGAACCTTCACAGAATCTGAAGCGCCCACGGCCACTATCCGTTCGGCATCAAGTATGATGGTCTGATCCGGGACAACGATCCCTTTTTCGACATCAATAATATTGACATGAACAAATGCAATTGATCCTTGTTCAGGTGCTGTTTCCCTCGAACAACTAACCAAGACTAAGATAAGAATGCAGTATAAGGGGCGGGTCATTAACGGCATCCACCTAAGGTCTTAAAAAATTCTCGTTTCTGCTACAAAAATGCTTACACCTGGTTAGCAATCCAGGGACAGAATTGTAACTAGCTTTAGAAACTCCTTTTATGAAAGTCTCAATTCTTATTCATCAAAATTGTGAAATTATCAAATGTGTAGTTCACTCGTCCATCCGTCGAGTCTTTGCCTTTCACCCCTCCTCTCTCAATTTCATCCAGTGCTTCATCCAGTTCAATCAATACTTTTGGGTCAACCAATGGTGTGTTGTGTGCAGGCAGCAAATGCTTTAGTGAAGGAGACAAAGCTGCCAATCTCTTGACAGAATTCTTGTAGGCGTCGAGGTTCGTTTCTTTGGCAAACAGCCAGATTGCACCTTTGTAGAAAGTATCTCCTGTCCACAACAATCCATTTTCCTTGTCCAACAAGCCTATCGCATCGGGTGTGTGTCCTGGAATACTGATCACCTCCAGTATCCTGTTCCCCAAATCAATTTTAAATCCATCAGCGACATACTCATCAATCTCATAAGGCCGGATGATGTGGTCCTCTGCAACTACTCCCTCCGGCAAAGGTTTGCACAACGCATCCGGAGACACTTCGCCAGCTACGCGTTCATGGGGCAAACCCTTTTTTCTTGTTGCCGTAAATTCCGTATCCATCCCATAGATAAAATCAAAACTTGCATTTCCTCCGACATGATCGAGGTGTGAGTGTGAATTGAGTACACTGATCGGCAGGCCCGTTATTCGATCCACGACATTTTTTATATCTCCTATCCCGTTTCCAGTATCAAATAAAAGAGCGGACTCCTTGCCGATGATCAAATAAGAAATCACCTCTTGCACCTGATGTGGCTCATAGATTGCAAAAATGCTATCCTGAACTTCATATACATCAAACCAATAATCGGAGAATTGTGTTTTTTCCAGTTGAGCATTATCTGCTCGTGGCAACTGGTCACACCAACTCGTTTCATTTTTGACAGGCTGAGAACAGGCCGTCGTCAGTAAAATCACAATTAGGAATGGTAACGGATTTTTCAGTGGCATAAGGATCAGACAGGTTCAAAGAGCCCGGGCAAAACCTACATAAAAAATAATTCACTACAGGACGAGAGCTAAATCCAGACAATATCAATAATCGTCCTGAAAAATATTTTCGATGGGCAATTTAAACAATCGGGAAATTTTGAAGGCGAGCGGTAAGCTGGGGTCAAATTTCCCTGTTTCAATAGCGTTTATGGTTTGCCGGGAGACCAAAACTTCATCCGCCAGCTCGGCCTGGGTCATGTTACGTTCTGCTCGAAGTACTTTGATACGATTTTTCATTTGTACCTAATATTTCCGACAATAATTGAAACGAAATAAGTTAGACCAATAAGGATGACTAAATGACCTATTTCCGAATCGAGCGATGGAAAAATATTTGCTGCATCTAACATCTTATAACTCAAGCCGCCAATCACGCCAACACCCAGTGCGACGGCCATCGCATCCATATTAATTTTTTTATGCATTTCATCTAATCCATTGATATACTTCCTGTTCATCAGTATCATACCGATGCCAACTATTATATTGATCAATATGAATACGACCGAAATGATGGAATTGTAATTCCACATGAATTTCGGACCAAATCCAGCTATGGCCATTGTAAGCCCCCAGCAACCTGTCCAATAGGCTAAATGCCTTACATTCTTTCTTGCAGTGGCTTCCCACTCCTTTGTTTTTATTTCCATAAGTAAAGTTGTTTTGACTTTATGTAACGTTTTCTTGACACAAGGTTAATGTTAAAACTCCTACGTGTCAAGTTTTATTTACATAAAGTCTATAAGACGCGACAATTGGATATAAACCTGGCCCATTTCCAATTGGTGCCCAAGGACGGTTATCCTGACTTGACCGACCAAAGTACTTACCCCGCTACTATTGTTAACAACATTATTGCAGAAGACATATTCCAGGAAATGGATTTTCTTCAAAAGTACGATGAAACCAAATCAGCGATTCAAAATATTGTGGATCTCCCCGATCGTCAGATTGATCAATTAATAAGATTGATTCACGACAATAGGAGCACGCTGTCAAAACGAAGACGAGATACGTTTGAAAAACTTACTGATGTCGAAATTCAAAAAATCGAAAAGACCTTTCAGGATATGTTCGAAATGCCTGGTGAATCTTGAAATCACGGGTGAGTTCACTATGTTTGAAATGTATTCCATCATAGATAATCGAACCTTAATGCTGGTTTGTTATATGACTATGCCCAGCGGAGTATCTATGGGAACTATACCGGAAGCCGAAAGGATATGATAAACATGTTAGCATTTTCAGCGAAGCATAATGTTCAAAGTATTGTGGATGTGATGCCATTTTCTAAAATGAATGAAGCCATTGAATTGGTTAAAGGAGGAAAAGTTCCTATGAGATTAGTATTGCAAAATACCGACTGAACATGCAGCCCCGGGAGAAAATAATAAAAACCTATAACGCTACAGCCGACAGTTATGCAGCAACCCGCATTGATGAACTGTCAAAAAAACATCTTGACAGTTTGATCTTAAGGGAGTTTGCAGAGATCAATAAAAATAAAGGGATATGTGGGGACTTCGGCTGCGGTCCAGGGCAGACAACAAAATTTTTATATGACCTTGGGGTTAATATAATTGGCATTGACATTTCACCGGGTATGGTGGCTACGGCGCAAAGGATTTTTCCAGACATCAAGTTTGACACGGGTGATCTTCTTTCATTGTCGTACAGCGCGGACCATTTCGCATCAGCTGTAGCATTTTATTCCATTGTAAATTTTGATTACGATCAGGTCGGAATTGCTTTCAAGGAAGTTAATCGCGTGTTGAAAAAAGGTGGACAATTTTTATTCTCCTTTCACGTGGGAGAAGAGACGGTGCATTTTGACAAGGCTAATGGCATCGACGTCGATATTGATCTGTACTTCTTTCAAACAAGCGTAATACTGGAATTACTTCGCGAGACCAGGTTTCGGATAATCGATGCAGTGGAGCGATTTCCTTACCCGGATATTGAGTATGCAAGCAAGCGCGCCTACGTGTGGGCGGAAAAGAACTGACGGCCCGGCGATCAGGGCGGAAATGGCCATTCCTACGGCGACTTTCAGAGTATACTCCCTTTTTTCCTCCCATAGTCTTATCTTTGCGCCGCATGAAAAAGATTATCGAGTCACGTAAGCTGCTGGGCGTCACAAAAGACGCAGAATTGAAGGAATTAAAGACTATTTATAGGAATTTCATGAAGGAATTCCATCCCGACAGGATCATCAACGATGAACCTGCTAAGTTGGCGGCGGAAGAAAAAAGCAAAGCTTTTATCGAGGCTTATCACCTTCTGGTGAGTGTTACCCCTGAAACCCACGCACAGCAACTTGACCAGTATACCGAAGTGATCACCGCTTCACGCATTGAAAATTTCCGGTATAAAGACCAAACGCTCACTATTGATTTTATCGATGGCAGCTGCTACGAATATTTCGGTATTCCGAAAAGCGTTTACAACAAACTGATCAGCTCCGACACGCCCGACCGTTTTGCCAGACGGCACATCTATCATGAATATGTCTATCGCAGAGTGAGCAAGGCTGTAGAGATGGCTTGACAAGGCGTCATGCGCGAAAACTTGTTAGTCGTCAGATTTTGGGTCAATTTTCTGTGTGTCATAAATTTCCGCGACTACATAATGGCATACCTTCCTGTCGAACGTCACCATCATCTTTTGAACCTTTAAAGGTACGACCGAGATTTCGGCATTTTCCCCCGCAAACTTTTTGATTGCCTCCATTGATTCCCACTTTGTAACGATCAAAAACTCGACTCCCAATTCAGTATTTCGTTTGAGAACGGAAGCCGTTTTGAAACCCTCGATCGCAGACAAAGCGGGGAATGTCTCATCCAACAAATGTTGAACATACTTGTCAGAATTTTCCGGCTTCGTGACGCCCTTCCAATGCCTTTCGATCATGTCAACTAGTTTGCTTGTCAACGTTAGTCCATTCATACCTCTGCTCTTTCAACGGTTTACCAAAGGCGGCTGATTCCTTTGATTCAGTTAATTCGAAGCCATGTTTTTTATAAAGCGATGCGGCAGCCGATAATTCATGAGTTGTCCACAGGTAGGCCGACTGGTACTGCTTCTCTTTTAAGAAATTCATAAACGACGCCATCAGTTTTTTCCCCAATCCGATTCCCCTGTAGGCAGGCTCGAGATAAAAATATCGAAGCTGGGCAGCCTGGTTGTCCCGATGCATCAATAAAAGGAAGCCCACTACTTTATCCTGATGTTCGCATATCCAAACGCGGTCCATTTCCGGGTCGTAGTTTTTATAGAATTCATAGATTCCCGCCCCGACATACGTTTCAAAGCTCACTCCATAATTGTATTCATCCCCGTACAATTTTCCGTGCCGGTGGATCACATAGCCCAAATCGCCGGGTTTAATATCTGTTCTGATTGAAATGTCGGTGATGTCCATGTTATCAACTATTTTTTAGTGAGCAATTGCTTTATAGTTTCAAAGAGCGATACCAGCCTGGCCTGTTCACCTTTGTTCAGATGTTGAACGATGTCAGAGGCCGCCTCATTGGACCGTTGGTTCAGCTGTAAAAAAATTTCCTGGCCGTTTTTAGTAAGTGTAAGTGTTGAGATCCTGTTGTCAGCCCTGGACTTCACTTTCTTAATGATCTTCTGGTTAACCAGCCTGGCTATCAAACGACTTAGGTAGCCTTCATCAACTTGTATGATCTCTTTTACTTGTCTTGCCGTAATATCGGGATCGTGATAGATCTCAAACATCACCCGGACTTCGGCAAGTGAATATGGACTTTCCAGAATGTGATTGTTCATCACGCCTATAACTCCGGTATAAAATCGATTGAACTCCCGTACCTGACTCACCACGTCTTTTTCCATAAAAACAAGTATAGGAAAAGTACTTGCCTGAGGCAAGTATTATATCTAAATAATACCCGGAAATAGAGGAAAAAGTAAGTCTCGATAAAAATTCCAGGGAAGATTCCCGTGCAAAACCGGGTTATTACCGAACGGTAATCGTATACTTGCGGTTGATTACGCTAATAATAATTCAATTTAAAACAGGTTACATGAAACACATTCTGATCATCATCTTCACCCTTTGCTTAACATCTGCAATGGCGCAAGGTTCACTGGAAAAAGGAAAGGCGCAATTTAATGCGGGGCTCGGCTTCTCTACATGGGGAGTTCCGGTATATGTGGGCTTTGACGTTGCCGTGCACGAAGATATCACGATCGGTGGAAGGTTTTCGTATCGCAATTACTCTCACAGGTATGGTGGCGACAGGTATAGCCAATCCCTGAGTGTTATAGGGTTTAATGGTAATTACCACTTCAATAGATTGCTCACACTGCCGTCGGAATGGGATGTTTACGCCGGAGCTACCCTGGGCTACTATGTTTGGTCCGACGTAAAATGGCGTAACAGCTCCCAGACAACTTTCGGTGGCGAGGCTTCCGGAATCGGTGCGGACATCCAAATCGGGACACGCTATTTCTTCAATGACAGATTTGGCGTTAATCTTGAATTTGGTGGCGGAACGGGCGCCGGCGGAAGCTTGGGAATTACATTAAAACTGTAATTACAAACATTCCCAGCCGTCTTACTTCGTAAGGACCAAATACTCGTAAGGCTCGAGCAAAACTGTTTTTCCAAACTTCTTTGTCTTTCCCGAGAATGCGTCCGTCCACTTGCGGCTGACGGCGGAAGGCAATGTAAAAGTTATGGGGCGATTCCTGACGTTGACGAGTACAAGCACCTGCTTCGTCCCCTCCTGCCTGGTGAAAGCACATACATCGTCGGAGGTGTACGATACCAGGTCGCCCCGGCGGATGGGCTCACTCCGTTTTCGGAATGACATCACTTTCTTATACTCAGCGACAAGTTCCGGGTTAAGCGTCCAGTCGATCTTTGTTGAAGTAAACGGGAAGGTGAGCCTGTACGGCGTCCCAACTTCCTGTCCGTTGTACAGCATCGGGACGCTTTTCATGTACGCCGCAATAACAAACGCTGCTATCGAGCCTTTCTCTCCTCCGAACAGTTCCAATGGAGTTCCATCCGATCCGTTCACGTCGTGGTTGGATGTATACCGTACCATGCGCTGTTCGGACGCCGCCTCAAAATACTCTTTTGTGTTCACGGTGTCGATAACGCGGGCAGACGCCTTGCCTTCGAAGACATTCTTCAGGTGGTGGAAAAACTGGAATCCAAAGTTGTAGTCAAAGCCGGCGTTGAAGTGATCACTCCTGTTTCCTTCTGAGAGCATCAGGAGACGGTGAGACCTGATGTTTCGAATGCTATCGAGTGCCTGCTTCCAAAAATCGTGAGGAGGTCCGTTTGTGTAATCACAGCGGAAGCCATCGATATTGGCTTCACGCACCCAATACTTCAAAGTTGCGATAAGCGCAGCGCGCATTTCCTGATTTTTGAAGTTCAACTGGGCTACGTCATTCCATCCCATCCCCGGCGGGCTGACGATGTTACCTGCCTCATCCTGTAAATACCATGATTTATTTTGTGTCCAGGGATGATCATAGGCCGTATGATTCGCTACCCAGTCGATAATGACAGCCATTCCGCGGTCGTGTGCTCCGTCAACCAGCTCTCTGAGGTCTCCAAGTGTTCCAAATTCTTTATTGACCGATGTGTAGTCCCGGACACAATAAGGTGAGTTTACAGAACGAACCTGCCCTACCGGATAGATCGGCATAAGGTAGACGACGTTGAAGCCAAGATCATGGATCGAATCGAGCCTTGCGGTCACACCGCGGAAATTTCCCTCCTTGCTGAACACTCGCATGTTGACCTGATATATCGCGACATCCCGCTTGTCGGGGACTCCTGTAAATGGCGTACCGTACTGCTGCTGCGCCAGTGTGGCCGCTAGCGGAGCGAGCACTGCTAAGAGAATAAAACAGCTTCGTTTTATACTCGCATAAGCGGTCCCGGCATGCTTCTTTATCATAGCTTCTCAAGTTTGTTTTTGATCATCAGGTAAGACCTAATTGTGAAGGACTAGATATTCATAACCATGCAGGGAGATGTTGCCCGTCAGGGCGATCTTTTCATCGGTCAAGGCATTCGTCCAGTCCGAATTGGCTATCGAGGTTGGTAAGGTGAGATCCTTAATCTCATTCCGGAGGTTTACAAGAACTACCACCTCTTCATCGCCGGACTTCTTTTTGAATGCCATGATGTCTGAGGTGTGGAACGTTTCCAGCGCCCCTTCCATAACTGCAAGGCTACTTCTCCGGACTTCGATCAATTTCTGATATTGTTCAAGGACATGCGGATTGAGATCCCAGTTTATTTTAGTGGAACTGTTCTGAAAGAACTGGAGCCTTGAATTGAAGCCTACCTCCTGCCCGTTGTAGATAAGCGGGACTCCTCCCATGTAGGCCGTTACCACGAAGGCAGCGAGTGCCCCATCCTGTCCGTTGAAGATGTTTGCCGGTGTATCGTCCCACGCGTTGTCGTCGTGATTTGATATCCACCGGAGAATGTGTTTGCCCGGTGGAACGCCCGAATAGTCAGACGTATTTGCGGAAACGACGTTATTGACGGAGGCATTGTTCACGTAGACTTCTTTCAACTTGCCATAGAAATTCCAGCCGAAGATGAGGTCGAACCCTGCGCCGAAAAGATCCTTCGCAGTGCCTTCCGCAAACATGATCAGCTCCCGGTCTGGAATGTCACGCAAGCTATCGATGGCCTGCTTCCAGAAGTCTGTGGGAACACCGTCAGCATAATCGCACCGGAATCCATCGACATTAGCCTCCAACACCCAATACTTCATCGCTTTGATCATCTCTTTCCGCATTGCGGATGAACTGAAATTCAGGTCGGCGACGTCATTCCAATTCATGCCCGGAGGACTGACAATATTGCCTGATCCGTCTTTGGTATACCAGGCGCTGTTCTGGGTCCACGCGTTGTCCCAAGCTGTGTGATTTGCGACCCAGTCGAGGACCACTGCTATATCCCGTTCGTGCGCTTCCTTCACGAGGGAACGAATATCCTCAAGCGTACCGAACGAAGGGTTGATCTTTTTATAGTTCTTGATAGCGTAGGGTGAACCAATGCCATTCACTTCACCAATCTCGTAGATCGGCATCAACCATATCACGTTAACCCCCAGGGCCTTCAACTCATCCAACCTTGCCTTAACTCCTGCAAGGTTTGCTTGTTGGCTGAAGGCCCAAAGGTTGACTTCATACATCACAATTTGTGCTGTAGCCGGGACGTCGGCGAAAGGAGCATCGTATTGTTTTGGTTCCTCGCTATCAGGAACTGGTTTTGGCAGTGCGACATTATCGTTGCTGCACGATACCCCCGCCAGGAACACCAGGGCAACCAATAACCCTGGCAGTCCCCGGCAGAAGAACCTCGTCTCACTCCTAACCATTGAAGTACTAGTTGTTTTTCTTGATCTTGTAAGAGTAATTACCCGGTATATGCAGATCGAGGGTAATGGTGTAGTTTCCATTCGAGGGCACGGTAAAATGAGGCTGCTCTACATATGGCAACCACGGATGGTTGGCATAGCCAATCCTACCTCCTTCCTTGCCGAAGTCAAGCTGCCATGCGTTGTTTGCCCTGAATTTAAATGACCCGGCGGCTTTCATTTCCGCGGTAACGGTCCATACCTGAGTTTCCGCATTGTATGCAAGCGGCGTGTCCGTATCCCATGCACCGGGTGTTGCCGCGCCGATAATCCCCCAGGAGGTCTTTATCAATCGGTACGTCATGTCGTTGACGTTTACCATGAAGACGTAATAGCCGTCGGATGGTGCCACGAAGTTTGCCCCGGCGAAATTTGCAACCATGATCTTGCCTTCGCTTTGATATCCGTAAGACGTTGGCCCCCAGTCGGGCTGTGCGTAGAGTTTGAACTCCCTGGTACCCCCTGCCGGAATATAAATGTAGCCCTCGTAAATGCCGTCGTCATTCACGGAGGAGATCTTCGACGGTGCGCCGATGTTCCATCCCTGGTAGTCGCCTGCGATATAAAGCGAAGGATAGTCGATGATTTCAGGCACGTCTATCGGAGTTACCCGCACAGCCGTTGTTGGTGAAAAGATGTCGCGGCTCATGGTTCCCTGCACCCGCACGACGATCAACCCTTCTACTCCGGGCTGAAGGCCGAGCTCGAGGGCAATTTCGTTCAGCTCAGAGCCGCTGTACGAGGCAGAAAGCAGGTCTTCACCGATCTCCCGTTTCACAGCTTCAGCCCAGGCGTTGGCGCCACTGGTATTGCCCGGAATTTCAAACTGAACCGTGTATGTAACAGGTGCTTCCACCGGGAAAACTACTTCTTGCCAGGAAAGCTGGAGCAGCGTCTCGATCTGGTTCTCTTCAGTTATTACGACACTTTCGGTAGAAACATCAGGAGCTTCCGCAAAGCTTACGGGCTGGAGGACGGTCAGCGCCGGATCATCCTCGCACGCGGAGAACAGCGATGCGGCCAGGACAAAGACGAGAAATATATTCAGATATGTTTTCATTGTCAGTTTAGGTTAGTACCCCGGATTTTGTTTTAGATTCGGATTGGCGTCGAGTGCCGCCGTTGGTATCGGGAAAACCTTCCGGTATTCCGGTGACACGCCCTTGAACCAGTGTGGCTGAAGATAGGTGCCGAAGCGTATCATGTCCTGCCTTCTGTGGCCTTCCATGTTGAGCTCGAGGCTTCGCTCGCGGTAGACATTGTCGAGCGTAGGCGGCGCGGCCAGCGGATCAAGGCCAGCACGTTGTCTTACCTGGTCGACAAACGGTTTCGCTTCGGCGGGGTTATTCAGTCGGACCATACATTCAGCGGTCATCAAAAGAATATCGGCGTATCGGTAGATGGGAAAGTCATTCGAAGCACCGTCGCCTCCATTGTCACCCGCAGGGTAAAACTTCACGTTACGCACACCAGCCTGGGGATCAGCACCCGGAAAAATAAGTGATTCGACGTCGAGATGATAATTCACATTGCCGGGCTGAGGACCCAGGAGGAACTGCATTTTCCTGATATCGTCGTCGCTGTACATTTCATAAAATGGTGTCGGGATGATGACACCATTCCAGCCGCTGTATCCAAACGTAGCTGTGCCATGCGGACCATAAAGGCTTCTGATCGAATAGATATTCCGTGAAACGACGTTGCGTGTCGCAAACACAGAGAGTATGGTCTCGTCGGCGGGCAGAATGTCCCCGAAAAGCTCATAGTACCGGTATCCCAGCGGACTGGATGCATTTGCTTCACCTGGATGAAGTGAAAACCCTCCTTCGTCCATGATTTTCTTACATGCGGCGAGGCATTCCTGCCATTTCGGTGTGCCCGTATAAACTTCCGCATTCAAATACACTTTCGCCAGCAACGCATATCCAGCCCATCGGTTAAACCTGCCATAGTATTCTCCTCCCTTCGAAACGCTGAGCTTGTCCACATTTGCTGTCAGCTCCTCTACGATGAAATTAAACACCGTTTCCCTGCTCGCCTGGGAAAGCTGTTCAACCGTAACATTATTCTCGGTATAGAAGGGAACACCGCCGAAGTCATCAATGAGCAGATAATAGAAAAAAGCTCTCAACACCCTTGCCTCTGCGATCTTATCTGCATCGGCATTGGCGCCTTCCAGCAATTCTATCGCCTTGTTTGCTTCAAACACCGACCGGTAAAGCCAGTTCCAGGTGTTCGCGATGTAACCATGTGTCGGCAGCCATTCATGCTGATGAATGAGCGCAAAATCCGGCTGCCAGTTTCCATCATTCCTGTGAGGGATCACCTGCTCGTCGCTAGACATCTCATTTACATCGTACCAGCCGTTATCGGCTCCGGCATACCCCACGCCACCCCAGTTTCCAGCAACCTGTGCGTAGACACCGGCGAGGGCAGCATTCGCTCCGTCAGCTGTGGCATAAAAGTCGGACGCAGAATATTTATCATAAATGTTCTCCTCGACGTCCGTACAGGATAGTAGCAGCAGAAGAATGGAACATGTCGCGCTAATTATATTTCTGTGTTTCATGTGATGATATTTTTTTGATCGACATAAGGAATGACTACTTCATGTCTGTTTATTTTAGAACAACGTTCAAGCCCAGGGCGAAGCTTCTCGCGCGGGGGTACGCCCCCCTGTCGCCACCGAACGTGTTAAGATTGACGCCGCCCGGGTTGCTTCCGCTGACATTTATCTCGGGGTCGACGCCCGAGTAGTTGGTGAAAAGCAACAGGTTGTTTCCTGTGACGGAGAAGCGGAGCCTGTCAACGAACTTCACATTAGCCAGGGGAACGCTGTATCCCAGTGTTACGTTTTCGAGCCGGAAGAAAGCCCCGTCCTCAAGCCACACATCCGAGGCATATTTCGAGGTGCGTATACCCAGGGGGACAGCGCTCTCAAGCACGTTTGCCCTGCCCAGGATTTCCAGCATGCTCAAGCTATGCCGCATATTGTTGTAGATCATGTTGCCACCGGAACCCCTCCAGAGCATTGCCACATCAAGATTTTTGTACTTGAATGCCGGCGTTACGGCATACGTGTAAGTCGGCAGAGCTGAACCGGCGATGTACCTGTCCGGGCTATTGTTTCCCTGATCGATGATTCCGCTATCGTCGCGATCCAGCACAGTTTCTTCTCCCGTCTCGTCGATGCCTGTGTGTTGAAGGATATTAAACGTGCCTATCGGCTGACCCTCGATCAGGTAAGCGCTTGTCGCACCCCAACCCACGTAATTCGTATTCATTGGGATTCCGTTGAGGCTACCGCCCAGCGTTAACACCTCGTTCCGGAGCAACGCGATATTCCCGCCCAGGGTCAGCGTCGTGTTTTCGTTCTTGAACAAATCGTAGCCAAGAGCGATCTCAAGTCCTTTGTTCATCATACTCCCGATGTTGGCGATCATTCGGTCATGCTGATACGGAGGGCGTGGGACAACATATTCGAAAAGCAGGTTTCTGGTGACAGCACGGAATGCGTCAATAGAACCGTTGAGCCTTCCTTTGAGGAGACTGAAGTCAATACCGATATTAGACTGCTCGCGTGTTTCCCATCGCAAATCTGCGTTCGGGTTCTGAGTTACGTTGAAGTTCGTGATTTGGGTTCCCCCGAAGTAGGTAACTCCGGCAGACTGAACCAGGGCGATGGATTGCTGGGGACCGAGGCCCT
>WUUC01004285.1_pt1 | contig 14116 bp, 9 predicted proteins | sample 6278441 | NCBI WGS metagenome assembly WUUC01 (sample SAMN13675441, study PRJNA597444) | soil metagenome | isolation source: soil | place: USA: Washington | collected 2017-10
CACAACCGAACCGGTAAGATCCTTGACATCCGTTGTTCCATAGCCAACTACGACGATCTCATTGAGTGTTCGTACGTCCGGATCCAGGCCAACGTTGATCTCTGTTCTACCAGAGATCGTTTCTTCACGCGTGGTGTACCCGATGAAGGATACCACGAGCACACCTTCTCTCGCTACCTCGTCCGAAATTGAAATGGAATAAAGACCATCCGCATCGGTCACGGTGCCAACGGTTGTGCCCTTTACCAGGATATTCACCCCTGGAAGGGCAGAACCGGTTTCGTCTGTTACTTTCCCGGTCACCACCTTCTGTGCAAAAGCGGTTACGCCGGCAAAAAGCAGTAAACAACTCAGGGTGAGTAGATTTTTGATCATAGACAGATTTTTTGAATGTTTTATGAGTGTACTAAACCTATTGCAACCTATGATCAATCGATTGCACTTGGCGCAAAAAATCATACAGAAATAGACTCAAATCCTCCAAAAAACGCTGTTAATGATGATCCTCATTGCGGTGCTAAAGTGTGGCCGGATATCCATTAAAAAAATAAGGGGTTGCCATTGACTGACAACCCCCTTTACCAAAACAAAGCCGTTATGACACAGACTTTATACCACACGAAAGTAGCTTTGATCAAATCGTGCGGCCGCAAAAATTCATACACGAATTAGCATTTTCAGTTCATCTGCTTTCCAAACGGCTAAAACTTTTGCCGAAAACGGTCGACATGAACGTTTTTTATCGCTCTAAGAAGATCATAAGGTATATTTGTCGACGCCCGCTAAAAATTCGCACTACACGTACCAGGCTCATGTTTGCACGGATCGTTTTTGCTTTCGCATTGATTGGCTTGTTTGGTCACACGACCTCTCGTGGTCAGCAGCTTTTCTTCTCCAACCTTTCACAAAAGGACGGGCTTCCATCTAACATCATTTCCGGTATCGTCCAGGATAAGAATGATTTTATCTGGATCGGCACCGGTAACGGCCTCTCCCGATATGATGGTACCAGGTTCAGGACTTTCAAGAAAACTGAATCCACCAACTCCCTGACGTCAAATGAAATCTCATGTCTTCTTACAGTTGGCGATGAGGTATGGATTGGAACATGGAATGGCTTATGCAAGATCAACACACTAAACTATCACGTAACACGGATCGATCTTGGTGGAAGTAAAGCTATCCGGGTACTTTATAAAGGCGCGAATGACATGCTCTGGATTGGTACCGAAACCGGTTTGATCCAGTATAATATTAAGAAGGACGAAATAGCTGATATTTTCAATACGCGGAAAAATGGACTGAGCCACAATACGATAAGATCGATCTATGAAGACAAATCCGGCGATCTATGGGTAGGGACTTATGACCGGCTTAACAAATTGCCCTTGGGTCGTCGTGAATTCAAAGTATTCGATCTAAAAGGAAATTACAGGCCTGCTTTGGAAAATAATTTGATCTGTGGCGAGATCAGGGCGTATTCAAAAACCAATGACTCATTGTTATGGGTGGGTACAGAAACAGGTTTGCGCTTGTTCAATACCCGTACGGGTTCTTATCAGCATTTCGGGGAACTCAATGCCGGTTTCAGCAATGAGGTGATCAAATGTATGTACCCCGACGACGAAGGAAAACTTTGGCTCGGGACAGACTTTGGACTGAGCATTTTTGACCCACTGGAGAAAAAAAGCAAATCATACTTCCATAATCCACAGGTCCCCTACTCTATCGCCAACAACGCTATCTGGCAGATCTATGAAGATCGCGGTGGAGTGATTTGGTTCGTCACTTCAAATGGATTGAGTCGACTGAACAAGAATCGCAGTTTCTATGAATTCAACGAAGTGACCAACCAACTTCAAGGGCAGCTTGTCGGTAACCAGGTAAAAGCATCGCTGATAACGTCCGAAGGTATAGTCTGGCTGGCCACCCTGCACGGCGTGATCAGAATCGATCCGAAAACAAGATCAAAGCAGGTATTCGATGACAACGACAAAGGCAACCAAAAGATATTACTCAACAATGTTTATGCGCTGGAAGAAGATAAACATGGTAGAATATGGATCGGAACTGCGGGTGGTATCAACGTGTGGGATGAAACCAAACAGCAGATGACTTCTATCACTGCAAATGCTTCGAATGGTCTTGTTACCAATTACGTTGCCACATTTATAAAAGGTACGGACGGGTCGTTCTGGGTGAGCAGTTACCAGGGCGGTCTGCTGCGCATGATCGACAATGCTGTGCAAGAGAATGCGACGATGTTCAAAACTGTCGTCCCCGAATTTGGTTCCGAAAAAGCTGCGGCTGGCAACGGCGCAATCTGGTATTCGCTCTATAATGAATTGTACCGTGTGGATGAAAGTACATTGAAAAAAGATCGCGTTGATGAATTCAACGAACTTGCCAGCCGTCGTGACGTACACTGCCTTCATTTTTCAAAAAACGGAACACTTTGGGCAGGAACACAGAACGGAATCATCGCTTACGATCCAAAAACCGATAGTGCTTCTTTCTACCCGATCGTGACCGGTAACGACGTGAATATCGGCAACCTCGCCGAAGATGCTGCCGGGAACATCGTAGGTGTGGCCAATAATTTCATATTCCGTTTCAACTCCTCTAATCTCGCAACGGAAATATTTCCCTTGGACAAAGATCTGCCGATTAAAAGCTTCTACTACGGCTGCTCCGCACAAGGCCCCGATGGTACGATCATTTTCGGTGGCGACAACGGCTACATCAGCTTTCATCCCGAAGACCTGAAACCAAATCATTACTCGCCACGCTTATTTATTACTGCTCTTGAGATCAACAACAAGTTGGTGAACACCGGCGACGAGATCGACGGCCGTGTGCTTTTAACCAGCGACATCTCATTCATGAAAGATCTCACGTTGGAAAACACACACCGATCTTCCATCACCTTTGAATTCTCTGCGTTACATTACTGGCAACCATCCATCAATGTGTATGCTTATAAACTGGAAGGATTTGATGAAGAGTGGCAATACGTTTCAGGAACCAGGAATTTTGCTGTCTATTCCAATCTGTCGCCCGGTTCTTACACCTTCCGGGTAAGAGGCACAAATAACTACGGTGTGTGGAGCAGTTCTGAAGCCACGGCCCACATCACAATAAAACCGTCCCTGTTTCTCAGTACCGGCTTCATACTCCTTTACGTTTGCCTGGGACTGATCCTTGCGTTTGTGGCCTTGAAGATCTACTCAGGCCGCTTGCACCTTCGTAATGAGCTCAAGATTACCAGGCTGGAGAAGGAACATACAGAAGAACTGGCACAGATCCGTCAGCAATTCTTTACTAATATCTCCCACGAATTGCGGACACCGATCAGCCTGATCCTACCACCTATTCACCAGATCATCAAACGCGGCAACCTCGATCGCGAGAACTTGAGGTTAATATCATTGGCAGAAAAAAACTCACACCGCTTGTTGCGACTGATCAATCAGATATTGGATTTCAGGAAACTCGAAACCGATAAGTTACAGGTGAAACCGAGCACTGTTAATCTCGTTCCATTCTGCCAGGAAATTCATCTCTTATTTTCAGATAAGGCTGAACGGAAGAACATCAACTTTACTTTCGTTCCGTCATCCGATGATATCAAGGCAAGGATCGACAGCGAGAAAATTGAAACCGTGTTATTTAATCTGTTATCCAATGCATTCAAGTTTACTCCAAAGGGTGGCGAGATTATTCTGTCGATCGCTGAATTGCCAAAGTCAGATCAATATCCGGACGGCGCGGCTCTCATTAAAGTGACGGATAGCGGGATCGGCATCAACAATTACGAACAACAAAAGATCTTCGAGGCGTTCTATCAGACCCGTGAGGCGCAGCAAATAGACGCCGGTACAGGCATTGGCCTCGCGCTATCGCTTGAGTATACGAAACTACACGGTGGCAACATCCTGGTAGACAGTAAGAAAGGCTATGGGTCGACGTTTACAATTATGTTGCCCCTGGGCTTTTCCCGTTTTCCTGAACCCACAGGAGCTCTGGTGGAAAAAATTTCAACAGAGGAAACGCGTGAGCATTCAGGAGACCGCGCCGTTTCCCGTCATGAACTGGATGTCAACCCAGGCAAACCTCTTGTTCTTGTGATCGACGACAGCACTGACATCATCGATTTTGTGAGGATCAGTCTCAACGAAAAATACAATTTCATCATTGCCGAAAATGGAGAAGAAGGGTTGAAGAAGGCCATTGCCTATTTACCTGATGTGATCGTGAGTGACATTATGATGCCGGTGATGGACGGCCTTACATTGTGTAAGCACGTGAAGGAAAATCAGAAAACCAGTCACATTTCTATCATCCTCCTTACTGCAAAGAACCAAACACATCAGAAAGTAGAAGGTATTCGAACAGGTGCAGATGTATATATCACGAAACCTTTCGAACTCGAATTACTGGAAGCTAACATCGACCACCTCATCGTTAGAAAGAAGGAACTTTCGGACTATTTCCGGAACGAACTGATATTACAACCAAGCGGTGAGAACGAGGGTGCGAATGTAGACGACAAATTCGTGAAGAAGGTGATGCAGGTGATCGAGGCCAATATCAGCGATCCGGATTTCAGCGTGGAAGTTTTGAGCGACGAAATCGGAATGAGTTCAACACACCTGTACCGAAAGCTCAAATCCATCACAAAGCTTTCTGGTAACGAGATCATCAAAAAATACAGATTAAAGAAAGCTTCGTTGCTACTTAAAAACAAAGAAGGCAACATTTCACAGATCATGTATGATGTTGGCTTTTCGAATCTCTCTTACTTTTCAAAGTGTTTTAAAACGGAGTTTGGATTGAGCCCGAAAGATTTTCAGCAACAAGCGGGGAAGAACCAGGTAGATGTGATATTGGACTTGAGAAGTTAGAAGAAAGAAGTTAGAAGTTAGAAGCTAGAAGATTCGTCGAACCCGACGTGGAAAAAAATCATTATCTTCATTCTACGAATCATCCACCATGAAGAAAAATACAATCATTGCAATACTGATCATTCTTTGCGTTGTTTCAATGGCGTTTGGCATCTACGAAAAACAACGTGCCGACGCAGCGGAACAAAGGGCGATTGCAAATGAAACAATGGCCCGTGAGGCCGAACAGCGAGCACTGTCTGCCAGAATGATGGCGGAAGAACAACAGCGACTTGCGGAAATAAATGCAAGGGAAGCATTACGCCAGTCCGCACTCGCGGTGGAAGCGCTAAAGAAGCAGCGAAGGTGATGAGAGATGTGGGGACTATTGACTAACGTTCCCTCCCTCGTATTTTCCATAGACCCCATCCCTGAAGACTTTGTGGAGTTCGCGGCTAAAGGGAAAGATCTGAACGAACAGCACAGCAGTCAGTTCATTTTCGGGATCGACCCAAAATAAAGTACTTGCGGCACCGTCCCAGAAAAATTCTCCCACGATGCCGTGGTTTCCTTTGTCATCCTGCGGTGGGTGCAAACGAACAGCGAAGTCAATACCAAACCCCACTTCTCCTTTGCTTGGCAACCACATCCGTTGCGTCACGCTATCAGACAAGTGATTAGTAGCCATCAATTGAACTGTTTCTGGCTTGAGTATGGTGGCGCCGGATACTGTTCCTTCATTTACCAACATCTGCGCGAAGCGCATGTAATCATCAATTGAAGATGTAAGTCCAAAGCCACCTGGTTTTAACGGCCACTCTTTTCCATTGAATGCATTTGCCATGGAATCAGGTACACGTTGAAGAAATTTTTGATCATCCATCCGATAAACCGCTGCCAACCTGCTCATGTCCTGGGGAACATACCGTGTGTCGTTCATCCCAAGCGGGTCAAGAATATTTTTTCGAACATACTGGTCGAACGATTCGCCTGAAAGTTTTTCAACCAACGCTGCCTGCACATCCACGCTTATCCCATATGCCCATTCCTCACCGGGATGAAAGGCCAGTGGTAGCTTCGCAAGTTTCGACACCATTTGCGCCAACGTGTTATTTGTATTCATCACATCGGCTTCTGCTACCATAGTGCCAACATCGGGATTATCGCGACTTGCAAAACCGGCCGTGTGGCGTGTAATATCACGAATGGTTATAGGTCGCTTTGGTGTTTCCAATTTCAGTTTGCCGGCAGCATCTTTCCCTGCTGCTACTTTTACGTTGGCAAACTCCGGAAGGTATTTCGACAAGGGATCATCCAATTGAAACAATCCTTTTTCATACTGCTGCATTAAAGCAACCCCTGTTACGGGTTTGGTCATCGAATAGATACGAACTAACGTATTGCGATCGAATGCTTTTGCAGCTTCACGATCTGCCATCCCGAATGAATTGAAGTAAACCTCCTTGCCGTTTTCGAATACCAGTGCAGAAACACCTGCAATCCTGGTGGATTCGACCATTGCCATCAATGTAGAGTCGATGCGTGCCCTGGCGTCGTCATTGATAATTCGTGTTGCTGATCCTTGATCCTTCGGGGTATTGCATGCAACAAGACATATGGTTGCACAGATAACGAGGCAGAGATTTCTGATCATGGTTTGGGTTTAAAAATTTTAAGATAATCCTTTGGCTGATGAAGTCAAACCGGGTGCTGCCCGAACGAGCAATGGAATTGATCGAAGGGTCGAAATCTGAATGAACGTAACGTCCGTAACGGCGCACAATCGTCCGGATTGGTACAGAGACGTTGTATGCACCCGCCAAACAGCGCCTGATTTCACCGTCTTCTACTGGCACAATGTTAGTATGTCTGCAGTAAACCCGCATTGAATGCTTGGAAATATTCTACCTACTGCCTTTCGTCAGCTCATTGGCAATCGGTCTTTTGCATTTATCAATATCGCTGGGCTTGCCCTCGGTCTTTGTTGCTTTTCGTTGATCCTGATCTTCGTTGAGAATGAATTGACATACGACAGGTTTCATAGCCGCCACGCCGCCATTTACCGGGTAGTCAAGGACTTTGTTATTGCAGAAGGCGTACGACTGCCGGACGCCACCACCCCGACCGCTCTCGCTCCGGCAATGAAAGAGGAGTTCCCCGAAATTGAAACAGCGACGCGTTTCAGCCCGAACAGGGGCCGTCTGTTCCTGATGGAACACGATAACAACAGGTTTTACGAAACACGCGTGTTCAGCGCCGACAATGAATTCTTTAAGGTGTTTGATTTTGAGGTGGTGAAGGGCAGTCGTGATCATGCGCTTAAAGATCTGAAATCAATTGTGTTGACCGAGAGCGCCGCGCGCAGGTACTTTGGAGATCATGATCCTATTGGAAAGATCATAAGAGCCAATCTCAACAACGGTACGGACTTTACCGTAACCGCCATTGTGAAAGACGTGCCATCGAACGCACATTTTATTTTCGACATCTTAATACCGATTCAGCGGAGCAGAAATCCCGAAACAGACTGGAGCCGGTATGCTTTTTATACCTACGCACTGGTGAAGCCAGGCACTGACCAACTTTCACTTAATAACAAGATCCAGGACCTTTATGCGAAGAACAGCGCAGATCCCATTAATATTTTTTATACGCAGCCATTGGCAGACATTCACCTGAAGTCAAACCTGAAGTTGGAATTGGCCAACAATGGGGATATCCTTCAGGTGAAAGCACTTATTGTAATTGCCATTTTTGTAGTAATGATTGCCGGCTTCAACTATGTCAACCTCACTGTTGCTCAGTCAACCAAAAGAGCCAAGGAAGTTGGCATAAAAAAAGTGGCGGGTGCAAAACGCTCATCGCTAATTGGTCAGTTCCTGGTTGAATCGGTTATCGCTGTTTCCATTGCTTTGCTCCTTTCGCTTGTTATTACCACAAGCATACTTCCATTTGGAAAGGCATTGCTCGGTTATGATTTCGAACAGCTTTGGCGCAACACCCACTACGTTAAAATCATTGTGCCTTCATTTACAATTGTATTGGGATTGCTTGCGGGAATTTACCCTGCCATGCATTTGTCATCTTTTCAACCACTCAGCATCATCAAGGGCAGGTTTGCAACCAGTAACGAAGGTATTCGGTTGAGACAGGGATTGGTAGTCCTGCAATTCATTATTTCAACGTCACTTATTATCGCGTTGCTTGTCGTGGACCGGCAGGTTAAATTCATGAGTGATAAACCGCTTGGCTTTGATGAAAGCAATTTATTGTTGCTGCCTAACGTTCGCGGCGGCATTGGTCAGGCACGCGGGTCCGCCGATGCGATGATCAATGAAATTAAACAGGTACCAGGTGTAATGAATTTCGCGCGGGCAGACGGTATCTTTGGTGTCAATAATTCGGTCAATGGGGTGTCTTCTGTATCGGAGCCAAATCGTGTCTCTCTGAATTTTGTTCGCATTGATTACGAGTTCATTCCCACGATGGACATTAACCTGAAACGAGGGAGGAACTTCTCTAACGCTTTTCCCGCCGACACCGCCCGCATTATCCTGAACGAAACAGCAATTCGGCAACTTGGTTTGAAAGAACCCTATATTGGACAAAAGGTGGCGTGGGATGAACAGCCGGGTGTTGTGCGTGATCTTGAAATTGTAGGCGTAGTTAATGATTTCCACTTTACCTCGTTTCATGAAACTATCAAACCTTTCGGTTTCGTACTGGAAGTTGGTAATGGCAGTACGTTCATCCTGAAGATGGAATCAATCGACACGAACGCCACGATAGCTCATGTCGGACAGGTCTGGAAAAAATACTACCCCGAGCACCCGTTCGATTATACCTTCCAGGATCAATACACTGCAGGATTACATAGCAGGGAGCAGGGTTTCAGAAAGCTCTTCACCTGCTTCACATTACTCGCCATCCTTATTGCCTGTATGGGTCTATTTGGATTGATGGCGTTTGTTGCGCAGGCAAAGGCAAGGGAGATCGGCATCCGGAAAGTTCTTGGCGCCTCGGTCAACTCAATTCTTATTTTGGTTTCGCGAGACCTGGTCGTATTGATCCTGATCGCGATCGCGATTGCCATCCCACTATCATCGTTTGGCGCCAATTGGTGGCTGAACAATTTTGCCTATCATTTCGATGGCATGTGGGATCTTTTCGTTGTGTCGGCCACGGCAACCATTGCTATTACGTTGGTCACAATGGCTTTCCAGGCGGTGGCGGCAGCGATGGCCAACCCGGTGGAAAGCTTAAAGGCGGAATAATACCTGAAGAAACCTACGAAGAAGTTTCATTCGCATTTAAAATCTTTACCTTTGATCCTCTCCCGCCGGATACTGGGTTGGCTTAAACCCACGTAGATCAATTTTTTTTGTGATGTCGAAAACGGGGCCTATCATTCTTGTCGAGGATGATCAGGATGATAAACTGATCATTGAAGAAATTCTTGCCGACCTGAAAGTTACGAACAAACTGATTTGGTTCAGTGATAGTCCGGCTGCATTGGACTTCCTGATTACGACCAGGGAAAAACCGTTCCTGATCATCTGTGATGTAAACTTACCCACCTACAGCGGGATCAGGTTAAAGCAACGAATTGATAACGATCCACAACTTCGTAAAAAAAGTATTCCGTTCATGTTCTTTTCAACATCAGTTGATCGCGCCACTGTCAATGAAGCATTTACCCAGTTGACGGTTCAGGGCTTCTTCCAGAAGCCGGCAAAGGTCACCGAGATCCGCCAGATCCTTGAAGTGGTGATCACATACTGGAGATTCTGCCGGCACCCTAACTCTGACTAGGCAATCAGCACTGCGTGTTTTGCCGCTGAAATTGTCCGCAATAAATTCTATTTTTGGACATTACTCAACCCCGAGTTCATGTTCTTTAATAAGGTTCGGAGCAGGGAATCTGGCATCCTGCTTTATGGCATCACTCCACCCAAGTCACATACGGCACCTGAGAAGGTTACGGAAATAGCACAAAAGACACTCGACTCCTTGCTGACCCATGATCTGGACGCGCTCGTGGTGTATGATGTTCAGGACGAATCGGCGCGAACAACGGAAGAGCGCCCGTTTCCTTTTACAAGCGCGCTGGATCCTTTTGATTACGCAAGCCAGCATTTGAAGGCACTTCCGGTACAGAAGATCATCTACCGGCCGGCGGGGAAATTTTCCTGTGATGAATTGACCTTGTGGTTGAACGACCTGACGAAACACAATTTTCATCCTGTGTTTGTAGGCCTTCCGACACCAGACTATATAGTGAAAACAAGTCTCAAGGAAGCCTATGAGATCTGGAAAAAAAATTGTGAGGGTCGCTCGGTCATCGGAGCAGTAACCATTCCGGAACGACACGCCCAATTGGGAGATGAGGATAAGAGAATACTGGATAAGGCGGGCAACGGGGTATCATATTTCATTTCACAATGCATCTTTGATGTAGAGTACACCACGCAAACATTGACTGCACTGATGCGCACCTGTGCTGAACGAAACGTACAGGTGCCAACGATCATTTTTACTCTTACGATTTGCGGATCTCTTAAAACACTTCAGTTCATGGAGTGGCTAGGCATACATGTTCCGCCTGCTATTAAAGAAGACCTTCAGGTTTGCACAGACCCTGTCTCCAGGTCTGTTGAAATTGCCACTGCAACTGCGTCTTACCTGATCCAGTTTTGTCAGGAAAGAGGAATTCCCTTTGGATTCAACATAGAAAGTGTCGCGATCCGGAAAGAAGAGATCAACGCTTCGCTGGCACTGCTCAACATTGTTCGCGATTTGTTAAAGATGAATGGACTGCGAGCGGTACCCCGGGCGATTTCCCAGGCAAAGGTGTAACAGCCCATCGTTGTAGAACTTTATCATCAATTTGAAATCGAGCGGAATTCCGATCCGTTGAAAAAAGCGCGGTGATCGTGTGTGCGATAGCTGGCACGCTTTTGAAGTTGTTCGCGCAATCGTGGCACTACTCTTCAACATTAAGGGAATCGTCCGGCGGGTCCGCATGCTATTCCCTGGCGTCTTCAATCCAGTTTCGGGGATACTTGTTTTAGCATTCATACCGCAACCTGCTGAAAGCCAAACAGTGCCTTTCAGTTCATCGAATCTTCCCATTGCAGTGATCCGGACCAACGGCGCGGTCATAACAGATGAACCTAAAGTGATGATCGACCTCGGAATTATTGACAACGGGCCGGGTGCAAGAAATCATCTCACCGACGCATACAACAACTACAATGGGAACGCGGGGATCGAATTCAGAGGTTCCTCTTCGCAGGCCTTTCCAAAGAAACAATACGGCGTCGAACTGTGGGATGGATCTGGTGAAGACATCACTCAATCCATTCTGGGATTACCGGAAGAAGGTGACTGGATTTTCTTCGCACCATACAATGACAAATCCTTAATGAGAGACGCACTCGCCTACCGCATGGGTAGGTCGATGGGCCGGTATGCTTCCCGGTCGAGATACTTCGAACTGGTGATCGACGATGACTATAAAGGCGTTTATGTTCTGTTTGAAAAAGTGAAACGCGACAAGAACCGCGTACCCATCGATGACCTCGACCCGGACGAAACGGATGGGGACGATCTCACGGGTGGATACATTCTGAAGCTTGACAAACCGACAGATGACCCATACAGCATCGGGTTTGAATCGAAATATGCTCCACCCCGACGGATGGGTACGCAGCCGATTTTCTTTCACTATGAATTTCCGGACCCGGATGACATCTCCGATCCGCAGAAGGAATACATCAGGAATTTCATGAACAACTTCGAAGATGTGATGGCTGGTGACCAGTTTGCTGATCCGGTTAATGGAATTGAAAGTTATATCGACATGGGTTCGTTTGTTGATTTCTTCATTATCAACGAAGCAACAAAAAATCCAGATGGATTCCGGATCAGCACATTTATGTACAAGGAAAAGGATTCTGATGGCGGAAAGCTTCATATGGGACCCATCTGGGATTTCAATCTCGGTTTCGGCAACATCAACTTCTGCACCAACGGAACGCCGGAAGGTTTTGTAAAAGATTTTAACGAAGTGTGTGGCGATCACTTTTGGTTAGTGCCTTTCTGGTGGGATCGACTATGGAATGAACCTGCATTCAGAATGAAAGTTGCTGCGAGATGGCAGGGGTTACGGCAAACGCATTTCTCTACTGAATCGATGCACAATTACATCGACTCCGTGTACTCCGCATTGAATAGTGAGGCTGCTGGCAGAAACTTTCAACGCTGGCCGGTGCTTGGCGTTGAAACGTATGGCAATTATTTTATCGGTGAAACTTACGAGGAAGAGGTGAATTGGTTGAAGACGTGGGTAAACGATCGGTTTGCCTGGCTCGATACTGCCCTCGAATACGAGATCACCGCCACCACACCTGATAGCGAGACGAAACTGGTGGCTTATCCCAACCCAACAACGGATCGACTCAATTTCAAATACGCAGTTTCCGCCGGCGGGATCACCACGTTTCAATTGTTTGATGCGATCGGGCGTGTGGTTGGTATGCATGAAGAAACAAACGAAGCCGGTGCACACGAGTCGCAGGTGGACGTCGCGCAATTGCCGGCCGGGCCTTATTACTTCAGGGTGCAACACAACAATGCAATTGTGTCGAGCGGGCCGTTCATCAAGAAATAGTTCTCCATTCTAAAAAATGCGTTACACGACGCATGCCTTCGTCACCAGCACAGAGGTTAAGCCCTGGATCAAAGAGCGATACAAAAAAAATCTTTGGAGTTGAATATCGGATCACCAGTATCAGCTGTGCGCTTTGAACTGCGGATCTGTCTGCATAAAGTTTATTACATCCGACTCTGAAGGAATAGACGGTTGAGCACCAAGCCTTGTTACACAAAGAGCCGAAGCTGCTGTCGCAAACTTTAATGCGTCTTTTAGCAACACACCGTTGCTCAATTGCGCGACCAATGCACCACAAAAAGTATCTCCGGCCGCCGTGGTATCCACTGCGCTCACATTGAATGCCGGTACAACGTATGTATTCTTGTTGTCTTTGGTCATCGAACCTTTATCGCCCAGTGTAAGGACGACCGTGCCAACACCGATAGCAAGAAGGCTATCCATCACGGCCTCTTCACCAACAGTTCCAATAGTTTTACCTGAAATCATTTCTACCTCTGTTTCATTTACGACGAGTATGTCTACCAGTTTCAGAATGTCGGTTCCTACCTTTCGCGCCGGCGAAACATTGAGAAGCAATGGCGTGCTGTATTTCCTGGCCAACCCACAAATGGCTTCAATTGTGGAGTAAGGGATTTCCATCTGAATAACCACAAATGACGCGCTACGAATGTCGTCCTCGAGCCGTGCGAGATATTCGGGAGAAAGCCTTTCGTTTGCACCGGGTGTAATGATGATACAATTCTCTCCGTCACCATTCACGAGGATCATGGCTGTTCCGGTTGGCGCGTCTTTTACGACAAGTGAAGCAGAAATATCAAGGCCATTTTCCCTGTAGTAGTTCATTGCGCTCAAGCCGTTGGAATCGTCTCCGACACAGGTCACGAATTTCACCTTGCCACCAAGGCGCTGAGCCGCCATTGCCTGGTTTGCCCCCTTTCCCCCCATCGCCTGCAAAAAGAAGTTACCGGTCAACGTTTCACCGGCAACGGGAAAACGATCAACTCCTGCAATCAGGTCTGCATTTGTACTTCCTATTACAAGTATCTTCTTCATCTCGTCGCCGTCGTTATTAAATTAAGAAAAAAATCTATGCCAGAGCTGTCTTTTCATAAATTGAACAAACGTCGGACCATCCATATGTTGCCGGCGTAACATTCGCTTCAATGCAACAACCCTGTATGCGTCATAAATTAAGCATGGGTATTTTGTGACTTCGTGGCTTTGTGCCACTCTTTACGAAAAAAAAGGGCCACCATCACGGCAGCCCCTTATAAAAAACTCCAGGACAACTTTTATGGCGCTAATCTGATTGAAGCACCTGGTGTAAAGGGAGAACCTTCGTTGCCAGTTAACATTATCTGGTAGGCCCTGTTGGTTGGAGGCGTCGTTGTATTGTCAACAAACGTCTTCGCAACAGCACGCCCCTGCGGTCCGCCCGCAAGGATAGATGGACTGCCATTCAGATAGCTGTACTTGTTTCCCTCCAGATCGTAAACTTCAAACGTCAGGAAGAATACCGCCTGGTTGGCAATATTCGAAGACGAAGCTGTCGGCACGG
>WUUC01039953.1_pt1 | contig 14109 bp, 12 predicted proteins | sample 6278441 | NCBI WGS metagenome assembly WUUC01 (sample SAMN13675441, study PRJNA597444) | soil metagenome | isolation source: soil | place: USA: Washington | collected 2017-10
AGACGGCGACGGTGATGGCGATGGAGACGGCGACGGTGATGGAGACGGCGACGGTGATGGAGATGGCGACGACTCCGGCGCGCCTGACGTCGAGATGTTCACCATCCCCGCGGGCGGCGGTGACTTCGAGTACATGACGCCTGGCGGGGCTTCGATCACGTTCACGTTCCCGGCGAGCGCTGCAGGCGAGGACATCACGTTCACGATCGTCGATCCCGACGATGTGGAATGGGGCGATGAAGACCTCGCGGATTCGTTCAGCGAGCTGATCGAGCTCGGTCCGGATGGACTCGAGTTCGAAGATCCGATCGAGGTGGTGATCGGCGACGGCGTGCTGCTCGCGTTCAACTTCTCCGATCTCGAAGGCGTGCCGGAGCCGCTGGAGCTCAATGAGGATGGCGACGCTCTGTTGCTGACGCACTTCTCGACGCTGGCGATCGTGGCGCCCGGTCAGTCGTGTCAGTCGGAGAGTGGGTGGGCCGATGATGAGGATTCGGCTCGCTGTGAGAGCGCTGGAGCCGCGACTTCGTTCCGGCACTATGGGTGTAAGAACTATCAGTTCTGTTACACGATCGAGGCGGGCTGCTGCGTGGAGCCGGACACTCTGACGGTCGGCTGCAACCTCGGCGATGCGCTGCTGCAGCTTTCCTATCACCGCACCGACAGTAACGGTGGCGCGTATCCGTACTGCGATGAGGGCTTCAATGCGGCGCCGTACGTCCAATACACGACGCCCCAGACGCTCAATGCGACCTCTCTCGATCAAGTCATCGCGCTGACGGGCATGGACTTCGACGAGGGCGGGTCGGTGTTTACCAACAGCGATGGGTTGATCGCGACGACGTTTACGGACTCGATGCATGTCAGCGGCACGGTGCCGGGCTCGCAGCTCACGGCGGCGGGCACGTTGAACGGCGTCGGCTTTGTGAATCCGCGAGAGGACGCGACGGGGCCGTGCAACTTGGCCAATCCGGGCAACTGCGATTGGGTGAACCGTAGCAACCTGCTCAACGTGACGGTTCAATCGGTCGTCGTTGAGACCGATCCGGCCGTGACGAACATCGCGCCGGCGACGCTGGTCGCAAACTCGACCGATCAGGTGATCACGCTGACGGGGTTGAGGTTCGACGCGAATGGCTCGGCCTTCACGAACGACGACGTTGCGATCGTCACGACGTGGATCAGCGCGACCTCCGCCACGGCCGTCGTGCCGGGTGGCGCGCTTACCGCGGCGGGCACGCTGAACAACGTGGGCTTCGTGAACCCGACGAGCGGCGCTTCGGGCCCGTGCAATGCGGCGAATCCGGGCAACTGCGATTGGAACAACCGCAGCAACACGACCGATCTCGCGATCGAGGAAGAGGTCGTCCCCGTCGACCCGCCGACGGTGACTGACATCGCGCCTGCGACGCTGATCGCGAATTCGACGATGCAGGTGATCACGCTGACCGGAACCAACTTCGATCCGAACGGGTCGGCGTTCTGGAACTTCGACTCGGCGATCGAGACCACGTGGTACAGCGCGACCTTGGTCACCGCGATCGTGCCGGCAAGCCTGCTGATCGCGCCGGGCACGGTGCAAGACATCGGCTTCGTGAACCCGACGAGCGGCGCTTCGGGCCCATGCGGCTCCTCCACACCCGGCAACTGCGACTGGGCGAACCGCAGCAACACGACCGACATCCCGATCGAAGCGGCCGTGGTCCCGACGGTGACGAGCATCGTGCCCACCACGCTGGTCGCCAACTCGGATGATCAGGTGATCACGCTGACCGGCACGAGCTTCGATCCGAATGGCTCGGCCTTCCACAACCAAGACTTCCTGATCGCAACCACGTGGGTCAGCGCGACCGAGGTCACCGCCGTCGTGACGGGTGACCAGCTCGGGCTGGCCGGCACGCTGAACGACGTTGGCTTCGTAAACACCACGAACACCGCAACGGGCCCGTGCGCCGTCTCGACCCCCGGCAACTGCGATTGGCCCAACCGCAGCAACCTCACCGACATGACGATCGTCGCGCCGTAAGCGCAGCGCGATAAGCGAAAGCCGACGCGACGGCGGGATAGGGTGAGCCTGTCCCGCCGTTGGTCGTTAAGGCGGGACGGCGTCTCGGCGTCTCGGCCCTATGCTAGATCTCGAGCAGATGGCGCAGCTCTCCACGAACCTGCACGACCCGTCGGCGCGCCCGTACTTCCTCTGGGATGAGGAGACGACGGTCGCGGAGCTGCGCGCCGCGATTGAGCGTGCCGAGCCCGAGGAATGGGCGCGCCGGGTCGGCAAGATGATGCGCGAGGCGCGCGACACAGACGTTTGGTTGTTCGTGACGCCGCGTGCGGTCTGGGAGCGGCGCGCACTGCTCGATCGCTACTTGGGTAGGCGCCGCGCCTTCTGGCAATACCTGCTCGAGGGCTGGCACCAAGACGGATACCTCAGCTAGGCCGAGCGATGCAGAGCGATCGCCTCAGTGCGTTGCAGCGGGACATCGTGAAGCCCATACGCGATGGCGTCGCGATGGATTCGGTGGAAGAGATCCTCGCGAACAAGATCACGACGCTGGCCTCGCGCTCCGAGATTCGCGATGTCGTGGATCTCTACTGCCTGGAGCAGGCGGGATATCGCATCGAGGACCATCTCGAGAATGCTCTGCGCAAGGATGCGGGAGCGACGCCGGCTACGATTGCGTGGTTGCTCTCCACGCTGCGGGTGCCGGAGCGCGTGCCGGGTGACGCGCCGCGCGATGTGATCGTTGCGTACGTGAACGATCTCGAGGGGCGCATGCGGAAGCTTGCGCTGCCGCAGAGTTAGCTGAGCGGACGAAGCGGAAGGGCACCTGTGTGGAGGTCGAGGTCGTTCGTTATCACCCCTGCGATCCCCGGCTCCCCATACTCCGCGGCCCCCGTGGCCACGCGCACGTTCGGCAACGGCCATGCTTCGCCTCCACCATGCGTGTGTCCGCACAGCACGAGCACACGCTTGTCTGGCCGCGCACGCATGACGCGTTCAATCGCGCTGCCGGCGGCTTTGCACACGAAGAAGGGCGTCCAGCTCGCATCCGATAGGCGTCCTTCGTGCCCGCCGAGGTCGCCGAGTCGCTCGCCGCGGACGTCGCGATCGATGCGGCTCAGCTCTTTGATGAAGTGGTTGTCGTTGAGTACGACGGGTGAGCGCGCGTAGTCGCCTTCGCGTCCGTCGCCCCAACCGTCGTGGCCGAGCAGTGCGGTGTTGTCATCGAGGGCGAGCCAGCTCGAGCGCGAGAGATAGTTGAGTTGAGGGCGCCGCGTGCAGAGCTTCACCACTTCGCGGCGGACCGTTGCGATGCTGCTGCGGTAGTAGTCGTGATTGCCGAGCACGAAGTGCATCGGCACGGGCACAGCGTCTGCGATGCGCTCGAGGTAGGCGATGAGGTCGTGGCCCTCGGCGATGTCGCCGCCGATCAGAAGCGCGTCAGGACGTGCGTCGCGGACGCTCACGAAGAAGCGGTCGAGCGTCTGCGCGGAGACGAAGTTGACGTGGATGTCGGTGAGCCAGACGAGGCGCATGGGGATGTATCGGGCGGACGAACCCGGCGGTTGAGCCGTCCGGTCGGCTGAGCGCACAAATGAAAGGTCTTTTTCTGCGGCAGCGCTCAATTGCGCCCCGTCGCAGCTTTTGAGCGAGATACGAACTGTATAGCGTTACATGTAGCGCTATACAGTTCGTATCATGGCTGCAACTGTCGACAAATCAACGCGCCTTCTCCGGCTAGCAGCCAAGGGGCCGATCCGAACGCGCGATCTCGACGCCGCGGGTATACCGCGCGCCTATCTCAGGCGTCTGTCGGAGCGTGGGCTGCTGGAGCAAGTGGACCGCGGAATCTATCGGCTCGCGGACGCCGAGCTGAACGAGTTGAGCTCTCTCGCAGAGGTCAGTAAGCGCGTCCCGCACGCCATCGTTAGCCTGCTGAGCGCGCTGCAGGTCCACGAGCTGACGAGCGAGGTGCCTCATGCCATTTGGGTGCTCATCGATCGCAACGCGCGGATGCCGAAGCTCGCCTATCCGAAGTTGGAAGTCGTGCGTGCGAGCGGCGCGGCGCGCTCGCATGGCGTCGAAACGCGAGTCGTCGACGGAGTGAAGGTCAAGATCACGACTCCGGCGAAGACCGTCGCCGACTGCTTCCGGTTTCGACGGCACGTCGGACTCGAGGTGGCGATCGATGCGCTGAAGGCTTATCTGCGAAAGCGGGGAAACATCAACGCGCTGATCGCGGCCGCGCGCGCGGATCGGATCTACACGGTGATGCGCCCGTACATCGAGACGCTCGCATGACGAAGGAGCCCCCCAAGGACGTTGCCGCTTCCGTTCGTGCACGGCTCGCAAAGCTGGCTCGTGAGCGGGGTGAGGATTTTCAGCTGGTGCTCACGCGGTATGCGAACGAGCGTCTGCTCTATCGACTCGCATCTTCGAAGCATGGCCAGAACTTTGTGCTCAAGGGCGCTGCGCTGTTCACGCTCTGGACCGGCAGACCGCATCGAGCAACGCGGGACCTCGACTTGCTTGGGTTTGGCGAGCATGGCGAAGCCGCCTTGCGGCGTACGTTCGCGGAGATCATCGCTCTCGATGTGGGCAACGACGGAGTTGTGTTCGAGATGGAGTCGCTCCTTACACATCGTATTCGCGAGGACCAGGAGTACGGCGGCATTCGTATCGAGCTCTTTGCTCGCGTGAAGGAAGCGCGCGTGAAGCTGCAGGTGGATGTTGGATTCGGGGATGCGATTACGCCCGAAGCCAGCGTCGTGGAGTTTCCAGCTCTGCTCGACTTCGCTCCGCCGAAGCTGCGCGCGTATCCGCGCGAGACGGTGGTGGCCGAAAAGCTCGAGGCGATCGTTCAGCTCGGTCTAGCGAACACCAGGATGAAGGACTTCTACGATCTGGCCGTGTTGGCGCGAGACTTCGACTTTGAAGGCGAGACCGTCGCGCGCGCCATTCGCGCGACGTTCACGCGACGGAAGACGACGCTGCAGGCGGGCTTGCCGGTTGGCTTGACCGCTGACTTCGCTGAAGACCCCGTGAAGAAGACGCAGTGGTCAGGCTTCGTTCGAAAGACGGGAGCGCGCGAGTTGGCGAGTCTGGGCGAGGCCATCGCAGCAGCAGCCTCATTCGTGGAAGAGCCTCTCGCGGCCGCTGCTGAAAACGTGACCTTCGCCAAACGGTGGCAGGCGGGCGGGCCGTGGCGGTCGGGCTGACGGCCGGGATTGCCCTCTCACCGCAAAAGCTCACCCAGAGCGTGCTGACCGGGGCCTGTTTGTGTGAGGCGCTGCCGACGCTGCGCGTGACCGCTCAATTTACGTGAGCCGCCCGCTAGGCCCGTGTTATCGCCGCGGCGCTCTGGGGGGCTTTCGGTGTGCACGCGCGCAACCGAAACCGTGAGTCGGCGATAGCGCCGGTGACGAGGCATTGTGCGGATTGCTCTTCGAATGGTCGCGCCGTTGTGCGCGCTTTGCGCTGTGTTGGATGGGTCGGCGGCGCGGGCCGAGGCGTGGGTCGTCGTGCCGGTCGTGGTCGCGAACGATCAAGAGGCGAAGCTCGCAGCGTCGCAAGCAGCACGGCCCGTCGCGGAAGCGCTGGGTCAGCACGGGCGCGTCGTTGGGTTTGCGACGGCGCGCGAGCGGTTCGAGACGCGCGGCTCGTCGCCACCTGTCGCAGCGACGCATGGTGATCTCGATCAGCTGGCGCGCGACGCGCAGCAGGCGCTCTACCACGTGGCGATGGGGCTCTACACGAACGCGAGCGCAGACGTAGAGCGCGTGATGACGCGTGCGGACCGTGCGCTCGAGTCGCTCAACCGCGAGACGATCGCGGCGAAGCAGTTGCTCGATGCGTGCCTCTTCATCGTGCGTGCGCGCTTGCAGGCGAAGAAGCTGGAAGAGGCGCGCAAGCAGGCATTCGAGTGCAGGCGCCTCGTGCCGGACATCGAGCCGGAAGCGGCGATGCATCCGCCGGAGGTGATCGGGCAGCTCGCGGCGGCGGAGGCAGAGCTCGAGATGCAGAAGCCAGGGTCTTTGCGCGTGACGTCGTCGCCTTCGGGATGTCCTGTTTACGTGCAGGGACGCAACCTCGGGCAGACGCCGCTCGAGCTGCCGCGGTTGATGCGCGGCGAGTATCGCGTGCAGGTGGATTGCGTGCCGGGGCAGCACGGGCGCGTGCATCGCGTGACGCTCGGGCCGAGCCGGACGATCGTAAACGTGGACTCGCGCTTCGATGCGGTGGTGCAGACCGGTGATGGTGTCTCGCTGCGCTACACGAGCGATCTAGCGCAGCAGCGCGAGGCGCGCGCGCACGGAATTGAAGTGGGGCGTTCTGTGGGTGCGCGGCACGTGGCGCTCGTGACGCCTGAGGCTGGGAGTGAAGATCGCGTGCGGATCTCTTCACTGGAGGTCGCGCAGGGGCGGCTGGTGGCGAGCGTGATCGTGCGGCTCGATGCGACGAGTGCGCTCGTGCGCGGCGCGGACGCGATTGCGGCGCTCGTCGAGGGGCGGTCTTTCGACTTCACGGTCGAGCCGGCTGTGCCGTTGATCGAGACGCCTGAGGTCGAGCCGCTGCAGGCACAGACTTCGGAGCTCGCGCTGGATCTGTCGTTGTTGAGTGACAGCGAGCGTAGCGACGACAGCGACACGAACTGGATCGCGTGGAGCGCAGGCGGCGTCGGAGCGGCGGCGTACGTGGCGAGCTGGATCCTCTACGCGCACCAGCTCTCGCTCGAGTCGGACTATCGCAAGGTGCGCGACTTGCCGGACACGTCGGAGGCCGAGCGGCGCATCGCGCGCATCGAGTCGTTCGAGCTGGTGCCACCGATCCTGGCCTTTGCGAGCGCGGGTGTGGTGAGCGCCGCGCTGCCGTTCGTATTGCCGGAGTCGGAGCTCTCATCGCCGCCAGCCGCGGTCGCTGTTGGCGGCGCGGGTGTCCTTCTCGCGGGCGTCGGTGCTTTCTTTCTGATTCAGGCTGCTGGTTGCGAAACCTACGACGCGCTCGGCCGATGCGATGACGTGCTCGCGACGACGCGCTTCGGCGGGCTGTTGATCAGTGGAGCGCTACCGCTGCTCATGACGCCGGTCGTGTATTGGATCCGCGGCGACGCGCCGAGCTCGATCCCGGAAAGCGACGACGTGAGCCTCGAGGTTTCGCGTGAAGGTTTCGTTCTTGGATGGAGAGGTCGGCTATGAAACGCATCGGTTGGATCTTGATGCTGGCGCTTGCAGCGTGCGTGGACAGCGGGTGCCCGAAGGGGAGTGAGGAAGTCGCGGGCAAGTGCATGCAGGTGAGTGATGTGGACGGCGGCGCGCGGGGCGACGCGGGGGACGAGCCCGATGCGACGAGCCAGGAATCAGACGCGAGCACATCCACCGCCGATGCGGCGATGGCCGGCGATGCAGAAGACGTTGGCGACGCGACCGACGAGCCGCTCACCGGCTGCGCTGCCGTCACCTGCGCCGAACACGCGCATTGCGAAGAAGGCGACGCGAGCGCGCCGAGCTGCGTTTGCGATGAGGGCTACGACGGCGACGGCGTCGAGTGCGAGGTGAACCCGTGTGCGGAGGGCGTCAGCCCGTGCGATGCGGAGACGACGACGTGCGAAGTCGCGGACGGCAAGGCTGTTTGCGCATGCCTCGAAGGTAGAGCGCGCTGCGATGAGGACGAGCATGCGTGCACGACGGATCTCGCGAGTGATGCGGCGAACTGCGGCGCGTGCGGGATGGCGTGTGCGGGTAACCTGCAGTGCGCGGAAGGACTATGCGAGCAGGCAGCTACGGTTCTAACGCTTGGCCAGATCAACACTTGCGCTCTCACGCCGGAAGGTGAGGTGCGGTGCTGGGGCGATGATGAGTACGAGCAGCTCCAACGCGCGGATTCGAGCTCGCGCTTCTACGAAGCTGCGCCGGCCGTCGTCGGTAAGGCGCGGCTGCTCTCGATGGGAGTACGCACGACCTGCGCGCTCACGCTGTCCGAGGAGCTGGTGTGCTGGGGCCACAATGGCGTCAATTGGCTCGGAGAAGGCCCGGTGTCGGGCCTCTTCGAGCTGGGAACGGAGCTTAGTGTGGTCGATCAGATCAGCGTTGGCGTCGGCTCGGCTTGTTTGGTCGTGGCGGACGAAGTGCAGTGCTGGGGATCGACGCAGGCTTTTTCGTCTTCCTCCGAGATTCTTCCCTTCGATGAGATTCGGTCTTTCGTGCTGCCCGACGACGTGTTGCAAGTGAGCGTAGGCCGCTCCACTTGCGCCGTTACCAAGGATGCTCGGGTGAGCTGCTGGGGAGAGGGCGTAGCTTCGCCGACCTTGGTGCGGGGAAGCGCGGGCCCTTTGGAGGATGTTCGCAGCGTGTCGGTCTCCCCGGGTCGAGTCGCCGTGTGCGCGGTGATTGGGGATGGGCGTGTGATGTGCTGGGGTCACAACCGGTTGGGCATGCTGGGTGACCCCGCTGCTCCGCTGGACGAGCTCAGCGAAGAGCCGGTGGTGGTCAGCGACGAGGAGAGCAATTCGTTGACGGGCTTCGTCCAGGTCGGCGTCGGCGATGAGCACGCGTGCGGGCGACGTGAAGACGGCGTCGTGCTGTGCTGGGGCAAGACCGGAGCGCTCGGCAATGGCGGCACAGGGTCCGGTGCGCAGCGGTTCGCGACCGAGGTGCGCGAGCTCGACGACGCCATCGACCTCGCGGTGGGCTGGGACCACGCGTGCGTACGCAAGCGGACCGGCCAAGTGCAGTGCTGGGGCGACAACGGCGAAGGCCAGCTCGGCACGAACCCGATAGGTGGCCCGGGCGTTGCGAGCTCGCCGGTCCCGGTGGACGTGATCGGGCTGCCATGAGGTCTTGGTGGTGTGTTGGCGTGTTGCTCTTGCTGCCAGCGCTCGCGCGCGCAGAACGCGCTCTGGTCTTGCCGCTGCGCAGCGAGGTCGCACTTTCATCGACGCAGGTGGCGCAGATCAAAGCCGCGCTCGACAATGCGCTGCGTGAGCAAGGTGTCGAGCCCCTGGAGAGCGCGCACGTGGACCCGTGCGGCGACCAACAGTGCGTAGCCACGCGGATCGCACAGTCGATGGCCCAGCACGCCGTCGAGCTTGCTTTCTGGCGCGCGAGCGATGGACGTATCTCAGGGGTCAGCGCTTCGGTGCTGCTCACTGCGGGCGAGCGCTTCGGCGAAGGCGCGCCGGTAGCTAGCGATGCAGAGCTCTTCGCAGCGATCAACAGCGCCACGCGTGGTGCATACGCACGCTTGCGTCGCGGAGCAGGTCCTTGGCTCCAGCTCGACGGCACACCACACGGCGCGGAGATCGCCGTCAACGGCCAGCCTGTGGGCGCACTGCCGCAGCGCGTCAAGGTGCGCGGAGGGCTGCACCGCGTGCGCGTTTCCCAAATCGGCTTCGAGCCCTTCGAGCACGCGGTGACCGTGCCGCGAAACATCGATGCGCAGAAGCGCCTAACGATCGAGCTGCGGCCCGCGCTCGCTCCCGCCGACGCGAGCGCTACGCAGCCGAGGGCCGTGCGCCCGTCGGCTATTAACTATGTGCTTGGGGGCGCAGGTATTGCGGCTGCTGTGCTGCTCGGCGTCGGTCCATTGCGCAGCCTCGCGCAGGACGGCGAATGCGGCCGGACCGAAGCGAACGTGTGCACTGGGGTCGTCGATTTTGGCGCTGCCCAAGGCATACAGTTGGCGGCGGCTACGCTGTTGCTGGGAGCCGGTATTACGGTGAGCTTGTGGGCGCCTCTCTAGGGGAACACCTGATGCTTAGATACGTCATGTTCGTGATGCTCTCGCTGCCCGTCGCCGGGTGCGGCTTATTCGAGCCAAACGTCGAAGCGTGTAGCGACGACTGTCCTGGCGCGGGCGCTTCGGGGACCGGCGGTACGGGCGGCGCAGGCGGAGACGGCGGTAGCGGTGGCTTGGGCGGCGCAAGCGGCGGCACGGGCGGATCGAGCGGTGGCATTGGAGGCGAAGGCGGTGGTGTTAGCGGTGGCAACGGTGGCGTTGGCGGCGACGCTGGCGACAGCGGCGTTCCCGACGCGGGTGACGGTGGCGACACTTGCGAAGCCTGCACGGTCGAGCGCCCGCACTGCGCGTCGGGGGTATGCGTGGCTTGCACGCAGAGCCAGCACTGCGCGGACGGCACGTGCTTGGACGGAGCCTGCGTTGCATGCGGGCAAGACGCGCCGTGCACGGATCCGAACGCATCGCGCTGCACGGCGGATCACGCGTGCGCCCCTTGCGAGAGTTCGAACGACTGCGCGCACCTGGCCGATACACAGGTGTGCGACGACGGGCAGTGCGTAGAGTGCACGGCCGGCGACCGGACGCACTGTGGGACCGGTTCCGGCGGAGCGAGCCGCGTGTGCGACGTCCTGGCGCGAACCTGCTCTGCTGAAACGCGCCGCAGCGCGGGCCTGTGCGACCCGTGCGTCAGCGATGAGCAGTGCGGCTCGGACCAGCTGTGCGTGATGCAACGCTTCGATGAAGTGGGCGATGCGGAAGGCGAGGTGGACGTCGGCTACTTCTGCTTCTGGCGTGAGGATGCGGACGAACCGAACGCTCCAAGCGATGACTGCGCGAACACTCCACCTTTTGTGGATACGCGTGCAGGGAGCGAGAGCATCTCCGGCGTCGAAGCGACGGTGTGCGGCCTCGCAGTGACCACCTGCGCGGGATACCGCGACTATCGGACGAAAAACTGCTCCGGCCTCGACGACGACGCGAGCTGCGGCGACCCGCGCTTCGAGAGCGACGGCTACTGCGAGATGTTCTCGGCAGAGACGTATCGCTGCACGACGCCGTGTTTGAGCGAGGACGATTGCGATCCGGGATCGACCTGCCCAGAAACAGCACCGAAGTTCTGCAGCCTCTAACAGCAACCGCTCTCGCCCGCCGCCGATAGCTCGGTATGCGTGCACCCAAACCCTCTGCCCGAGCAGCCACCGCGCTGTTCCTCGGTCTATCCATCGCCACCGGTTGCAGCGGTGGCGATGGCAACTACTACCCATCTGGAACGGTCCTGCCTCCCGATCCCGTGCTCGGCCCCGACGCCGACGCGGACGGTGTGCGCGATGACATCGCGCAGTACATCGATGACTTGGTGACGTTGCCGCTCGACCGCGAAGCGCTACGCCAATACGCCCGTGCCAAGCGCAACATGCTGGCGGTGCCGCTCGAAAGAGAGGCTGCCGTGGCGGCAATGGGCCAGAGCTTTCGCGCGCTCGAATGTCTGTTCTTTGTCAGAAGGCACGTTGGCACAAACGATCCAGGGGCTCTGGTGGAAGTCACCGCGCGCACGCTCGATACGCTAAAGCGTTCGAAGGCCTATCTGCAGCGCGAGAAGCTTGTTGGCGGGATGCACTACGCGCTCGCGCCGCGCGCGCAGAGCTCGAGGGCTTGCGACTTCGACACCAGCACGATCGGAGGCGTCCCATGAAGTGCTCTCATTACGCCATCTGCGTCGCCTCTCTGCTGTCTGTATTGACGAGCCGTTCAGCGCAGGCCGCGCCCTGCGACGTGCCGCGCGCGACGACAGTAGTCTTCAGCAACGGCATGCTGTCGACTGACATCGAAGCGATGGCCGCGATCGAAGGGCTCGCGACGCTTCTAGAGCAGACGCAACCATCAACAGCGACTGACACCTGGCGCTTCGAGATTGCCTACAACGCGACCACTCCCGCGTTGGAACAATTGCTTGAGACGGCGCAAGAGCAGCTCGGCGGTGAGCTCGCGGTCTTCTGGCGCATGCTCGGTGGGGGCGAAGAGTCGGACTGGTTTAAAGAGACGGTCAGGGACATCGCGACTGAGCTTCAACGCACGCCTCCGCACGATGATGCCGAGCTGATGAAGCATGTCGCTCGCTATCAGCAGCTTCTGGCAAGCGGGAGCCAAGTCGTCGTCGTTGCGCACGCCCAAGCCAATCTTGTCGCGAATGCGGCCTACGCAGCGTTGTTCGAACGCGGCGAGGCTCTCGTACCGCCGGCTCTTGGCATCGTCAGCGTGGCGTCCACCGCGGATCGAGTCGCCGGCATGGGTCCGCACACGACGCTCGAGGAGGACCTCGTCGTGGCTGCCGTACGCGCGGCGTTCCCATCAACGCTTCCTGCCAATGTGTCCGCATCAAGCGCGACCATTGATCCGCTAGGCCACGACTTCAGCAGTGCATACCTACGCGCGACGCAGTCGCGGGAGCAGATCGGCTCGAACGTGCTCTCGACGGCCGCGGCGCTTCCAGTTCCGGAATCGGCGAACGGTGTGCTCAACGCCGCCGATGAGAGTGCGTGTTCCGACGCAGACTCCGAGCAAGGCGCGCTTGCCTGCGAGCCCAGCGGTTGGAGCGGCACGTGCGCGGCGACGTTTCTCGAGCCCTGCTGGGATGGCGAGGGAGCTTGCGAGATCGATGTCACCAGCGTGCCCGAGGGTATCCACTCGACAGTCGTCTTCGAGAACGGCGCCCGGAACACGATCCTGCAAGACGTCGACTGGGAGAATCTGAGCGAGACTCGCGCACGGACTTCGTACAGGAGCTCGACGGGTGTGGAGTGCGCGACCGGCGAGATTTGGATCCTGCTCGACGAACCGACCTGCATCGCAAGCGCCACGTTCACGTCCGCGGCTGGGCAGCTGAGCTACTGCATGGACGAAAGCGGCGTCTTGCGCGGCATCTGCCCCGACGGCAGTAGTTTCTCGATCATCACTTCGCCCGAGTGTGGTCGCACAGGGATGTCGTGCCTCGTGGACGCAGACGAGCCCTAGACGGCGGACCGTCTCGGCGCGCGTGCCGTCGCGACAGGGCGCACAGTTGAGCCGGGAACAGTATCAATGCTGTCCCCGGTCCGAACCGCCGCTTCCAGGTGGCGCGACCTTTCGTGGGGGAGAACGCGCGGCCTAGCCAGCGTCACGCGGCGTTCGTCGGGTGATGTGTCCGGCCGGGAAAGATTGCGACGATCATCGCCGCATGACGATGCGCGACGCGATCACAACGCTGGCAGTGGGCCTTCTTTTGCTTGGCGCTTGCGACGAGGGCCAGCGGGCGCCGACGGCGATGCACGATGGCGATGAGCTGCGCGCTGCGATCGCGGACCGCTTCGCCGAGGCGGCCGACGAAGGCTTCGACGGCGTCGCGCTCGTGATCGTAGACGGCGAGCCCATCTTCGAGCGTGCCTACGGCCTTGCGGATCGTGAGCGCGAGCTGCCCAACACCATCCAAACGGCTTTTGACTTCGGCTCGGTGATGAAGGACCTGACCGCAGCTGCGATCTTCAAGCTCGAGGATGAAGGCGCGCTCTCCGTCGACGACACGCTGCTCGACCACTTCGCAGGCGTTCCCGAAGACAAAGCCGAGATCACGCTGCTCGATCTCCTCCAACACACCGCAGGCCTCGACGACTACCACGACACCGAAGGCGACTTCGAAGCGTTCACACGCGAGGAAGCGCGCGCGGCGATCTTCGCGCAGGAGCTGTTGTTCGAGCCGGGTGAAGATGAGGCGTACTCAAACTCCGGATACACGCTGCTGGCGGATGTGATCGAAGAGGTGACGGGCGCGGCGTTCACGACGTACGTGCGCGAGCAGCTGCTCGAGCCAGCGGGCATGCGCGCGAGCGGCTTCTACGGCGATGAGGTCTGGGACCGCGTCGATACGGCGATCGGCTACGACGCCGATACGTTCCAGGACAACGATCCCGCGACCTGGCCGCTCACTTGGGCGCTCATGGGCAACGGTGGGCTCGTCGCCACCGCTCCGGATATCGCGCGCTGGCTCTCCGCAGTCCGCGACGGGCGCGTGCTGAGCGACGCGGCGTTCGAGCGCTACGAGTCCGAGTACTTGTCACTCGGCGCGGTAGAGCTCGACGGTCGTGCGATCTACGCGTTCGGGGGCGCGGGTGACTTCGGGCTTGGTGGCCTTGCCATCGAATGCCCGGAGCTCGACAGCCGCTTCGTGATCGCGACCAACACGTACACCGAATTCGACATCGAAGAAGAGCTTGCCCCCGACTTGGCGATGCTCTTGTTCGCAAGCGACGAAGACGAGTGAGCGCAGCTAGTCATCGGGAGCGCGTGCGCCGCGCTCCCGCCCGCTGGGCAAAGCCCAGCGGGGCCCACCCTCACCA
>WUUC01068609.1_pt1 | contig 14108 bp, 13 predicted proteins | sample 6278441 | NCBI WGS metagenome assembly WUUC01 (sample SAMN13675441, study PRJNA597444) | soil metagenome | isolation source: soil | place: USA: Washington | collected 2017-10
AGCACTACGACGTGTCGAACGAGTTCTACGAGAAGGTGCTCGGCCCGTCGATGGCCTACACCTGCGCGGTCTTCCCCAAGCCCGATGCCAGCCTGGAGGAGGCGCAGGAGGAGAAGTTCGACCTGGTGGCCCGCAAGCTGGGCCTGGAGCCGGGCATGCGGCTGCTCGACGTCGGCTGCGGCTGGGGCGGCATGGCCCGCCACGCGGCCAGCCACTACGGCGTGCAGGTGGTGGGCGTGACCCTGTCGGCCGCCCAGGCCCGCTGGGGCGCCGCGGCGGTCGAACGGGACGGGCTGTCCGGCAAGGTGCAGATCCTGCACAGCGACTACCGCGACGCTCCCGGCCGGGACTACGACGCGATCAGCTCGATCGGCCTGATGGAGCACGTCGGGGTCGGCAAGTACCCGGCGTATTTCGCCTTTCTCAAGGACAAGCTGCGCGACGGCGGCCGGCTGCTCAACCACTGCATCACCCGGCCGGACAACAAGCAGGACCCGATGCCGGGCCACTTCATCGACCGCTACGTCTTTCCCGACGGCGAGCTGACCGGCTCCGGGCGCATCATCACCGAGGCGCAGAACGCCGGCTTTGAAGTGCGCCACGAGGAGAACCTGCGCGAGCACTACGCGCTGACACTCAAGCACTGGTGCGCGAACCTGGTGCGCAACTGGGACGACTGTGTCGCCGACGTCGGCGAGCCCACCGCCCGGATCTGGGGCCTGTACATGGCGGGTTCGCGTCTGGGCTTTGAGACCAACGGCGTCCAGCTGCACCAGGTGCTGGCGGTCAAGACCACCGAGTCCGGCGACGCGATGTTCCCGCTGCGCCCGAACTGGGGTTCCTAAGCCCAACAGGTTCTAGCGTCGACTGAATCTCAGCATCGAGGGGAATGCTCACCATGGGGGATCTGCAACGTGCCTGAGCAACTCCTTTGCAGGCGCACCTATTGTGTTTTACTACCCCAATGTCGGGTTATCGCAGATCGCCGGCGCTCGTAGACTGGCGTACGTCCAGGCGGGCCAATGTGGACGAACTCCGCCGCGCACACGCTGTTATCGGCAATGTCGGGCCCGGCTCCGGTTCTGGTCGCCCGCCCATGGCCGGGACTCAGCAGCTGAACGAGGCTCTCGTACTTCGAATAGTCACGGAGTTCCAGGGATTCGTCCGAGACCTGCTAGATCTGGTCACCATCAAATTAGTGCGCGGCTCGGGTTGTGCGTCCAACTACCAGGCTCAACTGATCTCCGGCGTTTCTCGCGACAGGTGGATAGACCGTGGCAATCCGCACTTGGAGGGCATAAAGAAGGACGCGTCGCGTCTTGGCATCGCCCCTCTCGGCTCCCAACTCTTATCCAGAAATCCCAAGCACAGTAGTGACGTCAACCTTTTGAAGGAGCTGGTCGACCTTCGGAATGCCCTTGCCCACGACGATCAAGACAAGCTTCTCGATCTTTCGCGACGAGGAACTCGTCCCACCATTGGCTACGTCAACATCTCCCACGCGTGCCTGGACCGTCATGCTCGTGCACTGGACAAGGTTGTGTGGGACCGTTTAAGTGGTCTGTTTTCGACTGTTGATCCGTGGAGTCCATGACGATGACTAGCTTCAAGCCAGGTGATCGGGTCATCGTCGCGTGGGGTTTAGACGAAGTCGCCGGCACGATACTAAGCCTCTTCGGTCCTCCGGGTAAGCAGTTCGCCCGTATCGAGGTAGAGCTGCGTAGCGACGGGGATTCTCCGGTGCTTGAGGCAGTTTCGCTTCCGGTTGATCTTCTCGAACGAGCGAGCGCTGCCTAACCTGAGCCAGCTCAGCGTCGCTTAGGGGTCGTGCGGCCCAGTCCGGCATCCACCCGAAACAGGGCTCAGTCCATTAGGCAGTACTCAATCGTTGAGACTCAATCCTTGAGCCGCACCGGCGGCGGTGTCGACCGCGCGGGCGCGCAGGGCCCGGGCGACCTCGGCGCGGCCCTCGCTGATCAGCCGCCGCAGAGCCGCCGGCCGGCTGGTGTCGGCCAGGAACGCGTCGGCCAGCTGCAGCGTCTGCTCGTTGATGGCGCTGGACCAGTTCGGAAACAGCCCGACGATGATGCCCTTGGCGGTCTCGGCGGTGTAGCGGTCCCAGATTCCGGCCGCCTCCTGGAAGAACATGGCCGTGTAGGGCGCCAGCAGCTCGGGCTGCCACGGATCGCGGAATCCGATCCGCACCGCCTTCATCACCGCGGTGCTCAGCGTCGAGTCCTGGGTGGCCAGCGGCCAGGCCGCCGCCTTGGCCTCGGCGGTGGGGATCCGGGCCCGGGCGGTCGCCGCCTCGCGGGCGCCGGCCGCTGACGGGTCCTCGGCCGCGGCGGCCGCGATCTCGGCTTCGCCGGCCCGCCCGCCTGCCACCAGGGCACGCAGCATCAGCCAGCGCAGCTCGGTGTCCACTGACAAGCCCGCCAGCTGCTGCTCGCCCGAGAGCAGCCCGGCCACCAAGTCCAGCTGCTCGTCGGCGCCGGCGCTGTTGAGCAGGTCGTGCACCCAGGCCAGCTGGTGATCTGACCCCGGCGCGGCGGCGCGGGCGTTGGCGATCGCCAGGTCAGCGAAGCGGGCCCGGGCATCGGCCGCCCAGTCCGGGTCGGCGTACATCTCCAGCCCCTGCAGCAGGTGCTTGTTGGCCGTCTGCACCACCCCGACCACGGACTCGCTGCCGGCGGCCGAACTCACCAGGTCCAGGTAGTGCCGGATGGCCAGCTTGCCATCGCGCACCATCTCCCAGGCCGCCGACCAGCACAGCGTGCGGGCGAGTGAGTCCTGCAGCGCGGCGAGCCCGCCATTGCGCAGGGTGCGCAGGCTGTGCTCGTCCAGCACCAGCTTGCAGTAGGTGAGGTCATCGTCGTTGAGCAGCAGCAGGTCCGGCCGGTGCTGGCCGATCAGCTCGGCGATCTCGGTCCGCTCGCCGTCGACGTCGACCTCCACCCGGTGGGTGCGGACCAACGTGCCGGTTTCGTCATAGCAGTACAGGCCAATGCCCAGCCGGTGCGGGCGCAGGGTGTTGTCCGGCGAGGTGTCGCGCGGCGCGTCCTGGATCACCGCGAACGAGCTGTACCTGCCGTCGGAGTCCAGGTCGAACTCAGCCGACAGGGCGCTGATGCCGCTGGTCTCCAGCCAGAGCTTCGCCCAGCCGGACAGCTCCCGGCCCGAGGTCGCGTTCAGCGCGTCGAGCAGGTCGGCCAGGGTGGTGTTGCCATAGGCGTGCTCGGTGAAGTACTGCCTGACCCCGGCCAGGAACTGCGGCAACCCGACGTAGGCGACCAGTTGCTTCAGGACGCTGGCGCCCTTGGCGTAGGTGATGCCGTCGAAGTTGACCTCGACGGCCTCGGCGTCGGGGATCTCGCAGGCCACCGGATGGGTCGAGGGCAGCTGGTCCTGCCGGTAGGCCCAGGTCTTCTCGGCGTTGGCGAAAGTGGTCCAGGAGCCGGTCCACTTGGTGGCCTCGGACTGGGCGATGACCGCGGCCCACTCGGCGAAGGACTCGTTGAGCCAGAGGTCGTCGAACCATCGCATCGTGACCAGGTTGCCGAACCACATGTGGGCCATCTCGTGCAGCACGGTGGTGGCCCGGCGTTCCTTGCGCACGTCGGTGACCCGGCTGGTGAACACGTAGTCCTCCAACAGCGTCACACACGCGGCGTTCTCCATCGCCCCTGAGTTGAACTCCGGGACGAAGAGCTGGTCGTACTTGCCGAAGGCGTAGCGGAAGCCGAAGTTCTGGTGATACCAGTCAAAGCCCTGCTTGGTGATGGTGAACAGCTCGTCCGGGTCGAAGTGCTCGGCCAACGAGGTTCGGCAGTACAGCCCCAGGTCGATGCCGTCGTGGTGGTCGGTGGCCTCGAAGTACGGGCCGGCGACCAGCGCGGTGATGTAGGTGCTCATGCGCGGCGTGGTGGCGAAGTGGGTCGTCCGGGTCCGGCCGTGCTCGTTCCCCGCGTCCTCGACCTTGGTCACCGCCCCGTTGGACACCAGCTTCCAGTGCGCCGGCGCGGTGACCTGCAGGGTGAAGGTGGCTTTGAGGTCTGGCTGGTCGAAGCAGGCGAACATCCGCTTGGAGTCAGTGGTCTCGAACTGGGTGTAGAGGTAGACCTCGTTGTCGATCGGGTCGACGAACCGGTGCAGGCCCTGGCCATTGGTGGTGTAGAGCAGGTCGGCGTCGACCACCGCCACATTGTGCTCGGCCAGTTCGGCCAGCACGATCCCGTCGGCCGGCTCATAGCCGCTGACGTCGACCGGCCGGCCATTGAGGCTGACTTCGTGAAAGCGGTCGGCGATCACGTCGAGAAAGGTCGACGCGCCTGGCCGGTTGGCGGTGAAGGTGATGGTGGTGCGGCAGCGGAAGGTCCGCTCACTGGGCCCGCCGTCTGCGTCGGTGAGGTCCAGCAGCACGTCATAGCTGTCCACCTGCAGCAATCCGGCGCGCTGCCGGGCGTCGGCTCGGGTCAGGTTGGGCATCTGGACGGTGTTGGCGTCGATCCGGTAGTCGTCCAAGCTGTCAGCGCCACCGGCGAACTGGCTGGCGGCCGCGGGGCGCACACTGGGCACGGAATGCCGCTCCTTGAGAGGTTGTTACGCGAAGAGCGTGATCACACGCTTTGAACGGCATTCTTTCACACAATGGCCAACAGATTAGGGGCTGCTTTATGGCGACTGGCATGGCGCAGAGCCGGGCGAAAGTCGATTTCTGGTTCGATCCCGCGTGCCCGTACGCATGGGTCACCTCACGATGGATCCTGGAGGTCGAAAAGCACCGGGACATCGATCTCAGCTTCCACGTGATGTCGCTGTCGGTGCTCAATGATGGCCGCGACCTGCCTGAGGACTACCGCACCATGATGGACCAGTCCTGGGGCCCGGTTCGGGTCGCGATCGCCGCCGAGCAGCACAGCGGCAACGCCAGCCTTCGCGACCTCTACACCGCGCTGGGCGTCAGGCGCCACGATCAGGAACGCACCCTGGACCGGCAGGCCCTCATCGAGGCGCTGACCGAGGTCGGGCTGCCCGAGTCGCTGGCCGACGCCGCGGACTCCGAGGAGTACGACGACGCGCTGAAGAAGTCTCACCACGAGGGAATGGACGCGGTCGGCTTCGAGGTCGGCACACCGGTCATCCACGTCGACGGGGTGGCGTTCTTCGGCCCGGTGCTGACTCGGATCCCGCGTGGCGAGGACGCCATCAAGGTCTGGGACGGCACCCGGATGCTGGCTGACTACCCCTACTTCTTCGAGCTGAAGCGGACGCGCACCGAATCTCCCAGGTTCGACTGAGCGCCGGCCAGGACGCGGCGGTCGCAGTGATGCCGAGAATCTTCCACATCGTGGCCGAGCCGGACTGGCGGTCCGCCTGCGCGCAGGGCAGCTACCGCCCGCCGTCGCTGGAGCAGGAGGGCTTTGTGCACTTCTCCTACCGCGACCAGGTCGCCAGGACGGCCAACGCGCGGTTTCGCGACCACGCCGACCTGCTGGTGGTCGAGATAGACCCGACCCGGTTGCCCGATCCGGTGGTCGATGAGGATCTCTACGGTTCGAATGAGGAGTTTCCCCATGTGTACGGGGCCATTCCCACTGCGGCGGCGGTCGCTGAACACCGGATGAGCCGGGCCGCTGACGGACAGTTCAGCTTTCAGCCGGACTGAGTTCGGCGGGCCTGGAGGTTTCGACGCACCCGGCCATGCCCGTCGGCGGCGGTGCTGGCACGATTGCCGGCATGCGCGTTTACCTGGGCAGCGACCATGCGGGATTCGAACTCAAGGGTGTGCTGGCCGCGCATCTGGCGGCCGCCGGGCATGACGTCACCGATTGCGGGCCGCACACCTACGAGCCCGAGGACGACTACCCGCCGTACTGCATCGCCACCGCCCAGCAGGTCGTCGCCGACCCCGGCAGCCTCGGCATCGTGCTGGGCGGCTCAGGCAACGGCGAGCAGATCGCGGCCAACAAGGTCAGCGGCGCCCGGGCAGCGCTGGGCTATGACCTGCCGACCGCGATCCTGGCCCGGCAGCACAACGACGCCAACGTGCTAGGCCTCGGCGCCCGGCTGCACAGCCAGGACGCCGCGCTGGCGATCGCCGACGCGTTCGTGAACACGCCGTTCTCCCAAGACCCCCGACACGTCCGGCGGATCGGGCTGCTGACCGCCTTCGAGCAGACCGGCACCCTGCCGAGCTAAGCGCTGGCTTGCGGCGGCTGGGCTCAGGCCCGCCGAGCTGAGCTCAGGTCTGCGGCGGCTGCCACTGCCGCCGCACCACCACCACATCGCGTTCGGCGGCGGCGAGATCGGCCGCTGTCGGCCTGGCCACGTCCCGGGCTCGCAACGCGCCGCCGAGGCCGACCTGCGACGGGGAGCTGCCGGCGAGCTCACGCCAGCCGCGCTCGGAGTCCCGGCCGCGTCCTGAGTCCTCCCGGCGACCGGCGCCCGAGTTGCCCGGGGGGCGTCCGGCCGGGTTCGGTTCGGCGCCGGCCGGCTGGCCTTGCGACTGACCGGCGACCGGGCTGGCTGAGGCGGCGTTGCCGGCTGGCTCGTCACTCGGGCGGCGGGGCCGACGCCGCCGACGGGGCCGGTCCTGCGCTGAGGTCATGCGCCCATCCTGCCCGAACGGTCACAGTCGGCGATAGCGGACACCGTCCGTAACGGATCGGTGCCGCTTCGCTATCGGCAGCGCGCGAGCTCGGTTACGGTGAGGTCACTATGACCGCGGCGCCCTCCGACAGCCTCAGCGGCCTCACTCGCCGGTTTCGCTCCCGAGCCAAGCGGCCCTCCCAGCGGATCATCGCCAGCTGGGCGGTGCTGGCACTGCTGGCGGGCACCGGCTGGTCTCTGCTGGAGGACGGTAACCGGATCGAGGTCTCGGCGGTGGTCATCATCGTCGTGGTGCTGTCCTCGCTGATGCTGAGCGTGCGGACGATGCTGATGCTGCTCACGGCCGCGGCGCTCTGCCTGGGGGTGGTGGTGCTGGCGCACGGGCCGGACCCGCGCCACCTGTCGGAGTCAGGGCTGGTGATGGTTGTGGTCACCGCGCTGGTCGTGCTGATCCAGGCCCGGCGACGAGACCGGCTCGGGCTGGGGCAGGTCAGCGCCGAAACGGTGCTGGGCCTGATCCGGGACCGCCTGCTGGTGCAGGCGCAGCCGCCTGCGATGCCGGCCGGCTGGAGCGTGGAGATCCAGCAGCGGCCGGCGCGCGGCGCGGCGATCTCGGGTGACTTCGTGGCGAACCGGGTGGTCTGCGAGGGCACCAGTCAGGTGCTGCACCTGGCCGTCATCGACGTGGCCGGCTGCGGCATCGCCGCCGGGCCCCGGGCCCTGCTGCTGTCCGGCGCGGTAGGCGGCCTGCTCGGCTCGGTTCCCGCTGAGCGGTTCCTGGCGGCCACCAACGACTACCTGGCTCGGCAGCAGTGGTCGGTGGGGCTGGCCTCGGCGATCTACGTCGAGCTCGACCTGGGCAGCGGCGAGTACAGCATCCGGGCCGCAGGCCATCCGCCGGCGCTGCATTTCCGGCCGGCGCAGGCCCCGCCGTGGCGCACCTCGCCGGCCGCCGGCACGGTGCTCGGCGTGCTGCCGGCGCTGACCGGCGTGCTCGACCGGGACGTCCTGCAACCAGGTGAGTCGCTGTTCTTCTACACCGACGGGGTGGTGGAGGACCGCGCCCGCGACCTTGACGCCGGCACCCGACGGCTGATGGACAGCGTCGAGGCGGTGGCCGGTGACCGGCCGCTCGGCGCCGGGCTGGCCCGCTTGCTGATCGAGCGGGTCCCCAGCAACGCCGATGACGACCGGACCTTGGTCGTCATCGAGCGCCAGCCGTCGCGTCAGTCCAGAGCCGGCGGCGGGCACTCCGTTCCGCGGAGCGCGTGCCGGTGGCCTAGCCAGTCGCCTTCCGACCGCCAGTCGCCTTCCGACCGCCAGCCCAGCCGAGCGGCAGTCTCAGCCCGCTCGTCGTGACAACGTCACCCGGGCGCCCCGGTTGGGCGCGAGGGTGATGTGCCTGGCTTTGGCTCGCTCCGGCCGGGACGTCTGGGCGCTCAGCCCGTAGCGCTGCAGCACCTCGCCCAGCACCACGGTGGCCTCCAGCAGCGCGAAGCCGGCGCCCAGGCACCGCCGGTCACCGCCGCCGAACGGGATCCAGCTGCCGGCTGCGGGTTGGCCGTCGATAAAACGGCTCGGGTCACAGCGGGCGGGGTCGCGGTGGTGGCGCGGGTCGGCGTGCAGCAGCCCGATGGCGGGCATGACGGTTGCCCCGGCCGGCACCAGGTAGCCGCCCACCTCGACCGGCTCGGTCAGCCGCCGGACCACCTCGTAGAGAACCGGGTGCAACCGCATGGACTCCTTGGCCAGCGCCTGCAGGTAGTTCTCATCGCCGGCGTCGGCGGCGTGCTGGGCCTGCCTGAGCAGCTCGGGATCGCGTGCCAGCTCGCAGAAGGCCCAGGCCAAGGCGGTGGCGGTGGTCTCGTGACCGGCCAGCAGCAGGGTGACGAGGTTGTCCCGCAGTTCTACGTCGGTGAGCGCCCCGGCCGGATCAGACACTGCCAGCAGCCGGGACAGCACGTCGGTGCGGCTGTCCAGGTCATCGGCCTGCCGCCGCTCGGCGATCTCGGCGTAGAGCAGCCGGTCCAGGCTCTGCCGGATGCCGGTGAACCTGCGCCACGGCCACAGCGGGCGCAGCCGCGGATAGAACCAGCCGAGCATGATCACCGGGCTGACGCCGACGACCTGGCCGACCACCGGACGCAGCTCGGCCAGCCGGCGCTGGTCGGTGACACCGAAGACCACCTGAAGGATGATCTCCAGGGTCAGCGCCTGCATCCGCTGATGCAGCCGCACCGGTCGGCCGGTCGGCCAGCTGGCCACCTCGGCCCGGGTCAACTCGGTGATCAGCTGCCGGTAACCGCGCAGCGAGGCGCCGTGAAAGGCCGGCATCAGCAGTTGTCGGATGCGGCGGTGCTCGCCCTCGTCCAGCAGCAGGACCGAGTGCTTGCCCATGATCGGGCGCAGGATGGCATTGCCCTCACCGGCGTGGAAGACGCTAGCCGAGCCGGCGAAGACCGCCCTGACGTCGGAGATCCGGCTGATCACCACCAGCCGTCGCCGGTGCGGCGCCAGCCGGATCAGGAAGGTGTCGCCATGACGTTGGCGCAACCTGGGCAGCCAGTGGTGGCGGTGCCTGCCGAACAGCAGGGTCTGCAGGCCGATGGGCAGCCGGGGTCCGGGCAGCGCCGGCGTGGCGGCCTCCGGCTCGGCGCCGCCGGTCACTACCGATCGCGCCGGGACGCCGTGAGCTCGCGATCGCCGGAGCTGAGAAAGGTTTTGAGCCGGGTGGGGTTGGCCGCGCCCGGCTGGCCGGCGGGCCTGTCGCCCGACCGGTGCCGATCATCACGGCGACGGCGGGGAATGCGGTGCGCGATCATCAGCGTCGCCAGCGCGATCAGGATGCCGGCCAGCACGTCGAGCAGGTAGTGGTTGCCAGTCACCACGACCACCACCGCGGTGATCATCGGGTAACACAGCCACAGCCGGCGCAGCGTTGTGGACCGGACCAGCCGGTAGGCCACCACCGCGGTCCAGACCGCCCAGGCCAGGTGCAGGGACGGAAACGCTCCGAACTGGTCGGCGGTCACCGGGCCGCCGTGGGTGGGGCCGAAGCCGGCGTTTGCCACGGAGTCGACAAAGCCGAAGCCAGGCAGGAACCGCGGCGGCGCGACCGGGTAGACCATGAAGAAGATCAGGCCGAAGACGTTGGTCAAGACCAGCGCGTTGCGCGCCCGGCGATAGCTGCCTGCCCGGCGCCACCAGCACCAGACCAGCACCCCGAGGGTCACCGACAGGTGCGTGAACTGATACCAGTAGCTGGCCGCCAGCGACAGCGCCGTCTGCTGGGTGGTCCACAGGTTCGCTGCCAGTTCGATGTCGATATTCAGCCAGCGCTCGAAGTCGAGAAGTTGCCGGCCGTTGCGAAGCGCCGCCACCTCGCGGACGTTGGCGTGGCTGCGGACCACGTCATAGGCCCACAGCAACAGCAGCAGGACCAGCAGCTCACCGATGATCCGGGGCCGTCTGACTGCTGTGACACTGCCTTGGCCGGCCGGTTGGGGGTGGATGCTCGCAGCTGCCTGGATCAGGCCGCGGTGCGAGCTCATAGGCTATTCGAACATATCTGGATCGGTTCCCGAGTCACCGACGCCTCCTCGATCGCTGCGGCCGGTGTCGCGGCTGGTGCGGTCGCGTCCGGCATGCCGGACGCGCCGACGCCACTGAGCAGCCCCGTTTACCCGGCCCGAGGATTCTTGCAGAGGCTGGCGACAGAACATCAATCGTTGAGTGCCCGGCCCGGGTTAAGGTGCGGACATGGGCGGTAGGAGTAGTGCAGCTGAGGCGGCGGTGCTGCGGCTGAGCGCCTTCGCCCTGGACGGCCAGGGCGGCAATCCGGCGGGCGTGGTGCTCGACGCGCGAGCGCTGAGCGAGCAGGACATGCTGGCTGTGGCCGCTGACGTGGGCTACTCCGAGACGGTGTTCGTGGTGGACGGCCCACCGGTGGCTGAGCGGCGCCGCTACACCGTGCGGTACTTCTCCCCGCTGGCCGAGGTGCCGTTCTGCGGCCATGCCACGATCGCGCTCGGCGCGGCGCTGGGCAACGCGCTGGGCGCTGGCGAGCTGATGCTGGACACCGCGGCGGGCCCGGTGTCGCTGCGCACCGGTCAACGCCCCTCCGGGCAGTGGTGGACCCGGCTGGCCAGCGTCGCCGCCCGGCAGCAGCCGGTCGCTCCGGCGGCGCTGCAGCGGGCCCTGGACTGCTTCGGCTGGTCTGCCGATGTGCTGGATCCGGGGCTGCCGCCGATGCTGTCCTACGCCGGCGCCTGGCACCTGATCCTGGGGCTGGCCGAGCGTCACACGCTGCACACCATGGAGTACGACTTCGCCGCGCTGCAGGAGCTGTGCGTTGAGCAGGGCTGGACCACGGTGCACCTGGCGTTCCAGGTCAGCCCCTTCGAGCACCTGGCCCGCAATCCGTTTCCGGTCGGCGGCGTGGTGGAGGATCCGGCGACCGGCGCGGCGGCCGCGGCCTACGGGTCCTACCTCGCGGCACTCGGCGTCCTCGAGCCGCCGGCTCAGCTGCGGATCGAGCAGGGCGCGGAGATCGGGCGGCCCAGCGAGCTGATCGTGGACCTGCGGCCCGGCCACGCCTCGGTCGAGGTGACCGGGGCGGTCACCTCGATCGACTGAGCAGCGATTCGGCGAAGAATGTCTGGACGGTCTGTCGCGGCGGGGGGCTTCCCAGGGCTCTACCAGCGCGGGGCAGAGGCGCGCAAGGACTCGGGTGGAGTACCTTCCATCGATCAAAACTCCGATTTCCGGGGCTGGCCCGGCCGGCGCCGCGAGAACCGGCACCGCGAGAGAGCGAGTCCGTTATGGCGCCTGAGAACCCGTCCTGGACGGCGCAGTCCGTGGCCGAGCTGGCTCAGCTTTTCTCCGATCTGGGTCGTGAGTTGCTGTCCGAGCATGGGCTGGACGGCACGTTGAGCCTGATCACCGGTCGTAGCGTGAAGCTGGTGCCGACAGCCCAGCACGCCGCGATCAGCCGTGGCCGGCAAGGCCGGTTCGAGACCGTCGCCCACACCAGTGAGCTGCCGCTGCAGGTCGATCAGATCCAGTACGACCTCGGCAGCGGTCCGTGCGTCGACGCGGCCGTGCAGGAGACGGTCTACCGCGCCGGCGAGCTGGCGACTGACCCGCGGTGGCCGGAGTTCGGCCGGCGAGCCGCGGCTGAGCATGGCGTGCACAGCATGCTCTCGGTGCGGTTGTTCCTGGAAGACGATGACCGGGTGGCCGCGCTGAACCATTATTCGGCGTTGCCCGAGGCCTTCGACGAGGCCGATGAGACGGTGGCCATCCTGCTGGCGACGCACGCCTCGACGGCGATGGCTAACGCCCGGATGCACGAGCAGGTGCACCATCTCGAGCGTGCGCTGCAGAGCAACCGCGGCATCGGCGTGGCCATCGGAGTGCTGATGAGCCAGTACAAGGTCAGCCAGGCCCAAGCCTTCGACCTGCTGCGGATGGCAAGCCAGCACAGCCATCGCAAGCTGGTGGACGTCGCGCTGGACGTGACCGAGACCGGTGTTCTGGTGTTGCCGCCGCTGCCCAGCCGGGCGAAAGCGCGGTCGCAGGGCTGAGCCTGTCCTGCGTCATGGCTTTGCGTGTCAGCGTCAGATGATTCGGTATTCTGGTTCGAGGTGAGGCAAACACCGTTCCTTGTAAGTGAGGTTGGCAGTGGACACACATCGTCAATGGGCAGAGCTGCTGCGTGCTGTGTCCGAGCCCGGGTCGGGTTCGGACTCGCAGGTGCTGCTGCGCCGGGCCGTCGACTTGGGCCAGGACGTGGCGCCGGACACGGTCGGCTGCAGCGTCACCACCATCGACGGTGACCGCTACCGCACGCCCGTCTTCTCTGACGGTTTGGCGCTCGATCTCGATCGGGCGCAGTACGATTCTGGGGACGGTCCCTGCATGGCGGCCGCCCGCGAGCGCCGCAGCCAGCACTTCGACGCGCTGACTGACGGTGAGCGGTTTCCCGGCTTCACCGAGGCAGCCATCGAGCGTGGCGTGCGCAGTTCGATCTCGGTGCCGCTGACCGGGCCGGAGCTGCCCTCGGCCATCAACCTCTACGCCACCTCGCGTCACGCCTTCGACGCCGAGCGGCCCCGGGCGGTGGCCCGGCTGCTCGCTCGTTGCGTGTCGGCCCTGATGGCGCGCCCGGAATTGGCAGATCTCGCCATCAACCCGCCGGTGTCAGCCAGCCGGATCGAGGCCGCGCAAGAGCGGGCGAAGCTGGTAGCTGACGCCGGGGCTGCCTTGATGACCCGCCGCCCGCTGAGCCGCTCCGACGCCCTGACGGTGTTGATTCAGCGCTCACGAGCCGAGGGCCGCAGCATCTTCGAGGTCGCCCGTGACGAGATTCAGGCCGGCCAAGCGGGGGTCGCGTCTTGACGTCCACCGAGTCGGGCATGAGCCTGCAGGACGGCATGCGGCTGTCGGGTCTGAGTTATCCAGAGCTGTGGCTGCGGCACATCTCGGTCAGCGGCACCATCGGTGAGCTGGAGCTCGAGGCCTATGTGCTCGGGCTGCTGGTGCCCGATGACTACCAGCACAATTTGATCGCGCAGGCGTTGAACGAGTATTTCATCGACCTGGGCCAGGACCACCCGGTCGGTTACCGCGACATCGCTATCGCCGAGTAGCCGGTGCGGCGAGCCGCGCCGGGTCCCCGTTCCACGAAAGAGGCGTTCCACGAAAGGCGGTGGCGGCGATGACAGACCCACAGCAGTTCCAGGCCGACCAGCAGTTCCAGGCCGACCAGCAGTTCCAGGCCGACCAGCAGTCCCAGGCCGACGCCGGGCAGCACCAGCCGGCTGAGCAGGATCTGACCGAGCGCCGGACCGGCGGCTCGGACGACCTCGGCGGCCCGGCGAGCACGCTGGGCGCCGGGGTGGAGCAGGCCCTGACCGGTGAGCAGGCCGAAGAGGACGACCAGGGCAGCGCCTCGACCACGCCGCTGCCCCGCGGGTAGTCCGCCGGTCAACGGCGTCGTGCCTTAAGGCGTCTGCGCCACCAGCAAGGACGCTGAGCGTCAAGGAAGACTTCCTCTGAGGGAAGCATTGTGCGACTGAGGGAAGTATTGTGCGACGCAGATTACTGCTCCAGGCGAGGAAAGCGCTGCGCCTGCGATGAGTTCCTTAGCTGGAACCAGGGACTAGAGAAGACCCGAAGAAGGCCCGGCAAGAGAGCGGGTGACGGGAATCGAACCCGCACAATCAGTTTGGAAGACTGAGACTCTACCATTGAGCTACACCCGCAAACTCGGAAGTCTCGGGCGAACCGGACTGTTCAGCATGACCAGTCACAGCTCGGCTGACTCACGAGGTGCCCCGACAGCCTAGCGTGTGCCAGGGCCCTGATCGAACACCCGTACACTTGCCGATCGGTACGTGTGCCATGCCAGGCGGCTGGAAATTGCGGCTGGCTCAAGTGCCGGGGTGTAGCGCAGCTTGGTAGCGCACTCGCTTTGGGAGCGAGGGGCCGCAGGTTCA
>WUUC01141684.1_pt1 | contig 14107 bp, 13 predicted proteins | sample 6278441 | NCBI WGS metagenome assembly WUUC01 (sample SAMN13675441, study PRJNA597444) | soil metagenome | isolation source: soil | place: USA: Washington | collected 2017-10
GATTTTTTCCCCACCTTTTTTGTTCAAAATCCTTAGTTTCGTGTGATATTTTATGAAGAAGATAGAACTGGAAATAGTGGCCTTATCGCATAGTATTACCCAAACACATTCCTACGCTGTAGTACTGGGGGAGCTCAATGGATTACGCCGTTTGCCGATCGTTATTGGTGGTTTTGAAGCACAGGCCATTGCAGTTGCACTTGAAAAAATGCAACCGAGCCGCCCGTTGACCCATGACCTGGTAAAGAATTTTATGAACGCATTTACTATTGACCTGCACGAAATTATTATCTGCGACCTCCAGGAAGGCATTTTCTACTCTAAACTGGTTTGTTCGTCAGAGCATGATACCATCGAAATCGATTCACGAACCTCCGATGCGCTGGCATTGGCTGTCCGCTTTGGCTGCCCTATTTATACTTACGAAAATATTTTGGAAAGTGCTGGCATACTGATGGAAGATACCGGAACCGGCACAGGAAAAAAGAAAAAAGCAAAACAGGAAGTCGTCGTGGAAGAACAGGGAAATACCGGCAACGAAGACCTGAAAACAATGACACTGGAAGAATTGGAGAGTTTGTTGGGTGACGTGCTCGAAAGTGAGGACTATATTCGTGCCATCGCCATACGTGATGAAATTAACAACCGGAAAAAGAACAGGTAGCCGCAATTTTTTAGTGAGCAATCGACGGCGTTGCGTACAATATTCCTGATTCGCGTTAGTATTTAAATCTCCCTGTCGTGAAATCCCTCAATTTGTGATCGTTTTTCCCAACTGCAAGATCAACCTCGGGCTTCGCATTCTCCGCAAGAGAGAAGATGGCTACCATGACCTGGAAACAGTTTTCTATCCCCTTCCATTTTATGATGTTTTAGAAGTAATAAAAGATGCTGATCCGATTAGTCAGGCAGAAGTCAATCATCAAAACAAAAAGGCAGTTCAGTTTTCAATGACTGGCTTTTCAATAGATGGAAAGCCCGATGATAATATTTGCATCAAAGCGTACAGGCTGCTAAAAAAAGATTTTCCTGCTTTGCCGGCATTAAAGTTGCACCTGCATAAAATCATTCCCATCGGGGCGGGGTTAGGCGGGGGTAGCGCTGATGCGGTTTATACGCTCAAATTATTGAACGATAAATTTGATCTGAAACTTTCATCTGAGCGCCTGGGTAGTTATGCCTTGCGGCTTGGAAGTGATTGCCCGTTTTTTATCATCAATAAACCTTGCTTTGCTACCGGCAGAGGTGAATTGCTTGACTTGGTAGCTGTAGATCTCTCCGCCTATAAATTTATCCTTGTGAACCCCGGTATTCCTATCAGTACGGCTATTGCTTTTTCCGGCATCACTCCGGCTCTGCCTGGCAAATCCATCAAAGAGATAATTCAGCAGCCTGTTGATACCTGGAGAACTGAATTAGTAAATGATTTTGAAAACACAGTTTTCGGCAGCCATCCTGAAATAAAAGCGATCAAAAATAAAATGTATGATGCTGGCGCTGTTTACACGTCAATGAGTGGATCTGGCAGCAGCGTATATGGTATTTTTGAAAAAGAAACTGCAGTAAAACTTAATTTTCACCCCGGGTATTTTATGAAAGAGTTAGTCAGCTAATTTCAACAAGTCATCAAGATCCAACGGCTCCGTTACCATTTCCAATTGATTATCTTCATTCACCAACCATTCTTCCTTTGGCCTGTCCCAATATAGTTCTACACCATTTCCATCGGGATCATTTAAGTACAATGCCTGTGATACACCATGATCAGAGGCGCCGGTCAATGGATACCGGGACTCCATTAATCTTTTTAAAATAACAGCCAGATCTTTTCGCTCAGGATATAAAATAGCTGTATGAAATAATCCGGGAGCATGTACAGGTGCAGGCGCAGCATTTTTACTGTACCATGTATTCAAACCTATATGATGATGGTATCCACCGGCGGAAATAAAAACAGCACTGTCGCCGTAGCGTTGTGTTTCTTCAAAGCCCAAAAGATCACGATAAAAAGCAAGAGCCCTGTCGAGGTTGGCTACTTTCAAATGTACATGACCGATACGGGTGTACGGGGGAACTAAATACTTCATACAGTCTTGTTTTAAAGTTGTGCTTTTTCAACCGTATTAAAATTACTATCTTGCGGCAAATAATTTTTCGATCATTTCTTTAGCATCTATCAAATTATTCCTGTCGGGCAATCTTGATCTGCTCAATCACTGAGGAAACTTTTCCCCGGGTCAATAAACTATTGACCAACCATTTCTTTGTCACAAATCTTTTTTTTGCCCCTAATTTTTTGTCATGCAATCAACAATAAATCTGTCTGAAAGATCCCGCCATTATCTCGAAATGGAAGAGAAATACGGGGCGCATAATTATCACCCATTACCCGTTGTTTTAAATAAAGGCGAAGGAGTTTTTGTATGGGACCTGGATGGTAAAAAATATTATGATTTCCTGAGCGGTTATTCAGCCGTTAACCAGGGGCATTGTCACCCGAAAATCGTAGAAGCATTTATTGAGCAATCGCAAAAGCTCACATTGACAAGCCGTGCTTTTCACAGCAATCTGCTTGGCGAATATGCAAAATACATCACTGAATATTTTAACTATGACAAAGTGTTGCCCATGAACACCGGCGTAGAAGCCGTTGAAACAGCCATAAAACTTTGCCGTAAATGGGCGTATGAAGTAAAAAATATTCCGGCTGACAAAGCAACAATCATTGTTTGCGAAGAAAATTTTCATGGTCGCACAACCGGCGTGATTTCTTTCAGCAGTGATCCGCTTTCCACCAGGAATTTCGGACCTTACCTGCCGGGATTTATCATCATTCCTTATAATGATATTGCCGCGCTGGAAAAAGCTTTGGCAAATAAAAATACCGCTGGTTTTTTAGTAGAGCCTATACAGGGTGAGGCGGGTGTGGTAGTTCCCGCTGAGGGTTACCTGGCAAAAGCAAAACAACTTTGTGAACAAGCGAATGTATTGTTCATAGCCGATGAAATACAAACCGGCCTGGCGAGAACCGGGAAAATGCTCGCCTGCGATCATGAGAATGTAAGACCCGATATTCTATTATTGGGAAAGGCATTAAGCGGCGGGATGATGCCTGTCAGCGCCGTACTTGCAAATAACGGGATCATGCTGACGATAAAACCCGGCGAGCATGGCTCTACGTACGGCGGAAGTCCCCTGGCCTGTAAAACAGCGATGGTTGCTTTGCAGGTATTGAAAGATGAAAAAATGACGGAGAATGCCGCAGCCATGGGTGATCTGTTACGAAAAGAATTATCCGGTCTTCGGTCGCAACATATAAGCGTTGTTCGCGGTAAAGGACTGTTGAACGCGATTGTTATAGAACATCACGATAAAGATGCTGCCTGGCAGCTCTGCCTTCAATTAAAAGAAAACGGGTTGCTTGCCAAGCCAACACATGGCGATAAGATCCGGTTTGCACCGCCATTAATAATTACAAAACAACAGTTGCTGGACTGTGTACAGATCATTGGTAAATCATTATCTTGTCTTGATTAACCAGCAACTATTTTTCATTTTAGTTAGCTTTCAATAATCAATGAATACTCCCCCGCCCAAGGATCAAAAACGCAATGATTTTTTAACTGATATCGTGATCGGGCTAAGTGATGGTCTTATTGTTCCATTTGCCCTGGCAACGGGGATCAGCGGCGTGGTCACTTCCAATGTTCCCATTTATACCACGGGGATAGCTGCGATAGCTGCAGGTGCTGTTGTTATGGCTTTGAGCGGCTACTATGCGGGAAAAAGTGAAATGGACCGTTCCACCAGCAAGGTAACAAAGCACGATAGTGAAGAAGCTAAAATTGGAGGCATAAGAAAAGAACATGTGAAAGCTTTTTTTGCCAATATAGATCTCAGCGAAGAGTTGCAGGAGAAAGCCGCCGAAGAAATTCTTAGTGATAAGAAGCAGTGGGCTGACTTTATCAAAGAGTACGAATTAGGCGCTGACCAAACGGATCCTGCCAGGGCTGCCAAATCTGCCTGGAACATCGGCTTTTCATATATTGCCGGCGGACTGGTGCCGTTAAGTCCCTATATCTTTACAAATACACCAATTGCGGGCTTCAAAGTTTCGGTGGTCCTTACACTTACCTGTCTTTTTATTTTCGGATTCATTAAGAGTAAGATCATTGGCTTGAATCCTGTATGGGGGGCAACCAGGTTTACACTCACCGGTGCGTTAGCAGCCGCCGCAGCTTTTGCCGCAGCGAAATTGTTGGAGTAAACAGGAACTGCCCACTCATGGTTGCCTTTTTGTTTTTCTATAAATAAAAAAATCCGCCGGCCGGACGCCAGGCGGATAGATATTGAATGGTTTTCCTAAGAACTATATATTGATAACCGCTTAGGCTGTTCGCTACAATAGCAAACAGCTTCGCCGGATAACTTTCAAATACCATCATCACGGTTTCACATGCAATACAAAAAGGGCGTTATTGATTTTCAAAAAGGAGGGGCTGGTTCAGGTTATTGAAGGGAGTCGGAGCTTTACAAAGGGAAATCTGGCTGAATTTATACTTAGGTAGGTGTAGAATGCAAATTTAAAAGAAAAATGTATCTGGCAATCGCCGGTGCATTATTTTTTAAACATAGTTGTTCACCTCTTGTCAACGTTTGCCGGCAGTTTAATATCTGGAAATAAGGCTGACACCAGGAGAAGTGCCGAGGCTAATAACAATAAGTAAATACCATTATGCTTTTCCGGGCACTCACCACCGTGGCAAGCGGTAATAATAAAATAGTTCCGCGCTGCCCAGGCCAGGTTAAATGCAGTCACTGGCAGGTTCGTCCGCTTTGCCCATAGGCGGGGTATAAAATTTAAAACAAGAAAGCAAGTGGCGAATATCAAATGCAAATATCCTGGCTTACCAAAGCTAGTGCCAGTAGCATCGATGCCAGTAATTGTAAGGCTTTTTGATTCAATAAATACCCAGGTTGAAAAACAGGAAATAATCAACAGGATGCCAGCAGCTAACCCGATCCATTTCATCCAACGCATAAAACATAGTTACTTTTAAAAACCGCAAGATAGGTATAGTTTTATGGCTGTTTCAAGTTCTTATAGTTGGACAAATTAAAAAGCAGCGTTCCGGTTGAAGAACGCTGCTGCAGGAAGTTAAAATGCACGGTTTGGTTTACAACTTAAAACCAAGAGTAAAACTTAGTACGCGATGCTTGTTATTATTGTCTTCACCGGAACCCCCGCTCCCCGATTGCAATTTTGCTAACCCTAATCCATAATTAGCAGAGATAACCAGCTTGGAGGCTTCTATCCCTACAGTGCCATTCAACCCGTAATCAAACCTTTTCATGATACCAAAACCGGCACCTTCTTCTTCATTCAATGTGGTTGGGTCATCATTAGACCAGTCGATAGTTTTTTCACTGTTAAAAGAAACGCCGGCAATGTTTCCATTTACTTTGTTTTTTCCGCCGATACCCATTGCAATGTAGGGTCCTGCACCAATGAAAAAATTACTGTTTCCCGTCGGAGTCTTGAAAACGAGATTTACCGGAACCTCTACGTAGTAAGGATTGGAAGTGGCGCGGTAAAAGTTTGCGTCACCTTCATTGCCGCTCTGCGTTTTTGTTCCTTTGCCCGTAAAAATTACACCGGGTTGTATTGCCAGAAAAGAAGTAATATTCAGATCGCCAATGATACCAACCTGGAAACTGGTTAGCATTTTGGCATCGTCAATTCCTCCCTTGTCCGTTACAGATACGTTCGCGAGATTTACGCCCCCCCTTAAAATTGCTGATGATTTTTTTTGTGCCTGCCCTGTTGCCATAAATAACGAGAACGCAGCAAAGCATAAAATGAATTTTTCCTTTTTCATAATTGTACAGTTTATATTTCACTGGCAGAAACAAAAGGTTTGCCATTAGTCAGTATTGGCTGAGCAGTTGAGCAGCCGCAGCACTATCTCTATTAAAGACCCGTTTAAAAAGCGAAGTTTAACGTGGCGTTAAATAAATACAGGGAATGAGAACCTTTTTTCCACGGGGAAATTAATCCGCAATCGTATTATTAAATATCAACAGACGGGCAATTGCGAAATGGCTGTACAGGTCAGCATCAGACGGACCAGGAACTGGTTACTTTAAAAGCCACAGGCAATGCCATGAGATAATATTCGAAAGTTTGCGTACCGATCGTAAAAAACAGTTACCCATCTTTTTGTATCCATTTTTTTCATAAAGGCGGATTGCGCTTCCATTGTTTACATACGTATCAAGCCAGATATAATCAGGGTGAATTTCCCGGGCTATCTTTCTAACTTCTTTTAATAAGGAAGTCCCAACCCCATAGCCCTGCCTCCCCGGAAGTATGTAGATCTTTTGCAGTTCCATCTGGGCCCCTGGTTCGATCTGGTCATTTAATGAATGCTTCTTTAATTTGGCAAAACCAACCGGCTGCCCGCTTGTAAAAGCAAGCAGGTAAACATTGTTTTCTTTCCGAATGCTTTGGGCAAGTTTGACAGGATCGTAAGTATGTTCGAGGTATTCAAATAATTCTTCTTTGAGTTTAAATAAATGTTCAAATGCATCGCGGAATGATTTTTTACCGATCGTCGCGATAGCCGCTGTGTGAGAAACATCGGCCTGGAGTATTTTCAGGTGCATTTCGTGTGATTTAAGGTTTAAGTTTAGGTAAGGTTTATGGTCAATGGTGATTATAGCTTCATTCGTCTTATCGGCTCTCAGAACATGTAGCGCCGTAAAAGTCTGCTGCGTTGCCGTGCAGCGAATCATCGAATTTTCTTGTGGCATGAATGGCAACATCAATATCTATTATCATTTTAATATTGGCGCGTTTGTAAATGCCTTGTTCAACTTCCACATGATGAAAGCCAATCTTTTCATACAATTTGATAGCGCCTGCATTTTTTGTATTAGAATACAGAATTACGTGTTTCGCCCCCATGGCCTTTGCTTTTACAAAGCTTGCATAGCTTATTGCTTCTGCTATACCCAGCCTCCTGTAATCTTTATGAACCGCCATTTTTGTAAATTCCCAGGTGTCGTGACCTGCTTTCCGAAGCCCAACGGTTCCGGCAAGTACGCCATTATACTCAGCCATTAGTATAGCACCGCCGAGCTGTAATATCGCCTGTTCCGGATTTGTCAACACCCATTCGTCTACCGGTTCCATTTCAAATAGCTCTTCTATCCACACCCTGTTGAAGGCTTCGAAGTAAGGTTGATGTTCAGGCTTGTAATCAATAATTTTAATTGGATTCATTGGTTAATTTTATTTGTGTTTTACATTAAGCAGATTTTTACAACAGGGTAAACCAACATTTCTATTTCTCTGCCTGGTTTTTTACTTTTTTAAATTCACGATTTACAAGGTATATGCCGCCCAATGTGATTAGTGTGCCAATGATCATATTCACATTCATTTTTTCTGATAACAGCACCCATCCAAGGACAACGGCAACAATAGGATTTATATAGGCATACATAGAAACCTGTGTAGCCGGCAGCTTACCAATAACAAACACATAGGCTGAATAAGCAACGAGTGACCCGAAAACGACCAAATATGATAAGGCGATCCACGAAGCCTGGTTTACATCTGCGGGATTAATGTATTGGCCCGTAATAGCGCAAACTATGAGAACCAATATACCGGCAATCAGCATTTGTAACCCCACGCTGTATAAAATATCAACGGGTGGTTTTTGCCTGGCCGTGTACACGGTGCCAAATGACCATGATAAAGTAGAAAGCAACGCAAGTACCACACCGAATACAAACGATTTACTTTGCAACTGTGCGAGGTAATCGTAAAAGATCACAAGCACGCCAACGAAGCCAACGACCAGCCCAACAATCATCAAACGGCTGATCTTTGCGCATCTTGATAACCAGACAGTAAACAAGGCTATAAATAAGGGAACCAGGGCGGCAATGATAGCTGCCAGCCCGCCACTAATGTATTCCAGCGACCATGTTAGCAACCCATTGGCCAAACAGAGCATAAAAATGCTTTGTATGGAAATACGTTTAAGTACCTGCCATCCGGGTAGCTGGTAACCTTTTATCAAAAAATAACCGACCATGATCAAACCGGATAAAAATTGGCGGATACCGGAAACAAATAAGCCCGGCATATGTTGTGCACCAATTCTTGAAGCGATATAGGTAGTGCCCCAGAAAAAACTAACCAGTCCTAATGCGAAATATGCTTTGTGCAATTCTTTTTTCATTGTATTCTTTTCAAACGTTTACTCCCGGTGACTGGAGCTGTAATCTGTTTGGAAATGTAATGGCTTAACGCCGCTGCCTGCTTACCCGTTACTAAAAATTATTCCACAAATTTTGGTCAATAATTTATAAAAAAACAGATTCAGTTTTTGTATTTTTGACTAGATCAGATTTTTTAACACATGCGCAAATCAAACTTTACTACCGATGATCACCTGTATATGCAGGTGGCTACGGGCCTTGAAAAAATGATAGCCGAAGATGTATTGAAGATCGGCGACAAACTTCCATCGGTTCGTTTGCTGAGTGAAGAGTATGGTATTAGTATGGGCACTGCATTCCAGGCTTATTATCACCTGGAAGGAAAAGGATTGATCGAATCAAGACCTAAATCAGGGTACTATGTTCGTTTCAACCAGCGCCGCTTTCCTGATCTGCCAAGGATCATACAGCCGGATGTGTTATCACATGATGTGAGTGTAAAAGAAATGATATCTTCTATCTATTCGGACATTGCTTCACATAATGATAAGGTGATCAATTTTGCCATGGCAGTCCCGGATGTCTCTTTATTGCCTGCTGCCAAGATTAATAAATCAGTAGTACATGCGCTTCGCAACAGTAGGGATCATTGTATCAACTATGAGCATACCCAGGGCAATATTGAATTGCGTAAACAGATCGCCAAACTTGCTTTTAACTGGGGTGGTAAAGTAAAACCGGATGACGTGCTCGTTACTTCAGGTTGCCTTGAAGCAATCACCATTTGCCTGAAAGCAGTCACTAAACCGGGTGATACGGTAGCAGTAGAATCGCCTAATTATTTCGGTATTTTCCAGGCGATAGAAAGTATGGGTTTAAAAGTAGTGGAAGTATCTTCTTGTTTTGTTAGCGGACTTGACCTTGATTGTTTACAGGAAGTGATAAAAAAATTCCCGATCAAAGCCTGCGTCGTGATCCCTAATTTTAATAACCCGCTGGGCGGGTGTATGCCGGATGAAAGTAAGAAGAAACTGGTTGACCTGATCACGAAATATAATATCGCGTTAATAGAAGACGATATTTACGGTGAACTGTATTTTGGTAAAAACCGTCCGCGTACCTGTAAATATTATGATACTAAAGGTATGGTGATGCACTGCTCATCGCTGACGAAATCATTAGCGCCGGGTTATCGTATTGGTTGGGTGATCCCTGGAAAATTCCTGGAACAGGTAAAGCAGATAAAACGAATACACAATATCAGCTCTCCTACGCTTACACAGGCTGCCATGGCGCACTTCTTACAGAATGGACGTTATGAATATCACTTAAAAGGATTGCGGAAAGCGTTGTACACACAATGCCTCCGGTATATGCAGGCGATCGTGCAATATTTCCCGGAAGACACCAAAGTATCAAGGCCACATGGCGGATTCGTGTTATGGGTGCAATTGAATAAAAAGATTAACGCTTTTAAGTTGCGCACAGAAGCGATGAAACATCATATATCTATAACGCCAGGAAAAATATTTTCAGCGAGCTGCAATTATAGCAATTGTATAAGAATCAGCTTTGGTAAACCCTGGGATGATAATGCTGACTATGGGTTGATGATGCTGGGAAAGATGATACAGAAGATGATGTAACCCCCATCCCCTAAAGGGGTATAGAGAACATATTATTCATGATTAATAAATGAGATTCGTTTGGCTCATCGTTTAATATTCTTTCTTCTGTAATGATAATACAACGGAACCCCAACAGCCGTTATCACCATCCCCAATACAGAATTAATAACCGGTTGCCTATTGTTCAGGTAATTGGTAACATCATTCCAGACTGTTGATATAAGATAGAAAGATGAAAAAGCAATAAAGAGAATGGGCACTATGGGATAACCCCATATTTTATACGGACGGGGTTGATCGGGCATTTTTTTTCGAAGCAGGAAAATACCGATAGCACCGAATAAATAAGCGATCCAGGTAATAAACACGAACATATCGGCAAGCATATCGAAAGAACCGGTGATAATGAATAACGATGTCCACACAGCATGCAGCCAGACAGCATTGCCCGGCGTATGATATCGTTTGTGGGTTTTACCGGCCCACGGCAGAAATACCTTGTCGTTTCCCATGGCATACGTAACGCGGCAGGAAGCCATCAGGTTTCCATTGACAGCACCCAACGTACAAATAACGATCATCGCCGCAACGATGGCGCCGCTTGTACTTCCCAATGCTACAGATATGGCATCGGATGCCACTAAGGAAGAAGAAGCCAGCTTTTCCACCGGCAATACATACAAATAAGCCTGGTTTACCAAAACATAAACAACAATACAGGCAAACACGCCCACTATAAGGCTCCGTGGAATATTTTTTTGAGGCTGTTTTATTTCTCCTGCTATAAATGTCACATTGATCCATCCATCGTAAGCCAGAAAAGCACCTGTCATGGCAACAACGATACCGCTAAGCAAATTCATTCCCTCTTTAGGATTCTCTGCATGGAAAAAATTTTGAAAAGATCCTTCACCTGAAAAAAGTATTCCAGCTATCAACGCAACAATCACGGTTATTTTAATAATTGTGGAAATCAATTGAAAAGAACTTCCCGCTTTCACACTCCGGCAGTTTAGTGCTGACAATCCTATCACTATCGCAACAGCCAATGATTTAATACCGAAATTTTGCAGAGGATACAAATCCCCGATAAAAGGGATACGCCAGACACAAGCCAATTCAGTGGCTGTATCAAACCTTGGCAAATGCAAAAAATAATCAGCGTACTCTGCACATACAAAAGAAATAGCAGCTACCGCTGCAGTGTTAATAACAGCAAAAGCGGCCCAGCCATATAAGAAAGCAATGAAGTCCCCGAACATGCGGCGGAAATAAACATAAATGCCTCCCGTCTCCGGGATCATAGCACCTAATTCCGCAAATATCAATGCGCCGAACAATGAAAACAACCCGGCTATGATCCAAACCAATGTAAGCCATACCGGTGAACCTAATTGTGCGGCCATCGTCGAAGGCTTCATAAAAACGCCGGACCCAATAATACTGCCAACGACTATTGAAGTAGCTGACCAGAAACCGATCTTCTTTTGCAGGGAATTTGGTGTGTTCATACATTTCCTTGTCGCTGATCCGGCAACTGCCCGCAGTAAAGCGGCCGCTTATACAATCCGGAACTGTTATATATCTCTTTACTTGAAAGAAACGAACATTAAAGCATTAAATCAAAAAAGCCTCATCGTCCCTGCTTGCGGAGGAAGATGAGGCCTTAACTAATTCTGTTTCCTGGTTTCAACCTGAATATAGCGTTTATCAGTTAGCTACATACCTCCGGCCCGGATACTAGTCTTTCCCGGTAAGATTAACAGGTAGAGGAAGAATATGGATTAGTCAGGATGGTGAAAAGAACTTTACTGCTTGCGAAAACTAAGATAAAAATAAGATTGTTATCCGGCAAGAGTTACGTCAATAAAAATATTTTCGCCGGCATATTCTGACTTAAATCAAATGGCACGATCCATAACCCGGCTTGAAAGATAAGCGCTTTGTTCAACCTACTATTCCGGGGCCAGCGACTTAGGAAAGTAGCATGCTGTGACCAAAACACCAGCCATTGACAACCTGCCCCTGATAAAGAAAGGCTGCCATTTTGGGCAACCTTTCGATAATTATTTTTCTTAATTTCTGCCAATCACCTGTACATCTCTTCTTTTAATGTTTTTACTCTTTCATCTGCGAGATACTCGTCAAAGGTCATGAGGCGATCAATAATACCCTTCGGCGTTAATTCTATTACACGGTTAGCGACAGTTTGCATGAAGGTATGATCGTGACTGGTCAGCAGAATGATCCCTTTGTAATCGGTACACTGTTCGTTGAAGCTTTGAATGCTTTCAAGGTCGAGGTGATTGGTAGGCTGATCCAATAAAATAACGTTGGGGTTTTGAAGCATCATACGGCTCAACATACAACGCACTTTTTCTCCACCGCTTAGTACATTTGTTTTCTTTAATACATCATCACCGCTAAATAACATTTTTCCCAGGAAACCCCGCAGGAACGGTTCATCTACGTCCTTCACGTGGTCTGGAACGTACTGGCGTAGCCAATCCATCAAATTATCTTGCCCTGTAAAATATTGACTGTTCTCCTGTGGCAGGTAGGCATGCGTAACCGTACTACCCCAGGCATAAGAACCACTATCTGCGGTATGTTCGCCAGTAATAATATTAAAGAAACTGGTAATAGCCAGCGGATCACGGCTAAGCAAGGCTATCTTATCCCCTTTGTTTACATTAAATGTAACGTCTTTAAAAAGCACACGCCCGTCCACCGATTTAGTCAACTTTTCCGTGTTCAGTATCTGGTTGCCTACTTCCCGCAATGGTTGAAAAATAATACCGGGATATTTTCTATAACTGGGCTCAATTTCTTCAATCGATAATTTTTCCAATGCCTTCTTCCGGCTGGTAGCCTGTTTACTCTTTGAAGCATTGGCGCTGAACCGGGCAATAAAGTCGATCAATGCCTGGCGTTTTTCTTCAGTCTTTTTATTCTTATCATTTACCTGGCGGGCCATCAATTGTGATGATTCGTACCAGAATGTATAGTTACCCGTGAAGATCTTTATTTTTTGCCTGTCAACATCCGCTACGTGTGTACAAACCGCATCGAGAAAGTGACGGTCGTGGCTCACGACAAGAACAATATTTTCATAGTCGGCCAAAAAATTCTCCAGCCAACTGATCGTTTCAATATCAAGGCCGTTGGTAGGCTCATCGAGTAACAAAATATCGGGATTGCCAAACAATGCCTGCGCCAATAACACCCGCACTTTTAAATTAGAAGGAATATCCTTCATCAAAACGCTGTGGAACTCTTCGATTACACCCAGTTCCCCGATCAACATGGCCGCATCACTTTCGGCAGTGTATCCACCCATTTCGCCAAACTCACCTTCCAGTTCAGCCGCCTTCATTCCATCCTCTTCGGTAAAATCAGCGAGGGCATAAATACTTTCTCTTTCTTTAGCCACTTTCCAAAGTTTGGTGTGCCCCATCATCACGGTGTCAAGTACGGTATATTCATCAAACTCAAACTGGTTTTGTTTTAATATCGCCATCCGCTCGCCGGGCGTAATGGTGACCGCACCTTTATTGGGTTCTATCTCACCGCTCAGTATCTTCAGGAAGGTACTCTTACCTGCACCGTTCGCACCGATGACGCCATAGCAATTACCTTTTATGAAATTGAGGTTTACTTCTTCAAACAATACCCTTTTGCCGTAGGCCAGTTTCAGGTCTTTTACGCTTATCATTATGCCACTTATTTTAAGAGGCGCAAAGGTAAGGAAAGTTGGCAGGGAAGCCAGTTGAAAAATTGAGAAGAATTAATTAATATTTGAGTGTGCAAGCTGATTTCTACAGTTTAGAAATGCTTGGAAATAACCTTGTCTTTCAAACGCTGCTGGTTGAATCTCCAAATATTCTTCAGTCAACCCTCCGCCCGTTTCATAACCAAAGTCTTTCCATACAATCCTATCACCTAAATCTTGAATGTTTGCAGTAACAGCTCCACAATCGATATCTCCGCATTCAGGACATACATAAAGCATTATACGGTTGGTCTGCAAGTTCGACTTTTCTTACAATCGGAATACCCTTAAAATGTGCTTGATATAATCTTTGTTTTCACCCCAACCAAAAGGAGTTATTAAATCTAATTTTTCCAGCTTAAATAACGATTTTAAAAATTGCCCTGATACAACGAAATCCAGGCACCTTGCCTTATTGCTTTATGAAATTGTAGAGTGTGCATATGATTGCTACAATAATACCCTTATTAAA
>WUUC01001774.1_pt1 | contig 14104 bp, 6 predicted proteins | sample 6278441 | NCBI WGS metagenome assembly WUUC01 (sample SAMN13675441, study PRJNA597444) | soil metagenome | isolation source: soil | place: USA: Washington | collected 2017-10
GTGAACAGCTTGCCGCCTATGCAGAAAATGACGAGGAGCTCCTGGGCACACTAGGAGGCAGCCTGGCCGCGATCATTGCCAACGCGCGCCTGCTGGAACAGATCCGCGCGCAGGCGGAGCGCGAACGCGTCCTGTTCGAGATCTCAGACAAGATCCGCCGCACCACAGACATGGAAACCATTCTGACCACGACCGTTAGTGAGCTGACCCGTGCTGTTGGGGCCAGCAGCGCTAAGATTCGGCTGGGAACAAATAGCTCTGAAACGAGCCAGAAGAGTTTGACCGAAAATGCTTAAGCGATTTTCCTTCGATCAGTTCATAGAGCGCAGCGGCGGATGGTCTTTGATCATTCTTGTTGCGGTTGCCCAGATCCTTTCGCTTGTTGGAGCGATCCCCGGGCTCCTTTCCATTCGGGTCAATGCTGAGTTCGAAGAAGGACCGCTTGAGACATTTTCAACGATGATCCCGATCCTAATCCTCATCACGAACCTGGCTCTTCTCGCTTTGACCTGGTGGATCACACCGGCAACGCGCAAGAGGTTGAATGACCAGGCGGCGGGCATACAAAGGGCGAAGCTGGAGGATGAGGTCCTGGCATGGCGCGAAATCACCAGCTTGAATTGGCATCACGCAATTGCGACTGTGGTTCTAACTTTCGTTCTGATTTTCCTGCCTGGCTTTTTCTTTGCCTCGGCGACAGGAATTCCGATTTCAGCAGCACTGCAACCGACGGAACTCCGTGCCTCCGATGCAATTTACCTACTCATCGGCGGAATGGTTTCGTTATTTGGGTCGGTGATCTTAAGCTTGCTATTGATCGAACGCCTCACGCGCCCAATTCGGCTCATGCTGCTTCCAAAAGACTTTGAAACACAGCTCAGGGGTCGCTCCGGTCTACTGTTGAATAGCAAATTCCTGGCCATTACCCTTGCCTTGATTGCGATTGCCGTTCTGTTGATCGCGCCGATTGGCTACCAGCATATCGTTCGTGTCCTTTATGGAGAACTTAGTCCGCCGGTCATTTTTCGCGGACTCCAGCTTCAATCGGTCCTCTTCAGCCTGTTAGCTCTTGTATTGGGCGCCGGTTTCTCCTATTATGTCGCCCAGTCCGTCTCAAGTCCTATTCAGGACCTGATCAAGACATTTAACAAGATCGAGCAAGGTGATCTGACGCAACGCGCTCCGGTCAGTAGCACGGACGAGCTGGGAATCGTAACCGTGCAGTTCAATCGTATGGTTGCCCGCCTAGAGTCTCTACAGGGCACGCTCGAACAGCAGGTTGTGGAGCGGACCAAGCAACTAGCCGCTTCCAATGAGGTGGGAAGGGTGGCAGCCTCCAGCCTTGACCCAGAGCAATTGCTGACGAGGGTGGTGCCACTCTTCCCTGAGCAGTTTGGCTATTATTACGCGGCGATCTATCTCTTGGATCCAAGCGGAAAGTGGGCCGAGCTCAAGGAAGCGACAGGTGAGGCAGGCAGGGTACTTATGCAAAATCATCATCGGCTGGAAATATCCGGGAAAAGCATGGTTGGCACAGCCATTCGTGAACAATCTCCTCGGATCGCACAGATGACTTCCGACGAAAGACAACGACTCGACAATCCGCTTTTGCCGTACACGCGTTCTGAGATCGCGCTGCCCCTTGTGGTCGGAAACCGCGTGCTTGGCGCGTTGAACGTCCAATCGACCCGTGAAGGAGATTTTGGGCCTCAGGTCATAGAGACGATGAAGAATATGGCAGGACAGGTTGCCATTGCTCTTGAAAACGCCCGTTTGTTTCAGGAAGCGCAGCAAGTCATTCGAGAATTACGCACGGTGCAGCAGCAATATTTGCTGGAAGGCTGGACCGGCTTTTCAGAAGACAACGAAAAATTAGAGTATCGAATTGGCGATGAAGAACCCGACAATCCTCGTAAGCTCGAGGTCCCCATCAGCCTGCGCGACCAGACCCTGGGACAAATCATGCTTGAGGGACAGCGAGAGTGGACCTCTGATCAACAAAGCCTCGTGGACGCCGTCGCAACCCAAGCCGCCATTGCTCTTGAAAATGCACGCCTGGTGAGCGAAAGCCGACAGATCGCCTTGCGCGAACGAATGGTAGCCGAGATTAATAGCAAGATCTGGGCATCCGCCACAATTGATGGGGTTCTCCAAACGGTGATCAAAGAGCTAGGGAGACGACTGAATGCATCCACTGCAACGATTGAGCTAAGTATTGATGACACGGGAGAGGATGTATGAGAAATACGACTCCTTCGCCACGATATTCCGACCGTGAATTCTTCTCCTATGAACATTGGCGCGAGCGCTTCCTTAAAGTGGTCCTACAAGGCGCATGCATTCTTGGTTTTGTGGCAATCGTGCTTTATTTATTGTCACCTTCCTCGCCGATGTACAAGATTCTCGCAGTTGGGACTTACGGTCTTCTGGTGTTGGTGACTCTTTTCACCGACCTATCCTACAAGGTTAGAGCAGGCGTTTTTATTTTCCTCTTATTTTTTGCCGGTGCCAGTTCTCTATTCGACTATGGTATAGCAGACGCATCCATTCTCTTTTTGGGATTTATTGTCATGACCGGTCTGTTGTTTTCGCCGCGACTAGGCATGTACGCGCTCATCGCGCTGACAGTCCTGATCCTGCTGATCTTTGGGTGGGCCAGCGCACCCGCGGCAGATGTCCTACGCCTAACGGCGCTCGTACTGGTGATTTCGACAATTATCGCCATTGGATTGCACACCTTCCAAGATGAATTTGCAAAGACACAACGGGCCACGCGGCAGACGCTCGATACCATACGTGAAGAACGAGCTACTCTGGAAGAAAGAATAGCAGAACGGACCGTGGGCTTAACGCGGAAAACAGAGCAGCTTCGTGCCACCTCGTACATTGCCCGCAAAACAGCGGAAGTGCAGGACCTGGCTACACTTCTGGATACGGTCGCTCATCTGGTGACAGACCAATTTGGCTTCTATCATACAGGTATCTTCCTGATCAGCGAGAGCGGAAATCAGGTCGTGTTACAGGCTGCATCCTCCGAGGGAGGGCAGCGGATGGTCGAGCAAGGACACTCTCTGACAATTGGCATGCAGGGAATCGTCGGATATGTGGCTGCACAAAAGAAACCGCGTATTGCTTTGGACGTGGGGACGGACGCCGTTTTCTTTAATAATCCTGACCTGCCCCTGACACGCTCTGAGGTGGCACTGCCCTTGTTGATTCGAAACAAAATCCTCGGCGTGCTTGATATTCAGTCTGACCGGCCGCAAGCGTTCAGCATGGATGATATTGATGTCCTGCAGACCTTATCGGATCAGATTGCTGTCGCGATCGAAAACGCGCGGCTGCTCGATGAAACACAGGCGGCCATCATGCAGCTTGAAGCACTGACCAGTCTCCGTACACAGGAAGCCTGGAATCAAAGGCTTCTCGAGCAGGGCCGGGCCTTTACCTATACTCCGCTTGGACTGCGTGCAGAAAAAGCATCCTTGGGTAACAATAATGCCATTAACGCGCCAATTATCCTGCGCGGCCGCAAGATTGGTACGATTTCGATTGCACGAAAGGGCGAAGGAAAGTGGAGCAAGCTGGATGAGGGCCTTTTGGAAGAAGTGGCAGGCCAAGTAGGTCTGGCAGTCGATAACATCAGACTTCTTGAAGAAGCAACTCAGCGCGCCCGACAGGAGCAGACCGTTGGCAAATTGGCAGCGCAATTTAGTCAATCATTGGACCTGGATACACTTTTACAAACCGCCGCACGTGAATTAGGGCAACTTCCCGATGTATCCGAAGTCTCTGTTTTTATTGGGCAGGATGGCGAGCAAGCCTCTCCGGCAAGAAAGTCAACCCAGCGTAACGTGATTTAACATGAACCATCAAAGCAGACCGCAAAGTGACACAAGTGCCTTAAACCGACGTCTCGCAAGTAAATTTTACTCGAGCAGGCGCTATAACCCTATCTTCCTCGCTGTGACCGGCGTGGGCTTTATCGCCATTTTCTTACTGACCCAGTTCGGCATCCTCGGTGATCCGGCACCTCAATTGTTATATATTGGCAGTATCACGCTGTTATTCGCAATTGCAGAAATCCCAGTCCTGACTCTCGCGCAGCGAAACAATGGGACAGCGGCAACGTTAATCGGCACAGCTATCGCTGGAATTTTTGCTGTCCTTTTGACCTTTTTCTGGCAGGGAATTGTACCGGTTACGATTGTAATTGCGTTAGCCACGCCATTCATTGCGTTTCGCAGCGGTATGTCCCGCAGAGCAACTATGCTCCTTGTATTGATGGTGGTGGTCATTATCGTCGTTATCTTTTCGGTCAATACGAATCCGCCAATGGAACGTCTTCAGAACAATACGTCCGCGGCAACCGCAAGCATTGTTTTTTTGGCGGCTACCGGGATTCTGTTGCTGACTATCACTAATATTTCTCAAAACAGAAGGTTTCGAAGTATCCAGGGTTTGTTGCTGACATCTTTCATCATCATCGTGACGATCCCGATTGTCATGACAGCCGTCCTGTCTGCGATCGGCGCCTATACAAATAGCCAGACACAAACCTTTAATACACTTCAAGCAATCGCGATCCTGAAAGAAAATCAGATCGAGAGCCTATTACTGGACTTCCATAATGATGCAGAGACCCTTCTCGCAGATGCTCGATTTACGGCGAACACATCCGAGGCCTTTGCGGGTGCAGACAAGAATCCATTATTGCAGGAAAACTTCAAGCGATTGGCTCGACTGCGTATGGTCGACGTCTTGGGCGCAGAAGATGAGGCATATAACGAGATTATGGTCCTGGATGCCAAAGGGACTGTGATCATATCTACTATTCCTGCAAACGAGGGTTCCAGCTTTGACGCAGCGGCCTTTTTCCACCAGGGACTTTCAGGAAATTTTGCGGGGTTTGTCGAAGTGCCTTCCTTTGGTACGGATAATATGATCATTGCCACTCCGATTCTGAGTGAGGGTGGGCAGACGGCCAGTGGAGTGCTTGTACTTCGCTCCAATGCCGCGTCGATCAAACGGATCATGGAGAGCACTCCCGGGTTTGTGGAAGCAGAGACCTATTTGGTCAATCAGAACTTTCGACCGGTCACACGAATACGCACGTTGTCCACGTCCATCCGCACAAAGGCTTCCTCTGAGGCTATTCTGAACAATGTGGTAGAAGGCAAAGCCATATATTCCAATTACATGCGGCAAGAGGTACTGGGATATTATGAATGGTTCGAGCCAATGCAGGTAGCTATTATTGCCGAAGCGCCTGTCAGCTTAGTAGTTAGCAATTCTGTTCGCGCTTTGGCCGGCAGCTTCCTGCTGGCCTTATTTGTGGTGGCGATTGCAATTGCCGCGGTTGCAATTTCAGCTCGTACGATTGCCGACCCGATCAAGACGCTTGCCCAGACGACAGAGAGTTTTGCAGCCGGTAAATTGTCGGTGCGGGCCATGGTAGATCGTGAAGATGAGATCGGCGCGCTCGCCAGAGCCTATAACCAAATGGCCACCCAGCTTCAGGAAATTATTGGAAAATTAGAGCAGCGCGTCGCAGATCGCACAAGGGATCTGGAAAGCCAAACCCTCCGTCTGCGCGTAGCGGCCGAAATCGCTCGTGACGCTGCCTCAGCGCGCGATCTTAATGACCTGCTGTCTCGGGCTGCAGAGTTGATTGTCAGCCGCTTCGATTTTTATCATGTCGGTATTTTCCTTCTGGATAAGAATAAAGAATATGCCGTTCTGGTCGCGTCCCCCACCGAAGCAGGCAAAAAAATGATGGAAAATGACCATAAGCTGAGGGTCGGCGAAGTGGGAATCGTAGGGCGCGTGTCTGCGTCAGGAGAACCGCGTATTGCACTGGATACGGGGGCCGATATTGCCTACTTCAATAACCCTTATCTTCCCAATACGCGTTCGGAAATGGCTTTGCCGCTGAAAGTAGAAAACAACATGATCGGCGTGCTGGATGTCCAGAGCGATCAACCGCAAGCATTCAATGAAGACGATATAGCAATTATGCAGGTGATGGCCGATCAGCTTGCAACCGCTATCGAACGAACTCGCCTTCTCCAGGAAGTGGAACGAAACCTGAGAGAGCTCGAAACCGCCTATGGTCAGTACACGCGCAATAATTGGAACAGGCTAACAGAGGGAAGAGGAACGGGCCATATTGGATACCGCTTCGATAATGTTCGCCTCGAGCGAATCACCGAACTACCTGAGTTGGCCAGCACGGCGCTTGCGGGAGGGCAGATGGTCCATTCTAATGGGCAGCATCCTGAAAAAGACCGCAGCCTCGCTATTCCAATTAAGTTACGCGGACAAACTATTGGCGTCGTTAACCTAAAGCTCAAAGAGGGTTATGACAGCAACACAGTTTCGATTGTTGAGTTGGCGGCCGAGCGCCTGGCATCTGCAATGGAAAGCGCACGTCTCTATGAGGAAGCCCGCTTGCGTGCGGATCGGGAGCAATCGATTTCGCGTGTGACTACAGCCATCAGCGCCTCCGCAGGATATGAACAGATCCTACAGATGACGGTGCGTGAGATTGGCAACATATTGGGGGATACGGAAGTTGCCATTCAAATTCTGGATGAACCTACCCCAGGGAAACGTCCAGCCGGACAGGAAGAAGCATAGTATGCAGTCATATTTCAGCAAAGTCCTTGCGGCCCCCGTCTTCCCCGGAGATGAAGATAAAACACGATCTGCAGCCATTTTGAATGTGATTGGTTGGAGCACTATGCTAATGGTCGTAGTAATTCTCGTGATTCGCACTGTACAGGGAAACGATGTCAACCTGGTGGAGGTGAATGGCATTTTAGTCTCGATTATCGGGATCATTGGGTTCATCGTGTACTTATCTCACAGAGGCTACGTGAAAGCAGCCAGCTTTCTTTTCGTCGTTACTCTGTGGGGCGCGTTATCCTACGTGGCATGGGCAGCAGATGGCATACGCGATATTGCTGTTTTTGCGTATATGCTTCCCATCCTGATTGCAAGCCTATTGATCGGCTGGCGAGGTGCAGCGGTCATCACATTTGTCAGCATCCTTTCCGGTTGGGCACTGGCTTACGCAGAGGCGACTCGATCGTTTGTGCCGACTCTGGACGAGCCTTTGAACTTCGCCCGTGATATGACTGGTGTGTTTTTGCTGATCGGTCTCCTGATTTACCTAACGATCACCAGTCTTCAGAAGACCCTGGCTGCATCGCGATCTGCAGCCGCCGAATTAGCTTTGTCCAATCGGGAATTAACTGAGCTGCGAACAACGCTACAACAGCAGGTAGAAGAGCGGACTTCTGAGTTGCAACAACGCGCAGCTCAGCTTGAGGCAGTTGCAAGCGTCGCACGAACCGTTGCATCTGTACAAGATATTGATTCCCTTCTCCCCGCTATTACCAAGCTGGTCAGTCAGCAATTCGGTTTTTATCATGTTGGGATCTTCCTGCTGGATCAACAGCGCCAAAACGTTGTGCTTCGTGCTGCAAACAGCCAGGGGGGATTACGGATGCTTAGCCGGCAACATAGCCTGGCCTTGGACTCGCAAAGCATTGTGGGATATTCAGCCCTGCGTGGGGACCCCCGGATTGCTTTGGATGTTGGAACTGACTCTTTCTATTTTAACAACCCCGATCTCCCGGATACACGCTCGGAAATGGCGATTCCTCTTCGCGTGGTTGGAGAGGTGATCGGCGTGCTCGATGTACAAAGTACGGAAACAAATGCATTCGCTGAGGAGGATATTCGTGCGTTGTCGATCTTGGCAGATCAGATCGCTATCGCGATTGAGAATGCACGCCTCTTCGGAGAAACCAAGAAGGCCCTGAGCGAATCGAAGGCCCTTTTCGAACAGTACACGCAACAAGAGTGGACCAGTTTCGCTCGGCAGGCCAAGACACTTGGTTTTCTCTTCGATGGAAAACATATTGTCCCCTTAGATAATTACTCAAAACGGGAACTGGTCAAGGCAGTCGCTCAGACAGGTGCGATCGCGCAGGAAAAAGCATCAGGAACGGTGGCGATTCCCATCAAATTGCGCGGACAGATGATCGGGGTGCTGGATGTCCGGGCAAAACATGGACAACGCTCATGGAAAGCCGATGAAATTGCCATGCTCGAGGCCGCAGCTGAACGCGCAGCACTCGCTCTGGAAAACGCCCGTCTGATCGAAAGCGCGCAACGGCGTGCCGCCCGGGAACGCGCGATCGGGGATATTTCTACGAGAATCGGTGCGGTAAGGAACTTAGAGTCGATTCTGCAGACTGCAGTCGAAGAGCTTGGCCGCAAGATTGGTGGCGCGGCTGAGGTGACCCTCGAAATTGACCCTGATGACACCCAGAGTAACGGCTAGAAGGTTTATGACAAGGTAGAGCCATGTTGGAACAAGTACGACAATTCTTTGTGCCTCCCGTCTTCCCGCAAGACGAAGATAAAACACGCAAAGCGCGCTATGCCCATGTGATTGCGTCAGGGCTATTAGTGGTTGCGCTCATGTATGAAGGGGTGGTGAGAAGCAGCGTGGGGCTCGCAGGGCTATCAACTTTTGAGCTGATTTTGATAGGATTTGCTCTGGCCTGCATCGCCGGAATATGGCTTCTGAAGAGAGGTCATGTTCGGCTTATCTCATTGTTATTGGTCGCATTAATTTGGTTTATATCTAATGGGTTCGCCGCAGCGAGTTACGGAGCCAAAGATGCATCTTACCTCATAAATTTCGCAGTGGTTCTGATGGCTGGCTTGTTGCTCGGCTGGCAGGGGTCTTTGACCATCACCCTTGCGAGCGTGATCTCAGGTTTTGCACTAGCATATGCAGAAGAGAATGGACTCATCAAGGTTTCCTCTTACCCGGTCCCTTTGTTCGTACGCGATGTTACGTTTGTCTTTATCTTGAACGGGGTATTTATTTTTCTCCTGATTACCGGTTTGGAAAATGCATTAAAAAAGTCCAGGAGCCATTTGAAGGAACTGGAATCCGCGAACAGGAGCCTCAATACGACTCAAACAGAGCTGGAGATTCGCACGACCGATCTACTCACAGCCAACAGCCAACTGGAAAATCGTACCAGAAAGCTCCATGCGGTCGCGGATGTCACGCGTGCCGCCACAGCCCTTCGAAATTTTGATGATTTGCTTTCCTCCATTACTGGCATTATCAGCAATGAGTTGGGCTACTCTCACGTCGCCATCTTCTTACTCGATGAACAGAAACAGTTTGCTATTCTCCGCTCTGCCAACACAGAAGCTGGCATGAGGATGCTTTCGGGTGGATATCGCCTGCCTGTCGGGCAACTGGGGATTGTCAGCTCCGTCGCGCAGACCGGACAACCACGGGTCTCCCTAATACAGAACAAAGAGAAATCATTCGCGAATGTCCCAGAACTCCCAAATGCACAATCCCAGCTGGCGCTGCCTCTCAAGTCGGGCAACGAAATCATTGGGGTTCTAGATATTCAGTCAGTAGAGCCTGAGGAATTTACAGAAACCGATATCGCCAGCTTGTCCATTCTTGCAGATCAGGTAGGTATTGCTCTACAAAATGCACTTCTCTTTGAAGAATCCCAACGAGCATTGCGAGAGGCAAATATTGAGTCACTGCATACATCGCAGCATGCCTGGCAAATATATACCGAAACCGTTCAGACAAAAGGCTATCGCTATGATGGAATTAGATCTGAGCCTTTGAAGGAAAAAAAGCAGGCCGTGAAAGAAACTGACCCGTTGCTAATCCCTGTACAATTACGCGGTCAAACGATTGGCCGTTTGAGATTGAACACGTCTGATCGTTCTCATATATGGACGGATGACGAATTGCTTATGGTAAAGGCCACCGCAGAACGAGTTGCCCTGGCCCTTGAAGGAGCGCGGTTGCTTGATGAAGCTCGAAAACGCGCTGAACGCGAGTCATTCTTGTCCGAGGTAGCGGCAAAATTGAGCACATCATTCCAGCTAGATTCCATCCTGCGTGATACCGTCCAGGAATTGGGGCAGACCTTCAGGAATTCAACAGTTACTTTCCAATTGGTCAAACCTTCTGAATCTGGTATTACGGAAAAGCCGAATGGGAACTCTTCCCACGAATCCGCGCCAGGAGGGAACCATGAATAGCCGGCTCCTTCTCGGCAAGCGAGTTTCAACATGGCGGTACGCCCGTTGGGGTGTGCTGGTAGGATTCTTGTTTTTACTGGTTGCGACTTGGATTGAGGTATCCCTTCAAGGTCTACCGCTGGGAATGGATAGCGCCTTCTATGTTCAGCGTACAAATCCATTATTGTGGATCGTCGACAGCACTCCGATACTCTTGGGGATTCTGGCGGCATTGGCAGGTAATCGCCAGAATGCTCTACTCCAATTGAATGCACGATTAGCCGCGCGAGAGACTCAGATGAAGCAGGCGCAAGAAACAATTGAGCAGCGGGTCAATGAGCGGACCGTGGAGCTTGCACAAGCCAACATCCAAATTTCGCGTCGAGCGGCTCAACTGGCAGCCATCACAGAACTATCCGAATCGATTGCAGAATTGCATGAGCTGAATGAAATTCTTCCAGCCGCAGCACAGCTGATTAGTGAACGGTTTGGTTTTTATCATGTTGGGATCTTTCTCATTGACCGAGATCGCGAGTATGCAATGCTGCAGGCCGCTAATAGCGCTGGCGGAAGAAGAATGCTGGAACGGAGCCACCGACTGCGGCTAGGCACTGGCGTCGTTGGCTTTTGTGCTCAGACCGGGCAACCGCGTATCGCTCTGGATGTGGGCGCGGATTCTGTTTTTTTCAATAATCCGGAGCTGCCAGAAACACGCTCCGAGGTAGCATTGCCCATGAGGTCTGGTGGTGAAACTATTGGCGTCCTTGATGTACAAAGCACCGAAGCGGGAGCTTTTTCAAGTGACGATCTGTTGGTTTTGACGGCGCTTGCGAATCAAGTATCTATCGCCCTGGAAAATGCTCGGCTCCTTACGGAAACACGGGCCGCCCTGCTGCAAGTACAGGAAGTTTATAATGAATTTACGCGCGCCGCCTGGAATCGGACGATTTCACAGGCCGAACAGCGCGGCTTCCGTTTCCAGACAGGTCGTATCGAAATGTTGGAACAAGCCCTGCAGGATCCTGAGGTAACCAACGCTATCCAGAGTGGCGAAGTGATGACCAATCAGACCAACGGCTCAAAGGAAAAGCGGGCTGCCCTGGCTGTCCCGGTCAAGTTGCGAGGCGAAATTATCGGCGTCTTGCATGTCGAGTCGCAGGATCCGCATAAGCTTTGGCAGGAGGATGAGATTAGCCTTGTACAGGCCGTCGCGGAACGGGCAGCATTCGCCATGGAAAATGCTCGCCTGTTTCAAGATGCACGGCGGCGTGCAGCGAAGGAACGTCTGATCTCAGAAGCCAGCGCGCGGATCAGCGGCGCTCTTAACGTCGAGAACATTTTGCAGGCCACAGCAGAGGAACTGGAACGTGTGTTGGGAGGCTCAGAAATCTTAATTCAGTTCCAGGACAAGGAGCAGGCGTGAACTTTAGTCAAATCCTCTCTGAGTTTCAGTTGAAAACCCGGAATACCGGATGGTTGTGGGTCAGCGGACTGGTAACCCTCCTTTTTGCGGGGTTTGAATTTGTTGCATTGTGGGCGGGGGGTAGCCCACGATTGTGGGCCGGTCTTCCCATCTTTTTGGCAACACCTTTATTCCTATGGCTAGTGGGCGCAGGTAGGCAGTCGATCGCAGGAATCCTTTACATATCTGCCATTGGGCTACAGTCTCTCCTTATGCCACTGGCCCTGGGTGGGTTGGGGCTGCCCAATTCGATAATATCTGCCGGATTGATGAGCAGCATCGGACTCGCAACACTACCGCGAAAATATACTGGACGTGTCCTTGCCACTAGCTTGATTACTTTGCTAGCTACGCTTCTTATTGATGCGCTTGGTCATCCCCACCGCCCTGTCGCACTGTTCAACGAGGCTCGTTGGATCTTTGCGTTCATAATTTTGCTCGTATTTAGCATGGCCTTTGCTAGCAAATTCCTGCTGCTGGACCTTCGTACCAAGATTGTCACCGCCATTCTTGCTACAGGCGGTATCGCGTTAGCTATTATTGTTTTCTTTGCCTTTTACCAGACTCGGCAAATAACAAATTCTCTCACAACACGACTCGATACCAGTGTTCGACAGTTTGGTGAAGAACAGTTGATGAATACGGTATTGATCGAGGCTAATAAGGCAAATGAAGAGTTCGAGAATATTTCAGAAGAGGCTGTCGGACTCGCTCAAGTCTGGGTTTCATTACGGGGTCAGGAAGAGACTCTCAATCAGGCCCCCTATTGGGATGCCAGTAAAGGTCTCATCCGGTTGGAGGGAGGGCAGTATGGCAATCGCGCTACGGATACCTCCTCCGTATTCGTTCCGATTGGAACATCGATCGATGATGAGCTGACAGCGGACCTCAATGTATCTGCCTACTTGGACTTTTCAGCTCCATCCGTGCTGGAGAAACACCCATCCTTGCTTGCTTTGTACGCGATCGATACAAGAGGAGTGACGCGTTACTATCCCAATATCGAGCTCGCCTCTGTTGTTCCACCAGACTTTGATACAACCGAACGTCCATATTATTTGGTTGCATCCCCATTATTCAACTCCCAGCGGCTTCCACGCTGGACGATCCCCTATGTAGATGCAACCGGTGGTGGACTTGTCGTGACCGTAGCAGCGCCTGTCTATGAAGGCAATGAATTCATAGGCGTCATCGCCGCCGATATGCAGTTAACGCAAATCACACAGCAAATCAATTCCATTGAGGTGGGCGAAACCGGATATGCATTCATGATCGATGATGCGGGGCGGATCCTCTCCATGCCCCAAGCTGGCTTCGATATGTTCGGCATCCGCCCGGAGGATATGAACAGTGAGGAATTTTTCAAACAAAGCATCCTGGGGGTTGGGTCCACCGACCTGCAAGCTTTGACAAAGCGAATGACAGCCGGCGGCAATGGTATTCTCACTGTTGATGTTAATGGGGTGGACACTTATATTTCTTTCTATCCGGTAAAGGCCAATGGATACAGTGTCGCGTTGGTGGTTCCTGCAGCTGAAATGCAGGGAGCAATTACAGCGGCCCGCAATGAAACCCAGCAGCAAATCCAATCTGCCATCCTGGGGGCTGCAACCCTCCTGCTTAATATGCTTGTGATCGCTTTCGTAATAAGTCTGGGACTGGGGCAGGTCATTGCAGCACCCATCCAGCGACTGACTCAGATTGCGAAGCAGATTGCTGCAGGTGACTTGACCGTCCAGGCAGCAGCCAGCACAAGTGATGAGATTGGTACACTGGCACATGTCTTCAACACTATGACGTCCCAACTGCGCGAAACTTTGGGGGATTTGGAAAAAAGAGTCGGGGAGCGCACGGCTGAACTTTCGCTGGCCAATGAGAGAAACCAGCGGCGTGCAAAACACTTCGAATCCATTGCCCAGGTTGCCCGAACGATCAGTTCCACCCGGGATCTTGATGTCTTGCTCTCACAGATTACAACCGTCATCCACGAAGAATTTGGTTTTTATCATATTGGAATTTTCCTGCTCGATACGGTGAAGGAGTATGCGGTGCTCAGTGCAGCAAACAGTGAGGGCGGAAAAAACATGTTGGAGCGCGGTCACAGGCTAAAGGTTGGCGAGACCGGTTTGGTCGGGTTTGTGACCGGTTCCGGCAAACCTCGCGTAGCCCTAGATACCGGAGCTGATGCTGTGTTCTTCAATAATCCCGATCTCCCGGAAACCCGCTCCGAAATTGCCCTTCCGTTACGGGTGGGGGATCAGGTCATTGGTGCCCTCGATGTGCAAAGCACGGAGCCGAATGCCTTCTCACAGGAAGATATCCATATCCTTTCGACTCTCGCAGACCAAGTAAGTATCGCAATCCAAAATGCGCGGCAATTCGAAGAAACGCGCAAAGCTCTGAATGAATCAGAGGTCCTATCCAGGCAGTTTGTTCAGGCTGGCTGGCAACAATTTACAAGAAGTAAAGATCTTCTTGGCATTCGTCACACGGGTGCAAGAGCTTCTCTTATTCATAGAAGAAATGGGAGGGACAAGTCAGAGGAACTTGCGGGCA
>WUUC01142999.1_pt1 | contig 14103 bp, 21 predicted proteins | sample 6278441 | NCBI WGS metagenome assembly WUUC01 (sample SAMN13675441, study PRJNA597444) | soil metagenome | isolation source: soil | place: USA: Washington | collected 2017-10
GCCGAGCAGTTCGCGCAGCGTCATGCTCGTGCCGTCGCCCAGGTCGACGGCGGAATCGGGGCCGAGTCCGTGCTCTGCCCAGGCCTGGTAGATCTGGGCGGAGCCGGGTTCTCGCTGGGTCGGGATGTTCACCATGTCAAACAGCGTATCGGCCGGTTAGGACACGGCGGGGGCGATCGTCGGATCCCGGCGCGGCGCCGGTCGCCGGGCCGCCTTGCGGTCGCCGGCCAGGGTGTACTCGGCCAAAGACGCCCGCGGGTTCAGCCACATCAGCAGCGAGCACAGCGTGTCGCCGACGATGGAGTCGCCGCGGCTGAGCCGGGTGAACACGCTGGAACGCACCCCGATCAGGTCGGCGACCTGCCGGTACGACATCTCGTCGAGGGAGCCGGCACGGCGCGCGCGGTCCACGTCGCGCATCAGCTTGTCGGTGTCGAGCCGGTGCGTGCTCACGACGGCATCCCGCCGTAGCGGCCCAGCTCGGCGCGGGGGATGCCGGCGCGCAGGGCGACCGCGCTCTCCGCGCTGCCGTCCAGCTGGTGCAGCGCGGCGCGGACCTCACCGTCGATGGTCGGCTTGCAGCAGCCGTCGCAGTCGTGCTCGGCCAGGTCGGGGTGCAGGCGCACCTGCTGGTCATCGGGGTCCGGGTGGTGCACGCCGTGACCGCACAGCCGGGTCATGACGCCCTTGTCCGGGTCCCAGCCCTGTGGCCAGGTCTCCTGCGCGTGGCCGCTGGGCCAGTGGATGGGGCACGCCGGGCGGCAGCGCAGCGGCCCGTGCGTACGCAGCGGCGTGGTGTCGCCAGGGTCGTCACCGACGAAGATCACGAAGGCCATGTCCTGGCGACCGTGCAGCTGGTGCTCCCGCTCGGTCGGCAGATCGCCGAGCGTCGCCCACATGCTGAACTCGTCCCAGGTCAGGCCCAGGAAGACGTGCAGCGAGACGCTGCACGGCGAGCCGGTCCGCGCGGTGCGGTGCCACACCTCGATGAAGCTGTGGATCTCGCCGGCCTGCATCACGCCGGCGTGGTACATGTCCAAGAACCGCGGCTGCTTCTCCATGATCATTCTCCTCACATCGCGCTCGAGATGTTGGGCCGCCAGCCGGCACGGCCGCGGCGCAGCGCGACCTCCTCCAGGAAGGTGACCCGCAGCCGGACGACCTCGCCCTGCCCGGCGGCCTGCTCGTCGTACGGGCCTGGCGCGTCCTCCTGCTGCAGCAGGAACTTCTCGGTCATCCGCCGCTCGCTGCCGGCGATGCAGGACGGCTGGCTGGCGCCCAGGTCCATCCACGCCCAGTAGTCGTCCGGCGCCGGGTCGTCGGTGATGGCCACGTGCACCAGGACGACCACCTTGGCTTCTCGGTCCTGTATTGCGTATCCGAGCGGACCGAAGAAGTCGAGGCGGCCGTCCGGCGACAGCGAGGCGTACATCTCCCAGGCGCTCTCGAACGGGCTTCTCACAGCTGCGGCCGCCCGTTCAGGCCGCGCTGGACGCCGACCCGGTGGCAGATCCGCTGGTTGTGCAGCTGGCCCTCGCGCGCGCCGCAGGTGATGCAGCCGACCACCACGTTGTTGCTCGGCGGCTCGTCGGCCAGGAAGGAGATGCTCCACTCGCCGCTGCTGCCGTAGACGTCGACGCCGGTGGCGGCCATCAGGATCTCGGCTGCAGCTCGGCTGCCGAAGTACGGCTGGTCGGCTACCTTGCCCTCGGCGGTCAGGTCGTCCTCCAGCTGCTGCTGGATACAGGCGGCGAGCCGCTCGTGCAGGCTCACCACGTCGGGGTCTTTCCAATCGACGTCCATGTCGCTCACTGCCTTCCTGAGTTTGAGACAGCGTACAACATCTCATACGACACGTGATCTCGCCCGCGTCCCACGATGCAGCACAGAAAAACCCCCGTCCTAGCATTTGCTAGACCAGGGGATTAGATGGGTCAAAACGGGCATGGCAAGTGCTAGACCGGGGTTTTCCACCGGTCATTCTCGGGCATCGTTATCCCAGCTCAAGGGGTGTGCAGAAAATCGGAAAACCCGGCTATAGCAAGTGCTATCGCCAAGATTCCTAGAAAACTCCGCTATAGCAAGTGCTAGAGGGGGGTTTTTCGTTTATTCGTCTCATCCATTGACACACCCGGCACAGACGCCCACCCTCGAAGACAGGTCTCCTGGCGCGCCCGGACTCTCCTCCGCAGCGCAGCGCCGGCCGTGGCCCGGGCAAGCCCACCTCCATCCCCCAGCCCGGGTCCCACGGCGCGGTTCCGTCGAACGGCCAATTCGCTTGCCCCATGACAACCGCTAGCCTTCTGCGCCATGGGCCTCCTCATCACCTTCCTCGTCATCCTGGCCGTCTCGGCCGGGTACGCCGCCGGGCGGCTGCACCAGTGGTACCGGACCGCGCTCGAGCGGGACCGGGCCTGGCGCGACGGCTACGACCTGGCCTCCGGCAGCATGTTCAAGACCGCGGCCCGCGTGATGCGGCGCAAGCCCGGCGAGATCCCGCTGGTGCGCAAGGCCGCCCCGGGCACCGTCACCGACATCACCGAGGCGCCGAGTGCCGGCCGGCACAGCTTCGACCTGCGCCACGAGGTGACCCGGCGGCTGGCCCCTGAGCCCGGGGAGAAGGTCGGCTGAGCGCGTCGCAACACCCCTCTACGCTCTTTCTCCGGAAAAAGCTTGTGCTCGACTTGACGATCACCTACCTTTGGTTCAACACCAACTAGAACTTGACGAGGAGCCCCGAGATGAACCGCTGGTATGCCGCACGGAACCCGCAGCACATGCTGCTGGGTTCGGCTGCCTGCGCCCTCGGGACCACGTCCTTCGTCCGCCGGGATGAGCAGATCAGCAAGCCCGCACTCCGGGAGGCGCCTTAAAGCGCCCGACCTTCGCGAAACGCAGAGGCCGCCTCCCGGACAGGGATGGCGGCCTCTTTCGTTTGACCCACAACTGAATAAGCAGGCCATAGGGGTGTAGCTCAATCGGTAGAGCACCGGTCTCCAAAACCGAAGGTCGCAGGTTCGATTCCTGTCACCCCTGCGTATGGTCCCCCGAGCAGTCAGCGGGCATGGACACGGCACGACTTGAGAACTGCACAGTGGAATGGCATGAAGTTCGCCCGCCGGTACGCCGGCGGGTTCTGGGGCCTTAGCTCAGCTGGTAGAGCATCCGTCTGGCAGGCGGAAGGTCGGGCGTTCAAGTCGCCCAGGCTCCACATCACGCCAGCGAAGCTCAAGTGGTCGAGCGCCGGAGTGAAAGCCCGGAGGTGGTCGGTTCGAGTCCGACCGCTGGCACGTCGTCGCCGGACTGGTCAGAGCGCCATCTCTGCCGGCGGCGGCTCCTGGGCGCGTGGAGTTGTTGGCAAAACTCACCTCCCTCTCAAGGAGGAGAACGTCGGTTCGAGCCCGACCGTGCCTACGCAAGCGGACGTAGCTCAATGGCAGAGTCTCGGTCTTCCAAATCGATCACGCGGGTTCGATTCCCGTCGTCCGCTCCAAGCCGCCGTAGCTCATCTGGCAGAGCGTCGCCATGGTAAGGCGAAGGTGCTCGGTTCAAGTCCGAGCGGTGGCTCTCAGCACCATCTATGCGGCAGTAGCTCAGCAGGTAGAGCGCGACGTTGCCAACGTCGAGGTGGCGGGTTCGAGACCCGTCTGTCGCTCGTTCTCGCCCACCACCGACGAGACCTTGAAGGAGGTGATCCCGGTGAGCGATGTCCTCGTTGTCAACGCCGACCTGGGTCCTCTGCACCGGGTGAGCCTGCAACACGCGATCCGCATGCTCGTGCGCCAGGTGGCCGAGCTGCACGACTTCGAGCCCGACCGGGTGATCGGCATCTTCCCGATGCCCAAGGTGGTCAGGCTGGTGCGTTACGTCTACACGAAGTGGCGCCACACCTCCGGCCCGGGCTGGTCCCGGCAGGGCGTGATGGCCCGCGACGGCCGGCGCTGCGGCTACTGCCGCGGCTCGGCCAGCACGGTCGACCACATCCAGCCCCGCTCGCGCGGCGGCCGGAACAGCTGGAAGAACACCGTCGCGGCCTGCGGGCCGTGCAACCAGCGCAAGGCTGACCGTACGCCGGCCGAGGCCGGCATGGCGCTGCTCGTCACCCCGAGCACGCCGACGTGGGCGTCCATCGCTCACCGGTAGGACCGCGGGCGCCGACCCTCTCTCCGGCGCCCGCGACGATCCCTGGTGGTCCATGTGGTACGACGCCGCGCTCTGGACGCGGAAAGCTGGGTTCGAGTCCTGGCCAGGGAGCTTGAAGCACGTCCTAATCTAGTTGATCTCCTGTGCTAACCTTAGCGTTATGCCGGGACCCACAAGATCATGGACAGAAGAAGACCTGCGGCGAGAACTCCCTTCGGCTCGCTCTTGGCGCCAGCTCTCTCGCGCGCTGGGGTTCGCTAGCAGCGGAGGGGAGTCGTTCAAGGCCATCAAGGCCGAAGTCGAGAAGCTCGCGCTCTCGACGGAGCACTTCACCGGGCGCGGCTGGAATCGCGGAACGGGAAAAGGTCCCGATCCAGAAAAACGTCGAGCTGCGGTTCGCCGCTGGTACGAGGCCAATAAGGACGTCTACGCGGAACGGAACATTAAGCGGCGCCGTGAGCGCGCAAAGGTGATCCGGGCACTCAAGGACAACCCCTGCTTGGACTGCGGCCAGACCTATCCCTACTTCGTAATGGAGTTCGATCATCGCGAAGGCGAGAAGAAGGAGTTCGACATCGCCAACGGGGTGCGGGACATGGTTGCGATCGCGAGACTCCTCGCGGAGATCGAGAAGTGCGATCTGGTGTGCTCCAACTGCCACCGGATGAGAACTGCATTCCGAGCCGGCTGGGACGAGCAGCTTCCCGAGGGCGCGGAGTTTGTCCTGGTCGAGCTGGCGCAAGACACCTGAACGTGCCGGGGTAGCTCAGCTGGAAGAGCACCTCCGCCTCTTGCTCACGCGTGGTTCGGCCGGACGCGCAGAGCCCGGGCTCGAGACCGGTGAGGTTCGCAGGAGGAGGTCGCTGGTTCGAGCCCAGCCCCTGGCAGCACGCCGTCGTAGCTCATGTTGGTAGAGCGCCGCTCTCGTAAAGCGGAGGTGCTCGGTTCGAGGCCGGGCGACGGCTCCACGCGTCTGTGGTGGAAGCAGGTAGACACGCTGGTCTCAGGAACCAGTGCGGGGTGACCCGCGTGGGAGTTCGACTCTCCCCAGGCGCACGCAGCAAGATCATGGGGGGTATAGCTCAGTCCGGTAGAGCGCCCGCCCCGCAAGCGGGAAGCCGGCGGTTCAAATCCGCCTTCCTCCACGATTCGCGTCACCCCACGAGGGAACCGGGACGCCGGCGCAGGTGAAACCCCTGCCGCGAATCCCATGTCGCCATGGAGCAGCTGGAGTGCTCGCCGCCCTGTCAAGGCGGAGGTCGCGGGTTCGAGTCCCGCTGGTGACGCGCACGGAGTCGTGGCCGAGTCTGGCTTATGGCGCTGCCCTGCTAAGGCAGATCGGGTAAAACCGACGGGAGTTCAAATCTCCCCGACTCCGCCATGTCGTCGTAGCTCAGCAGGTTGGAGCGCAGCCCTGATAAGGCTGAGGTCGGTGGTTCGAGCCCACCCGGCGACACGCAAGCCTCCATGGCCCAGCTGGATAGGGCGTCGGATTACGGATCCGAAGGTCGCAGGTTCGAGTCCTGCTGGGGGCACGTAACGGGATGTGGCGCAGTAGGTAGCGCGCCGGTCTGGGGGACCGGAGGTCGTCGGTTCGAGGCCGGCCATCCCGACGCATCTGGGTGTGGCGCAGCTTGGTAGCGCGCTGGTTTCGGGAATCAGAGGTCAGGAGTTCGAGTCTCCTCACCCAGACTCTGGAGGGTACGGCCCAGTGGTGGGCAACTGGTCTTGAAAACCAGCGCGAGGTCAAACTCGGGGGTTCGACTCCTCTACCCTCCTCCATGCGCCGCTAGCTGAGTGGCTTAGCACCGGGCTCTTAACCCGGGGAGCGGAGTTCGATCCTCCGGCGGCGTACGTAAGATCGCATTCATGACCGAGACCCCCGGCGCGCGGCGCGACCGTCAGCTGGCTCAGATCCTGATGGACCTGGACCGCTGCGAGCACGGCCGGCACGCCGCGGACCGCTGCTTCGACTGCCCTGGTGGCCAGTCGGCCGGCAACCCGCACCTCGAGCGCGGAGCGGTCATCGGCTACGGCTACACCGGTGCGCCGATCCGGATGGCGGACAGCCACCGCGGCGAGCACACCAACGACGTCGACGCGTGGCGCACCATGCCCTCGTAGCTCAGGCGGATAGAGCACCGGTCTCCTAAATCGGGTGTTGGCGGTTCGAGTCCGCCCGGGGGCACGCACGGGCCGTTAGCTCAATCGGCAGAGCTTCGGACTTTTAATCCGCAGGTTCTGGGTTCGAGTCCCAGGCGGCCCACTCAGTCGGTGAGGCGCTCCAGTAGCGAGCGCAGCGTCCGCAGGTAGCGCTTCTCCGACACGACCCCGCCGCCGGAGGCGTTGAGGGCGTGCGAGAGCCGCTCGATCTCGCCCATCACCGCGCGGGCCAGCGCCCGCCTCTCGGCCTCGTCGAGGCGCAGCAGGTGGAGGCGGGAGAACTTGGTGTTGCTCATCGGCGTCACGATACGCCGACAGGTCCGGGTAGCTCAGCGGCAGAGCACCTGCTCGACACGCAGGTACGCAGGGGTTCGAGTCCCCTCCTGGACACCTTGGGGCCGTGGACCAAACGGACTAGGTCACCGGTCTTTCAAGCCGGCCATCGTGCGGGTTCGAGCCCCGCCGGCCCTACAAGATCATTCCCTCGTAGCTCAATTTGGCGGAGCAGCCGGCTGTTAACCGGAAGGTCACAGGTTCGAGGCCTGTCGAGGGAGCGCAAGCCCGTGTAGCTCAATGGGAGAGCGCCGCTTTCACACAGCGGAGGCCGGCGGTTCGATACCGCCCGCGGGTACGTTGGCCGTAGCTCAATGGCAGAGCGCCCGGTTGTGGTCCGGGAGATTGCGGGTTCGAGTCCCGTCGGTCACCCCAACCAGGCGCTCCGAGGCATCAGGCGGTGAAGCGGGTCCGGCGCCGGCGCACGATCAGGGCGGCGATGACGCCGACAGCCAGCAGCGCGCCGCCGGTGACACCAAGCTCGGCCGCAGGCCCCGTCTGCGGCAGCTGAGTGCCGGTTCCCGCGCCTGTTTCGGTTCCGGTCTCCGTACCCGTTCCGGTCTGTGGCGCCGGCTTGAAGTCGGCCGGCGGGTTGTCGCAGGCGACCCCGTCGTTGTCGCGGTCCAGCTTGGCCGCGTAGTCCGGGTCGCCGGCCGGGATGTTCGAGCGGCCTGCCTGGTACGCCTCGGTGCAGTTGTCAAAGCTCATGGCCAGAGAACGATCGGCACGCCGATCGGCTACGGCCCACGCGGGTACTGATTGGTTGCCTGGCGCTGCCTGTAAAGCAGTAGCCCTGGGGGTTCGAGTCCCTCTGCCTGCACCATGCCCTCGTAGCGCAGTTGGAAAGCGCGCCGGGTTCCGAACCCGGAGGTCGGCGGTTCGAGTCCGTCCGGGGGCACGCGAGCGCCCACAGCAGTCTGCGCCTGGGGGTGCGGTCGTAGCCTCAGGGTCGGCCGGCTGGCAGGGTGGCGTCGGAAGCGTAGGCCCCCTCCATGGCTTCGGCGGGTTCCAGGTGGAGCCGCGCGCCTGCAAAGCGCGTCACGTCGTGGGGTTCGAGTCCCCCCGAGGCCTCTCGTCTGCCGTTCCGCTGTGCCCTGGCGATCGGGCGATGGCAGCCCACCGCCCCTCATAAGGGCGGATTGCTCGGTTCGAGCCCGAGGATCGCTACACGGTGGGGTACGGTCTGCGCGCAGACCAATCCTCTGGGATTAGTCCACGGCGAAAAGGCTCGAGCTTCGGCTTGGGCCTTTTTGTTTGCCCTGCAGACAGCGAGCGGCCCGACCGGGATACCCTTCCCGGCCGGGCCTTCTTTGTGAGAATGCGTCACGGTTAGCTCGCTGAGCACGTCCGTACGTTTAAAGCTGCAGGTCAGGCTATGTAACCCCGCGGTCTGCCATTGACCCACCGCGCCATGTTTGGAGGCGCGGGCCGGATTTGAACCGGCATCTCGGTGAAGTTGGAAGCCCACAGCTGGTCGACCGGACGATGGAGCTTATGTGCTGAGACTTGAGCAAGAGCTTGAGTCTGGGGCCGGCTGCCTCTGCCAATTGGGCTACCCGGGCGCGTGGAGCCCGGGGCAGGGGTCGAACCTGCACTGTGGCCGGCTATCTCATCAAGCTGAGCCTGAGACTCAGTTTGTGCTCGCCCGCCGACACCGCGGCGGGACGTCTCGATGCTACCTGAAGAGGTAGCCCAGGATGGGCGAACCCGGCTTCGGGTCGACGATGTCGGTCATGTTCGCCCGTTCGCGCGCGATCTTCACGGCCTCGACCAGCGTGGTGACCCGATGCAGCAGCTCGTTGACGCGGGCGGCCTCCATGGCGCCGGAGAACTTCACCGTGCGCCAGTAGCCAACCACCACGTCCTCCTGCCAGACCTGCACCTGCGCCGGGTGCTTGTCGGTGGCCGGCGCCAGGACGTGGTTGCGCGGGACCTTCGCGGTCTTGGTCGTCTTGGCGGGCTCGGTGGCCCAGACGCCGGTGGCCGGGTCGACGTGCCAGGTCTCGGCCGGGTCCAGCTGCGGCAGCTTCCGCACGAAGGTCTCGATGTCGACCAGCTGCTTCTCGAGGAACATCAGGTAGGTGACGGGCACGTCGGCGATGAGCACCACGCCGTCGACGACCAAGTCGGCCCGGGCGCTCTGGTTCGTCCAGTCCAGGGCGGCGTTGACGTCGAAGAGCCGGGTCAGCGCGGTGGCCAGCTCGCGGCACGCGCCCTCGGCGGAGACCTGGACCTTGGTGGCCTCGCTGGGCAGGTCCGGCGCTTCGTCGGCCAGCTTCTCGTACGTGCGCGTGATGCCGGACAGCAGCGGCGCCTTCTGGACCTGGCGGTGCAGCTCGGTCACGGTGCGGTGGGTGTCGCCGTTGACGCCCTTGCGGACGGCGATGATCTGGTTGAGCCTGGTGGGTGAGGCCATGAGAAAAGCTCTCCTGATCTTGATTTTGGCAAGCCAGGAGAGCTTACAGGTTGAGTACGACAAAGAGGCCCCACCTTTACCCGGCGGGGCCTCTTTCGTGGCGATCTCTATCTTGGTTGCGGGAGCAGGATTTGAACCTGCGACCTCTGGGTTATGAGCCCAACGAGCTACCGAGCTGCTCCATCCCGCGACCTACAGCATAACGCTCAGGGCGCAAGCGGTGAGGGAATAACGCCACCGTCCTGCGGGTCCTCGTCCGGCTGGTCGGCGACCGGCGGGGGAGCAGCGGTGGTCGGCTCCGTCACGGCCGGGGCCGGGGAGGTCGTCTCCACCGGCGGCTCCGGGTCCGGACCGGTGGTCGACGGCGGGCTCGGCGCCGGGGCCGCGGTGCCCTGGACGGCACTCACCAGGATGTCGACGGTGAAGCCGCACCCGCCGCGGGCAGCTCCGGCCAGCTTGAACGCGGCGGGTGCGGTGACCTCGAGCCGGGCGCCGGCCGGCACCGTGACCCGCGCGGCGGCCGGGAGGCGATACCCGCCCGGCCGGGTGATCGGGCCGGACACCTGCGCGGTGCAGCCCGCCGGCTTGGCCTTGCGCAGCGACGAGTCGAGAGCCACCGCGTCGACGCGCGCCGGGAACGGGTTCGGGTTGCGCACCAGGAAGACCAGGTCCGCGGTGCCGCCAGGCACCAGCGGCACCGACAGGTGCTCGTCGGTGACCTGCAGCTGCTGCTCGGTGTAGGCCGGCGCGGTGACCGTGCCCTTGCCGGTCAGCGCGATCGCCGCGACCGCGGTGCCCGCGCCGGCCACCAGCAGCAGACCTACGCCGATCAGCATCCAGTACGCCGGGTGCCGCCGGATCGACGCCCCCAGACGGCGGTACCAGCGCTTCTTGCCGTAGATCGTCACTTCATGCCCTTCGTCGTACCCTGCGCAGAAACGTGCCGAGCAGAACCAGGCCCGCGCCGAGACCGACCCACGCCGCGATGGGCAGGCCGGTCATCGGCAGCGGACCGCTGGTCAGTTTCCCGCGGTCTCCGCCTGGACGCCGAGCTTGGCGTCGAAGCCACAGAAGGCCTCCGCCGCCGCGTCCTGCTTGACGACGCTGGCCACCGCGATCGGCGCCTTGCTCTTCGGGTCGATCGTCACCGGCGCGGCCAGGGCGTAGAGGCGGCCCTGCTTGGTGGCACCGGCGGCGTTGACCTGGGTCGTGACGACCGAGGTGTTCTCGGTGACCAGGTGGACGCTGCCCTGGTCGGCGGGCGCGGTGCAGCCGGTCACGACCTGACCCTCGTCGAGCACGACGATGCCCGTCACCTTCACCTTGAAGTCGTTGGGGTTGTACGCGTCTCCCGTGGCGCCCGCGGTGCTGCCCGGCACCAGCGACTTGGTCAGCTTCACGTTGTCGACGACGATGCCCTGCGACTTGGTCGCGGCCACGGAGGCGTCGCCGGAGCCCCACAGCGTGACGGCGGCGAAGGCTGCGCCACCCGCCAGGACGGCTCCGGCGATGGCGCCGGCGATGGTGCGCTTGGTGAACTTCATGAGAAAGTTTCTCCAGGTGAGAGCGGGGTTGATCGGTCGTTACGGTACCGGTTCAACGATCGACGCCTCTTTCACGACGCTCCCCTGTTCGGTCTCTTTCTGACGTCGAACGCACTGCGCCCCCGGGAGGCTCGTCATCTCCCGGGGGCGCAGTCGTACAGGGTAGTGCGGTCAGGCGGTGGCGGCGAACTGGGCGAGCAGCGCGCTGGTGTTCAGGAGCAGGAAGACGACCTGGTCCTCGCCGGTGAAGACCTTGTTCGCCTTGCTGGCGTCGGCGACGTACCGGGCCTCGACCTCGCCGTCGGCGCCGTCGTTGAGCGCCTGGTAGGTCACCCAGTCGCGGCTGAGCAGGTGGCGCTCGCTGATCGCGAAGACGTCGTCCTTGCGCAGCTTGGACAGCACGGTGGACGCGACCGGCCAGGCGCCGTGCTCGGTACGCAGCCGGTTGTTGGCGGTGCCGGTGAGCCGGATGGTGCCCTCGCTGTCCTGCTCGCCGTTGAGGACCTCGACCTGGACGCCGGCCGGGTCAGCGTTCTCGATGCCCTCACGCTGGTCGGCGTCGACCAGCAGGACGTACGCCGGCCGGTGGTTGGTGCGCTCCAGCTCGGCGCGGCGCACGAAGGCTGCGCGGAGGTTCTCGGCGTGGGCGAGGGCGAACTGCACGGCCTCGTGCGAGCAAGTCAGGACGTGGCCGCCGTCCAGCAGGTCCTGCAGGGTCTCCGGGATGACGATCCACATGCGGCTGAAGTCGTTGTGCGCGATCATGGGCACTCCTGGTTCTGGTGGTGGTTCACGCCGCCGGCTGGCGGGCTTGGTCCTGAGCAGGGTAACAGCTCAATCGGACAGACAGGGCCAATGCTCCGCCGTCTCGGCGGCGCGCCGCCGGACTTCGACCTCACTCACCGGGGTCTCCGGGGCGGCGCTGAGGGTTCCGGACCACCCGGCCGCCGAGTACCCGGCGCAGAGCAGCAGCGCAGACAGAGCAGCTGCGACGGCGGGCGCAGCCCAGCAGCAAGCGCATCTGGGTCTCGTCGATGACGATCACCGCTTGTTCTCCGGCCACTTGCCGATCTTGCGCGCGGCGAAGGCTCTGGCCCAGGTCGTCAGCACCACGCCGACCACGAACAGACCGCAGAGCGACATCACGAAGATCTGTGCGCCAGATAGTTGGTCCATAGCAAGCACCGTAACAGCGGGCTGCGACAGATGCGTGAAGGCGCGGCGCTCGAGGATCCGGGCGCCGCGCCTTCACGGGGGAGGAGAGGGTCAGGTGAGGCCGAGTGCCTGGCTGGCTTCCCGGGCCATCTGCTCCGAGCTGTCCACGCGGATCGCGTTCCAGCCGGCGCGCCGGGCTGCGGCGCAGTGCTGCTCCTGGTCGTCCAGGAAGAGGATCTCCTCCGGGAGGACGTTCTGCAGGTGGAACTCGACCGTGGCGAAGACCGCCGGGTCCGGCTTGGCCACGCCCTGGTAGCAGGACAGCACGATCGGGCTGAAGCCGTCGTACGAGCCGTCCTGCTGCAGCCGGGTCGCCATCGGCACGTTGATGCTGGAGAGCATCCCCACCCGGAAGCCGGCCCGGCTGACCCGGTCGGCGAACGCGTAGGCCTCCTTGTCACGCACCAGGGTGGCGTAGATGTCGTCCCAGACGCCGGCGGTCAGCGGCTTGGGCGCGTCCGGGTAGAGCAGGTTGACCTCGTCGATGAACTCGTCCGGCTCGATCTTGCCGATCTTCAGGGCCTCGTTCAGCCCGGGGATGACGATGGGCTCGCTCAGGCCCATCGCGCGCGAGCACATCTTCTGGTTGGTGCCGGACTCGCCACCGCGGGTGAGCACGCCGCCGTGATCGAAGATGACGGCCTTGATCGCGGTCATGCCGAGTCCCGGTAGGGGAGCAGGACCATGTTCATGGCCTGGACGGCGGAGGGGTAGATCGCCTGCGCGTGGAACGGGTCGCTGTCGCGCCGCTCCTTCTCGCCGAGCCAGCGACCGTTCGGGCCGAACACGGCCCAGCCGGGCCGGCCGTCGCCGTACATCCCGGCGGCGATCTCCGCGACGCGGTACGTCTGGCCGTCGACGTCGACCTGGTACACCGGGACGCCGGGCTGCTTGCACACGCGCGGGTCGTCCAGGATGTCGGCCTTGCAGAAGGCGAGCGCCGGGACGAAGTCCGGGTCAGGCGCGTTGCTGAAGTAGCTGGCGAAGACCGCCTTGAGGTTCGGATCGCTCATGCTCAGAGTCCCTTCACGAGGACGCCGCGGACGGCATCGAGGGTCACAGACCGGCCGGTGCGCTCCAGCACGAGGTCGGCGACATGGCCCGGGCCGTTCTGCGGCCAGCACAGATCGACGTAGGCGTCCTTGATGGCCTGGCGATCTTCCTCGCTCGCCGGCGCCTCGTAGTTGATCTGGGGGATGGGCATAGATGCTCCTGTTCCTGTGGATGGTTCACGCCCGCGGCTGCGGGACTTGGCGTAAAAGAGCGTAGCAGTCAACCTCGACTAGACACTCAGCCGCGCCGGTGCTCCCAGGAGAGCCAGGACGGAACGATCACGAGCAGCAGCACGAGGGCGGCGAACAACCGGGCGTCGATCTCGCCCATGTCCGGCACGACGGCGAAGATCACTTCTTTCAGGGTCCAGAAGTCCATGACAGGACCGTAGCAGTGCATCGTGACAGGGACTCAAAGACGCGCTTCTACCCGCGCATAATTCCGGTTATGCGCGGGTTACACTAGTGTCGCTGGCATCCGCCGGCTGAATCGCGAAAGGAACGGATCTTGAACAATCCTCAGACCTGGAGCATGCCCGAGCCGGAGCCGGGCGACAGGGAAGACCCCCGGCCTCCTGCGCGCCCCGCCTCGCACGTGCTTTCGGTAATCGCGTCCGACGGGTGCGAGTGGTTCCGCAACGACCCGGCTGGCAGGTTTTGGGTCACGGAAGACCTCCGGCAGATCTCGTGGTTGGGCCTGGTCTCGACCTATGGGCCGCTCCGCTTCGGACAGGAGCGTGTCCGCTATGAGTGAGCTGATCTTTCCTCGGTCGCCCCACGACGAGCTGGCCAACATCGACGCCGCCTACGACTTCACCGAGGCGTGGCTGGCGAACCGGCGGTTTGCGGAGAACACCCGGGGCGGTTACCGGCGCGACATCCACCAGTGGCTGCAGTGGTGCGCGCAGCGCCAGCTCGATCCGCTGCAGGCGACGTTCCTGGACGTCAACGCCTGGGGCCGGGAGCTGGAGGAGCCGGTCGACGACCGCAAGGCGCTGGCGCCGGCCAGCATCGCCCGGAAGATGAGCGCGGTGTCGAGCTGGTACTCGTTCATCGTCAAGCTGGGCAAGATGCCGGCGAACCCCGCGGCGATCGCTGACCGCCCCCCGGTGGACCGGGACTTCTCCACCACCGCGTCGTTCACCCGCGACGACGCGGAAGCGATGCTGCTCCAGGCCAGCTACGACGACCCGTACCTGGGAGTTTTCGCGCCGCTGCTCGCGGCCTGGATGATCCA
>WUUC01062381.1_pt1 | contig 14102 bp, 15 predicted proteins | sample 6278441 | NCBI WGS metagenome assembly WUUC01 (sample SAMN13675441, study PRJNA597444) | soil metagenome | isolation source: soil | place: USA: Washington | collected 2017-10
AGCCGTATCTTTGTATCAACAGTACTCGCCACGCTACCCATAAGAACAGCGTCCCAGGGCGAGTCTTTTGCTTTTTAGAGGGTTCACCTCAAAGCTTAACAAATTCAATTCTTCTAAAGTCAGCCCATGGTGTACACAAAGGTGGCCACTACCATTCAACAGCAAATTGATCAACTTAGGCAGCGCGGTTTGTCAATAACTGACGATCAGCAAGCAGCACACTTCCTTGCAAATATTAGCTATTATAGGCTCGAAGGATATTGGTGGCCTATGCAATCTGATAGGGTTAATCACATCTTTAAACCCAATAGCAGGTTTGTTGATGTTATTGCCCTCTACAATTTCGACAGGGAACTTCGCCTCTTAATTTTTGACATAATAGAAAGGATTGAGGTAGCGTTCCGGACTAAAATGATCTATCATTTGTCTCACAGCATGGACCCATGGTGGTTCGGGAATTCGGCAAATTTTAAAAACGCTGTTGACCACACGAACAGTTTGATTTTGATTGATCGGGAACGTCCAACAATCTAAAGAAGTATTTATCAAACAGCACTACATTAAGTATCATACAGATACACGACGTCCTCCATCTTGGAAAACTTTCGAGGTCGTTAGTTTCGGAACATTGTCGAAATTGTATTCTAATATGCTTCCAACTATTAATGCAAAGGATGCTATCGCTCTTGAACTGAAATTGGTCAACCACACATATCTGCCAAGTTGGCTGCAGACAATTGCCCAGGTGAGAAACATTTGTGCGCATCATGGTAGGTTGTGGAATAAAAACCTTCCCGGAAGGCCGAAGCTTCTATCACGCCCACCTGCTCCTTGGTTGAACAATCCGCCGCCTGCATCGGACCACTACATGCTTTACATTCATGTGTGTTGTATGAAGTATCTTTTGGATGTGGTTAGTCCAGGTCACCATTTCAAAGCTAACCTCGCCGGACTATTTCAAAAGTATCCAAACGTGGACTTGAAGGCTATGGGGTTTCCGCTCCGTTGGCAGGCGGAACCGTTATGGAGTTGATATATTCACGGATGGCATGCTGATGGAATTCCTCGATCCGGGTCATGCTAAGAGGAAATAACTCAAAAGAATAACTGCAAACCGGTACTCTTCTTGCTCCGAAATTAGCTATGCAGCACATCAAACTTCATCCGTCCGGCCCCACATTTTCCCGTCTCGTCGCAGGCGTTTGGCGTTGGCAGCATCAGTCGGTAGAAAATACCGGCAAGCTTATTCAGGCCGCTCTCGAGTTGGGAATCACAACTTTCGATCTGGCGGATATATATGGCGAATATGGCAATGAAAAACTTTTTGGCGACGCACTAAGAAAGCAACCTCAGCTAAAGAAGGACATGCAGATCGTTACTAAGTGTGGTATCATGCTGCAGTCGGCAAAGAAGCCCGAACATTTCGTCAAGCACTACAGTACAACAACTGACCATATCATCAAGTCGGCAGATAAGTCGCTTGAATTAATTGGCGTTGATCATTTGGATTTGCTGCTCATTCACCGGCCCGATCCTTTGATGAATGTTGACCAGGTTGCCGAAGCTTTTACAGCGCTGAAAAAAGCAGGCAAGGTTCTTCACTTCGGTGTTTCCAACCACAGCAACAGCCAGTTTGAATTGCTGCAAAGTGCATTATCATTTCCCCTCGTCACCAATCAAATTGAGATGTCGGTGTTTCATACTGAGTACTTCTTCAACGGCACAGTCGACTTTCTTTATCGCAATAAGATATCTCCGATGGCGTGGTCGCCAATTGGTGGCGGCAAGACGTTCAAGGACGGCGATGAAAAAACCCAAAGGGTGAAGAACACTTTGTTCCAGATGGCACCGAAGTACAACAACGCGCCGATATCTGCATTGCTGCTGGCGTGGCTGCTTCATCACCCCTGCCAGGTCTTCCCGGTTGTGGGGACTACTAAACCGGAGCGCTACAAGGAAGCCGTTGCATCTCTTGATATCACGCTCGACAAACAAGACTGGTTCTTATTGCTCAAAGCGGTCAACAACGTGGATGTACCCTGAACTTGCCAATCCAAAAAAACTTTCTCTTTTAGTCAGGAAAACCTGCAAGTTTTTGTACGGATTTCCTGACAATCATTTCACGGCGCTGGAGAATTTCCTGGCAGTGTCTTTCATTTGTGTGAGAGAAAGTTGAACTGTGAATTGACAGTAAGGGTTCGTCGCATTCCGTGGAGTAAAATTTTAGGTCATGGTGTGGTGGCGACGGCCCTTACCTTCAATAAAATCGTTCCAGGTTCCGTGTTCGTAGTTCTGAACCTCTATGATGACCATATCAACTATGAACCAAAAAACCATGAACTTTTTTAGTGTGTTTCAACGCAATAAAGTTACCAGCTATAATATCCTTCATATGGCATGTGCATATACATCAATGGAGTACTATCGCAGTATTCCGGAGGCAAACAACCCTGTTGAGCTAATCGATAATGTCCTACACGAACCGGGTGCTCCGTATTATGTTCACCAGAAAGTGGTGCTCGACATCGCTTTTAACATCAGGCTGCGCAAAAAAGGCAAGTTGAAAAAAGGAACTCTCGTAACAGCCCCGTTCGATGTTTACCTCGATGAAGTGGCCAATGCTGTTCAGCCCGATATCATATTTATACTCCCGGATAATCCTGGCGTACTTAAAGGTCAGTTCCATGGCGTTCCGGATTTTATCGTCGAAGTGCTTTCTCAGAGCGATCGTAAACACGATCAAAAAGTCAAACTGGAACTGTATGAAAGGTTTCGGGTAAAGGAATACTGGATTGTTGACCCCACCACACAAATGGTTCACGGTTATTCACTTGTACGTCGACGTTTTAAGGCGCTGTCTCCCCAAAAAGGCAAAATCAACTCCCGGCTACTCGATCTGGTAATCACCTTCTGAATTTAGTTCGCGAAAGGCGAATAAAATCTTCACGACAAAACCCTTTGTGGTAACAAAACTCCAATACATTTTTGTGGTTTCCGCCAAACCACGAAATGACCAAAGCCGCCACCAGGGTAAAGAGTCCTGATTCAACAGGTTTCGACTTCATCGAAGTTATCGGCGCGCGCGAACATAATCTCAAGGACATCCACGTTGCGCTACCACGGAACAAACTCGTAGTCATCACCGGCATCAGCGGAAGCGGTAAATCTTCACTCGCGTTCGACACTATTTATGCGGAGGGCCAACGTCGCTATATGGAGAGTTTTTCCGCTTACGCACGCAGCTTCATCGGCGACCTGGAACGACCCGATGTCGATAAGATAAACGGGTTGAGCCCCGTGATCTCCATCGAACAAAAAACCACTTCACGAAATCCGAGATCTACCGTAGGCACTGTTACGGAAATCTATGACTTTATGCGATTGCTTTATGCGCGCGCGGGAGAAGCGTTCTCGTATATCAACGGCAACAAGATGGTGCGCCAATCGGAAGACCAGATCATCGACGCCATCGTTCAGAATTTTAAAGGAAGAAGGATCACTTTACTCGCGCCAATAATTAGGGGTAGGAAAGGTCACTACCGCGAGTTGTTCGTTCAGATCAGAAAGTCCGGGTACACCAAAGTGCGCGTTGATGGAGATCTCATGGAGATCTCGGCAAAGATGCAGGTCGACCGTTTTAAGATACACGACATTGAAGTCGTCATCGACCGTATTATACCAGACAGTAAAGACCGAAGTCGCGTTGCCCAGTCTGTAAGTCGGGCATTGAAAGAAGGTAAAGGAGTGATCATGGCAATGGAGGAAGTGTCCGGATCAAAAACAGCCGACATTTATCATTTCTCCAAGTTTCTCATGGATCCTAAAACGGGTTTGTCTTATGATGAACCTGCGCCAAACAATTTCTCCTTCAACTCGCCGTACGGTGCGTGTCACATCTGCAACGGACTTGGTGTAGTGGAAGAGATCACGGAAGAGTCGGTGATACCTGACAAGAAACTCAGCATTAGCCGCGGTGGGATCCTGCCACTTGGAGAGTATAGAGACATCTGGATCTTCAAGAAGATCGAAGCAATTTTAAAACGCAATAAGCTTACACTCTCTACGCCTATTAAAGATGTACCAAAGGACGTGTTGAAAGTTCTTCTTTATGGTGATGATGTTCCCGTTGCTGTTTCTTCAATCAAGTATCCGGGCACAGAGTGGGCGACGAAGTTTGAGGGCATCATCAACTTCCTGCAGAAACAGCGCGACGAAGGATCGGAAGCGACGAAGAGGTGGGTGGAAGATTTCACGATCATCAAAACGTGCCCAGAATGCGACGGTGCGCGATTGAAAAAAGAATCGCTGCATTTCCGGATCGATGGTAAGAACATCTCGGAGCTTTCCATGCTGAATGTAACAGCACTCAGCAAATGGTTGACCAACCTGGAAAGCAGGATCAATGATAAGCAACGCATCATCGCGGCGGAGATACTCAAGGAGATACGCAAGCGTATTGGCTTTCTCCTTGACGTAGGGTTGGATTATCTTCACCTGAACCGCCCGATCAGAACATTAAGTGGCGGCGAATCACAGCGCATCCGGCTGGCCACGCAGATCGGCACCCAGCTCGTTGGGGTGCTGTACATACTCGATGAGCCCAGCATCGGGTTGCATGCACGCGACAACGTGAAGCTCATCAAAGCATTGAAAGACCTTCGCGATCTCGGCAACTCAGTTATTGTTGTCGAGCACGATAAGGACATGATGCTGGAATCGGATTACATCCTCGACATTGGTCCAGGTGCTGGCCGGCATGGTGGCCAGGTTGTAGCGGAAGGTGATCCCGCTGCATTCCTTCGAAATAAAAGCCTCACGGCTCAATATCTCAACGGCGATGTGTCGATACCATTTCTTAAGCAGCGCCGCAAAGGTTCGGGCGAAATGTTGAAGTTAACAGGAGCTGCAGGAAACAACCTGAAGAATGTAGATCTCATCATTCCGCTGGGCATGTTCTCGTGTGTAACCGGTGTTTCCGGAAGCGGTAAGTCCACCTTGATACATGACACGCTTTTTCCGATACTCAACAGTCATTTCTATAATTCGAGAACAGAGCCACTTTCGTTTAAAAAGGTAGAAGGTCTTGATCTGTTGGATAAAGTCATTGAAGTGGATCAGTCACCGATCGGTCGCACACCGCGGTCGAACCCGGCTACTTACACGGGCGTGTTCTCCGACATCCGCGATTTATTCTCGCAGCTCCCTGAAGCAAAGATCAGGGGATACAAGACCGGAAGGTTTTCGTTTAATGTAAGGGGAGGTCGTTGTGAAACGTGTGAGGGCGCAGGTTTGCGTCTCATCGAGATGGAGTTCCTTCCTGATGTTCAGGTGCCTTGTGAAACATGTAAGGGAAAGAGATACAACCGGGAAACGCTGGAGGTCCGTTTTAAGGGCAAGTCCATTGCGGATGTGCTCGATATGACAGTGGAGGAAGCTGTTTCGTTTTTTGAGAATCAACCAAAGATCCTTCGCAAGATCCATACCTTGAACGAAGTTGGATTGGGCTATATTTCCCTCGGCCAGCATGCCACTACGCTTTCGGGTGGCGAGGCGCAACGCGTGAAACTTGCTACAGAACTTTCGAAGAGAGATACCGGCAAAACACTTTATATTCTCGATGAGCCGACCACAGGTTTACATTTCCAGGATATTGCGCATTTGCTTGACGTGTTACAGAAACTGGTTGAGAAGGGAAATACTGTCCTGGTGATCGAGCACAACATGGATGTTATAAAGTCGGCTGATCACATTGTTGATCTAGGACCTGAAGGTGGTGAAGGAGGTGGAAGGATCATTGCGATGGGAACTCCGGAGGTTGTCGCGAAAAACCCGGCAAGTTACACAGGCCGGTTCCTGCAAGCTGAACTCAAGGCATCAAAATAAATGAAGAGACCAACCGGTCGACAAGCGCTGGTTATTTTCCTGACTTCAGTTGTACTGGGTCATGTGTTTATATCTGCCGGTCGTAATGACATGCTGCTTCAAGTATTCGCCGAGGCATGGTATTATTCAGACCTGTTCTTTATTTCAATGATCAATTTTTGTGTGATCGTTTACGTTTGCGTTGTCCACTTCGCCCTGGATGAACGCACTCCGTTAAGAACCGCGACAACGAAACGACTGACATTCCAGATGCTTCTGGCGGTCCTCCTCCCCGCGACGATCGTGTGTCTTATTGCTATCGTTTACATGTACTTTGTTCTCGGGTTGGATATCCGGTACACCAGTTTTTTCGTGTACGAATTTCCCTTGGCTGTCGCAATTATCATCTCGGCAAACCTTGTGTTTATGGTGCTGAGCTTGCGCCAACGCGCTTAACAACGCAGCCGCTTATCAAACATTAAAGGCGATCATTTTCCGATTCGCTAATTTTGCAGTCCATACTGCGGGATTTTTGGATTTCGTTGACGGCAATGCTCAATAAAACGCGATTATACTGGACGTTACAGATTGGGGGATGGTTCATTTACTTTGCCATCCAGGCGTTTGTAAGTGTGCTGGCCTCTGGTGGAGGCGTGTTGCGTAAGCAGAGTATCGCTTTTTTCTTCTTCGAGGCATTGCTGTGTTTGATGATTACACATGCCTATCGCAATTATATTAACAGGAGGAAGTGGCTGAACATGACCCTTGCCAAACTGATACCCAATGTAACGGCGGCAGTTGTGATCATGGGCATCCTCACTTACTTTTTAAGAATGCCTGTTTCGTTACTATTGGGAACGTTCAATCCAGAAGTAGCTTTCGACCCGGCTAACATGGCACGCGGTAGTTTTGTGTATGCATTCATGTTCTTTCTTTGGTCGACCTTACATTTTATCTATAACTACTTCGAACGATATAACATTTCACTTCGGCTTGAAGCATCTGTTAAAGAAATTGAATTGAACAACCTGAAGTCGCAACTCAACCCGCACTTCATCTTCAATGCATTGAATAGCATTCGCGCGCTGGTCGATGAGAATCCTGCGAAGTCGAAGATTGCTATCAATCAACTTTCCAGTATCCTCCGCAACTCACTCGTCACTGAAAAAAGAGGACTTACCTCTTTCGATGAAGAGTTAAAACTTGTTAAAGATTACCTCGGTTTGGAAAGTATCCGGTTCGAAGAAAGGTTGAAGACCGAATTTGACCTGGACCCTGAGTCGAAAGATTTTCTCGTGCCGCCGCTGATGATCCAAACCCTGGTGGAAAACGGTATCAAGCACGGAATCTCAAAACTAACGGAAGGCGGTGTTGTGCAGATCAAAACGCGGGTCGACGGGGATCATCTTAAGATCCATATCCGGAACAGCGGTAAATTTGTAGCAAAAAACGGACACCAGAAGGAGGGCGGGGGTCTGGGATTGGAAAATACAAAACAACGGCTTAAACTTATTTACGGCGACGATGCTTCCTTCAGGATCTTGACTGAAAAAGATAATTTTGTTCTAACTGAAATAATCATTCCACATCTCTATTAAAAATAAATCGAGTTATCATGAAAGCCTTAATTGTTGATGATGAGCGTTTGGCGCGCAAAGAACTGATCAAGCTCCTTGAAGAACATCCATCTATTGAAATAGCCGGCGAGGCAATGAATGCTGACGAGGCAGAAAAAATGATAGAAGAACTGAATCCGGATCTGCTTTTCCTGGATATTCAAATGCCCGGAAGAACGGGATTTCAATTGCTCGAATCACTCGATTCCGCGCCGCTGGTCGTATTCACTACTGCTTACGATGAATTCGCATTGAAGGCATTTGAGGTCAACGCGCTGGATTATTTATTAAAACCTATCACAGCGGAACGCCTTTCCGAAGCAGTACATAAAATTCTTGACAAGGAAAAAACGAAGACTGGTCGGGGACGCGATAAGAAATTGGATCTTGAAGACCAGGTATTTGTTAAAGATGGCGAACGTTGCTGGTTTGTCAGCCTTGCCAATATCCGGCTGTTTGAATCAGACGGAAATTACATCAAAGTATATTTCGATACGAACCGGCCGATGATACACAAATCATTGAATGCGCTCGATGAAAAACTTGATGAACGTGCTTTCTTCAGAGCGAGCCGCAAACACATCATCAACCTCAGCTGGGTAGAAGGTATCGAACCCTGGTTCAATGGCGGGCTGATGGTGAAACTCCGTGGCGGGGATAAGGTTGAAGTGAGCAGAAGACAAGCAGCGAAGTTTAAGGATATGATGAGCCTTTAAAATTTTAGATTTAAATTTTAAATTTAAAATTTTGCGCATGCGTCATTTCAACACCAACGCAATCAGTTCCTTTTCAACATTCCAGTCCTTCGCCAGCTTTAGCATGGCTGTCGCTTCCATCTCGGTCACGTAACCTTTGATGTTGTTGCTTTGCCAGACCATGCTGATCAGCTCAACACGTTTTTCTTTTGGATAATCGCCAATGATCTCGTTCAGGAATGCACGGGCGCGGTCGAACGCCGTAACATAATCCCGCGCGACAAAATCAAGCGCCCATTTCAATTCCTCTTGTGCGTCCAGTTTGCGCGATGCGATCTCGAGATCTTCCTTCTCGGGGTCGTCCAGTCCATGATAATAATAGATCACAGCTTTCAGTAGCAGGTACACACGCTTTTCCTGTTGGGACATGAGACAATTTCGGGTAGCGAAGTTGGATCATTCACTGCTCACAAACAAGTCCGACGCTATCCTGTCAGCCAAAAGTTTACCCTTGTTAGTTAATATCAATATTGTTCCATGGATCATTGCCAGGCCGTTCTTGATCAGCTCCTGCATGTAGGTAGCGACAGATTGCGTCTCTCTCCAGCCGTATCGTTTTTTTAATTCTGCGAAATCACATCCCCAACGTGTTCGAAGCCTGGTGAGGATAAACTCATTGATCAGGTTCTCCCTTGTTAGTATTTCCATTTCCATTGGAATCGTATTCGCATTGATTGAGCGGATGTACGCTGAATTGTTGCGAACGTTGTGTTGGCGGCTAACGCCATTATAGGAATGAGCACTGGGTCCAATGCCGAGGTAATTCACCTGGTTCCAATAGTTACTGTTGTGTCGCGAGTGAAAACCGTGGCGCGAAAAATTCGAGATCTCATAGTGATCATATCCGGCGTTGGCAAGCTCCTCCATCAAAAGTTCCAGTTGTTCAGCGACATCGTTATCATCTCGTGGTTGGAGCTTGCCTTTGTCATACCATCGGCCGAACACCGTATCTTTTTCTATTGTTAATGAATAGCTCGATATGTGGTCGGGCTTTAGATCAATGGCTCTTTGGATGTCAGTGCGCCAGTGATCCAGGTCAGCTGCCGGGATTCCATAAATAAGATCGATGCTGATGTTGTTGAATCCAGCTTCACGTGCAAGCATCACGGACGCGCGGGCGCTCGCGGCATCGTGAACACGATTGAAGTAACGGAGCACATTATCGTTGAACGATTGAATACCGATACTCAACCGGTTCACACCAAGTCCTTTTAGTGTAGTGAGCAGATCCTTTGAAACATCGTCCGGGTTTACTTCGATGGTGACTTCAGCATTACCGGCAACCCGATGATGTGCATGAATGCTTTTGAAGAGTAATGAAAGTTCCGCCGGTTTCAAGATGGAGGGCGTTCCGCCGCCATAGTAAATGGTTTGGAGTTCTTCCCCCGACAGGTAATCACGTTGAAGGGAAAGCTCGTGCGCCATTGCGTTGATCATTTCAAGTTGGTGCCCGGTGGAGGTAGAGAAATGAAAATCGCAGTAATGACAGGCTTGTCGGCAGAATGGAACATGAATGTATAGCCCGGCCATTGCGCAGCAAGTTAGAATAAAAGACACCCAATTTTTTGAACAGGGTGTGGACGGATATATTTGCGAACAGAAAAAAAGAATGATGCAATTACTGCTGCTTTTGTTGACGTTGAATGTTGCGGCAGAAACAACTCCCGGGCACCGGATATTGATCAGTGACCTTCGAAGCGAATGGCTCGTCAATCAGGATGGGCAGTGGCTGCATTATGATTCAGTAACAGCAGCTTCCAAGACTATTTATGTGCCAATTCCGGATGGAAAGTACAGTGGCAGTAAGGTCGAGGTGTTTTCGCCAAGGAAATTTTCAGTTTGGATAAACGGCAAACTCATCAGGCAGGCATCAAACGATACCGTGCAGTTGAGCATCGACAGTTTGCAGAGAAGATATTCCCACCAGTTAACGCTCGGTGTATTTTCAGAACGCGGTGTTGAACATACGTCCGTTCAGGTTGTAACGTATTCAACCACAACTCCTGAAATGGCAGAGCAGTTGAGAAAGCAGGGTGCACTTCGGAATTTCTCTATACTCGCTATTCTTTTCTTAGGAATCTTTTTCGTGCTAATGATTCAGTTCAACTCGCGTGTAACAATGGATTACTTCAACCTGTGGCGATTGTTTGCGTTACAAGAGCGCGATGAAACGCCTGTAACCGGGCGGATGACGTCGCGATTCAGTTTTCTTGTATTCATCTTCATTGCAATGTGGTCTTCGTTGGTATTGCTTATCATTTTTCAGCACACGAAACCGAATTGGATAATTATTAGTGATTTTTTAATTACCGGTGTGGGTGACGGTTTTCTTAAGTGGGGTAAACTAAGTGCAGTGTTGTTGGCGATTTTTTTTCTGAAGTCGATCCTCGCATTTATATTATCGGCTATCTATCACTTCAGGGAAGCTGCGCCATTGCAAGTATTGAATTTTTTCAGGTTGCTCATTTTCTTGTTGGTTGTCGTGTCCGCAGCGTTGTTGTTTTATTTCATTTTTGGAACGGCTGATGCGGGTTGGTATGAGGGATTGATCAAGCTTAGTGCATGGTTATTTGGCATGTGGGCCATACTTGTGTTTCTGAAATTAATGAGTAAAGGCGCCTTCTCAGTTTTTCATTTATTTTCCTACCTTTGCGCATCGGAATTTTTCCCGATCATCATCATATTTCAAGTCTTATTTTTTTAGCGTATCGATTTGAGTGTTTGCTATGACAGAGACTGCTAATGACAGGATGCGGAAGGTGAAAAGCATCCTGATCACCCAGGAGGCGCCTACGGATTTGAACTCTCCCTATCTGAAGCTTGCTGAAAAATTCAATCTGAAGATAGAATTCAGGCCATTCATCCAGGTGGAAGCAGTTCCTGTGAAGGAGTTTCGAAAGCAGAAGGTTGATATACTCCAACATACCGCGATCATCTTTACCAGCAGGCATGCTGTTGATCATTTTTTCCAGACATGCCTGGAGTTGAAACTTGAGATGCCGCCTGATATGAAATACTTCTGTATCTCAGATCAGACATCCAACTACCTTCAGAAGTACATTGTTATCAGGAAAAGAAAGATCTTCACCGGATTAAAGGATACGAAAGATCTTCTCGAGATCATCAAAAAACATAAGAACGAACGGTTCCTCTTTCCGTGTTCAGATATTCGTAAAAACGATATCCCTGATTTCTTACGTGACAACGGCTATAACTTTACGGAAGCAGTCATTTATCATACCGTAGCGTCCGACCTTGCTGACCTGAAGAATGTGTATTATGACGTCCTCGCATTCTTTAGTCCATCGGGTATCAACTCCCTGTTTGTCAACTTTCCCGATTTTAAACAAAATAACACCAGGATTGCAGCGTTCGGAGCTACAACGGCCAAGGCAGTTCGCGACGCCGGACTGATCCTGGACATTGAGGCCCCCCTCCCCAATGCCCCCTCGATGACGGGAGCGATAGAGCTATACATTCGCAAAGCGAACGGGATCAAATAATAAGTTCAGCTTTAGCTTTTTAGCAGCCGCAAGGTTTTATTACACTTTAATTACATCCTTTGGATGCGTATTAGTATTTTAACGTATATTTCAGACCTATTTTTTAACCCAGCAGTGAGAAAAGGCCTCCTCATTCTGATCTTTTTTTCAGCATCCGGGCATGTTATTGCGCAACAAGATCCACAGTTCACGCATTACATGTTCAATACGCTATACTATAATCCTGGCTTCGCCGGGGTTGAAGGCATTACACGTTTCACTTTTCTTCATCGCAGCCAGTGGCTTGGCTATGCGCCAACGATTGGTTCTGGCGGACCACCAACAACACAATACGTAAGCGGTACCGCTCCATTGTACAAGATCAACGCTGGTTTTGGTGGTTATATCGTGAACGATAGACTTGGTGCGCAGAACAATCTTGAGGCGCAGGCAAGCTTTGCTTATCATCTCGCTTTGAAAGATGCGAAACTCAGTCTTGGTTTGCGCGCGGGCTTCTATTCTCAAACAGTGAACAGCGATCTGTACATTCCCAATGATCCTAACGACCCATTGATACCCTCTGGTGGTCGTGTCACACAAACAAAACCAGATTTTGCTGCAGGTGCTTTCTTTCGTAAGGAGAAATACTATGCTGGAGTAAGTTTTAGTCACCTCCTCAAATCAGAGTTTGATTTTGGCTTCGGTCAACGAAGTGCATTGCAATCGCATATGTACGTAACGGGTGGATATTACTATGATGTGAGTTTCGATCTCCGGTTCCAGTTTATGGGACTGGTAAAAACAGACTTTAATAAAACAACCTTCGACGTTGGAGGATTAGCTTACTTGAAAGATACTATGTGGGGAGGTTTATCGTTTCGTCAGTCGGAGGCAGCCATTCTTATGCTTGGCTATAGCTTCCTGAAGGACAAGGCGCTGAAGTTGGGATACGCACTGGACTATGTTATCAAAGACCAGGAAGCCAAGCAACCAACTTCACACGAGTTCATGCTGGCATACGAATTACCGGTTGGTCCACCAAATGCCAAGAAAGTTGTTAGGACCCCCAGATACCGTCACTAAACGACGATTTTTTGGTTTTTAAGGTATTTATAGGAATTTGGTGAATACTTCTTTTTTAATAAAAGGCTAAATCAGTTAACTTTCGAATCTGTTTCGACTTTTTTAAACACACAACGGATATGACTAAAAAGTTTTCTCCCAGGGTATTGAACTACGCCGTGATTTTTGCGGCTGGCGTCACGTTGGCCGGTTGTGGTCTGCTTGGCATCGGCGGTAACAAAGGCGGCGATCAGGGCGAGTTAGTTGGCGTTCCGAACAGAGAAGGATGGGTGATGACCATTCCGTATGGTATGGTACCGGTTCCAGCTGGTACGTTCCACATGGGCCAGGCCGATGAGGATCCTGCGTCCACTCAAATCAACTTCAATAAGCAGGTAACGATCGGTCCGTTCTTTATGGACGACACCGAGATCACTAACAACGAGTATCGTCAGTTCACCAACTTCTTCCTGGTGGATAACGGAACCATCGAAGGTTTTCCTGCTGTGAGTTCAGAAGAATTCCGTCAGAGCTATTACCCCGACACAACAGTCTGGGTAAGAGACTTTGCGCACCACATGGGCGATCCGGTTCAGGACTACTACTACTGGCACCCAGGTTATGATGATTATCCGGTTGTTGGTATTGATTGGGATGCGGCTGTGTTCTTCGGAAAGTGGAGAACTGCGTATCTCAATGAATATCGTAAAACTGTCGGGGAATTCCCGATGCCTGAGTTCCGTTTGCCCTCAGAGGCTGAGTGGGAATATGCATCACGCGGCGGCCGTGATATGAACAAATATCCATGGGGTAATCCTTACATCCGTAACTCCAAGGGATGTATGCTGGCAAACTTCAAGCCCGGTCGCGGAAACTTTTACGATGACGGCTTTGCATATACCTCGCCGGTTCAACAATACTTTGCGAACGACTATGGTTTGTTCGATACATCCGGTAACGTATCCGAATGGTGTCTCGATGATTTTAACCCGGCATCTGTTCCAACAGTTTGGGACTTGAACCCGCAATACATTGATGAGCGCACAAATCCTGAAAGCAAAAAGTATAACGCGAAGATCACACCTAAGAAAGTTGTTCGTGGTGGATCATGGAAAGACGTTGCGTACTATCTCGAAACAGGTACACGCACATATGAATATAGAGACTCATGCAGAGCTTACATCGGATTCCGTTGCGCCATGACGCATCTGGGCCGCTCGTCAGGCGCTGAATTTTAATATTGGAAATACCCTTATATCTTTATAGAAACTAATTGGCAAAAACTTAAATCTCTACCACAATGAGCAAGAAAAAAGGCGGATTCA
>WUUC01139089.1_pt1 | contig 14102 bp, 18 predicted proteins | sample 6278441 | NCBI WGS metagenome assembly WUUC01 (sample SAMN13675441, study PRJNA597444) | soil metagenome | isolation source: soil | place: USA: Washington | collected 2017-10
CCCAAAGTAATCGAGAGGGTTTGCCGCATGCGACGGTAAACGGCGAGACCTTCAGCGCGGCGGTCAAGATTCTGGTAGCAATGCATCGCGCCTTGATAGAGCTCTTCGGCGAGATCATCACATTCAAGGCCGTGAAGGTAACAATCGAGCGCATCATTCCATTTTCCCGCCTGAGCCCAGTGCTTACCCAGCTGTGCGCTATGACGGATAAATTTCACACGTAGTCGCTCGCGCAGCGACATGCTCCATGGCTCTTCCGCGTCTTCGGGAAGAAACGCACCGCGATAAAGCGCCACGGCTTTTGTCGCTTGCTCCGGCGTTGCAGCCGCATCGAGCAGACGTTCAAAGGCCCAGACATCAACCCAGATTCGGCGTGGGTCTAGAGTGATCCTGCCTTCTTGCACTTGGATCGCTTCGGCATCATCCAGGAGTTTTCGCAGCCGATGGAGGTTGACATGCAATACCTCGGACGCTTGGTCGCCTTCTTCGTCCCGCCAGAGCGCGTCCATGAGCTTGCGCTCGGGAACATTCTGCCCACCAAACGCGATGATAGCTTTGAGAAGAGAGATCACTTTCTTCGGCGCTTTGCGCGAGAAGATCATGGGTTCATCGTCCTTGAGCAGCACGAAGCCGCCCAGGGTCTGGATCTTCAGCGGCCATGGCCAGTCATCGATTTTGGGCGACTCGGGGACGAGCTTCTGAGTGCGCACGATCTCCCGCGCGTAGTCGCTTTCGATTCCATTTTCAAGCGCGATCGCGCACAACTTCGAAGCGTTGCTGCGGTGCCACCACACGAATCCTGCGTAGCCTCGTTTCCGGCCGAGTCCGAGCCCTTCGGCGAGTGCTTCGAGGCCCGCGCTCTTGTCGCCTTCAGCGAACGCGATTGCCGCACTGATCATCCGCGCACCGTAGACCAGCCGATCAGTGCCGAGGCGGCGGCCTATGCCGAGATTCTCTGCGGCATGGTGTTTCGCGCCTTGGTAATCGCCAAGCTCAAGCAGCACCGATGCGAGCCCGCCGTGCCCCATGCCTTTAAAAAAATACCAGTCCGAGGCGAGGTCTATCGACGTTTGCGCGTGCACGCGCGCGGCCGAAAGGTCGCCGCGGCGGGCCACAAGCCAGCACACCAGGAAGTGGTACCAGGAGCCTTCGCCAGGAACATCAACATTTTGGTAGCTCGGCATTTGTGCGAGCAACTTTTCGGCCTTGTCGAGCTGGTCCGAAGCCATCGCGCCATATGCTCCGTGACCGCACAAGTGGAAATTCCACACTGAGACACCGCTCGCGGCGGAAATCGCCAGACCGGTTTCGACAGTGCGTAAACAAGCCTCGATTTGCCCAGTTTCGCGCTGGTAATGCGCGAGAACCATGTAGGCGAAGTTCTGAAGGTAAAAAGACAGTTTGCCGAGTTCGAATCGTTGGGCGGATTCGATATGCGCGCGGGCTTCGGCGAAACAGCCTTCGAGCAGTTCGTAAACCGCAGCGAGGTACAAGGTGTTCACGCGCCGCTCGATGTCGGAGCATGCATTTGCGAGCGTGAGAGCGCGTGCTTTCCAGAGCCGGTAGTCGGGATCGAACGGTCTGCGCCAGTACATGGCGCGCACCATCGCTTCGGCAACCTGGTATTCGATATCGTCGGTCGGAAAACTCGGATCGTCGGCGAGCAGTCTTTTCATCACCTCGATCCAGTGGTCATACTCCGCGACGTCACTATTCGGCTTAAAACGGATTGCTCGCGTAACGCCCGCCCATGCAAGCATCACTCCGGCGCGTTCACGGCGAGAGTCGAATACCTCGAACGCGCGCTCGTACCATTTCTGGCTTTGCGCGGGGTCGAACGGAAGCTGCGCCGTCGCCCGCCAATAAAGCAGCCATGGCTGATCGTCAAGAAACGATTGCGGAATGTGAGCGAGCCACTTCTCCAGTGTCCGGTTTCGCCCTTCTCGCAGCAGCGAAGAAGCGCGCTCGACAACCAGCGTGCTCAAGCGCTCCCAGTTCTCCGTTTCGCGCCACAGGTCGGCTGCCTCCTCAATCATCCCATTGGCGGCAAGCAATCTGGCGGCGTCGCTTTTCAGAGCGCTTAAGCGGGAGTCCGGAAGTGACTCTTTCGCACGCGCCAGCAGGAATTCGCGAAACAGTGCATGGTAGTGATACACCCCTTTCGCGTCGCGCAAAGTGAAATAGTTTTTCGCCGCGAGATCGGCGAGGATCTGACCGGCATCGCGATGCGCCGTCAATTCTTCCGCGATGGCGACGCTCACCGAAGGAAGAAACGCCGTCTCCATCAGAAAATCCTGCGTCTTGCGATCGGTGTTCTGAAAAATTTCACCGGCGAAATAATCGAATACGCTCTGCGTTTTCAGGTCATCGCCAATCGCCGGCTGTGCGGAAATTTCGTTTCCCAGCTCACACATGAGCGTTACTCCCGCCGCCCAGCCTTGAGTCTGTTCGGCAAGGCGCTTGAGCGATTCTTCGCTCAGGCTGACATTGTGGCTCCTGGCGATGCCCTCTGATTCGTCGGAAGTGAGACGCATCCCTTCAGAATTGATGATCTCCAGCATGCCGCTTACGCGCAACCGCGCAAGCTCCGCGGGTGGGTCGGACCGGCTTATGACAAAGACATTGCCATCCGAAATCTCTGCGAGCGCGTACTGCATCAGTTCGTTGATGCGCGGACTCTCGCCGAGATCGTGATAGTTATCGAACACGATTACGAACCCATGGGATAGGCGTTCGTACAAGTCGCGAAAATAACGGCGCGTGAAAGCCGGAAGACCCTGCCGATATTCAGGAGTGAAAAGCGGCAGCGGGTTTTTTCTTCGCCGCGAAAATTGCTTAACCGCCTCGCCGAGGTAATAGAACAGCGTCGCGGGATCGCGATCGCCTTCATCCAGGCGATACCAAAGTGGCCTTATCCCACGCGCGGCGAGATAACTCGCGGCGAGAGTCGTTTTGCCTGCGCCAGGTGGGCCGCTGATCCAAAGCACCGGCGACTTGCGGAGCTCGTCGAGCTTCACGAACAATCGCTCGCGTGGATAGGCATTCGATACTTTGGGCGGAGTATGTTTCGCGAGCGCGCGCATGCCGTTATCCCTTAGCTTTTTCAGAATAGCACGTGAGATTGCGCGTTAAGCAGGAGCGGGGCCGTGCTCGCAAACGCTGGAAAGTTTGGGCAGATCGGTGTCGTCGCAAAGATTTCGTCCTTGCTTCGAACTTTGCGGCGTCAGTGGATATCGGTCACTTTTGATCCAGGGGCATCTGCGCTTTGAGACACCGCTCAAGCAGGCGTGGCGCTTCCATACGCTCGGTATGCGACGCGAAGGCGTCGGTAGGACCGCCCCAGCGGAGCTCGTCCACGTTGCGAAACAAAGGTGCGTCAGTCTTTAGAGTTGCGAGATGCTTGAACAGCAACGCAAGCTCGCGGTGCTCTCCTAATATCGCCGTCGGAAATTCTTCGATAACGCCGTAGCGGTTCAATAGCTGTGCTGCCGTGGTCGCCCCAATGCCCGAAATACCGGGATATCCATCGGCCGCGTCACCGACCAGCGCGAGGAAATCAGGAATCAACGCGGGCTCGACGCCAAATTTTTCGCGAACGCCTTTTGCATCGAGAATCTTTTTGCTTCTGCGGTAAATTTGCAGCACTCGTTCGCCGCGAACGCACTGCCCCAGATCCTTGTCGGGCGTCCAGATGCAAACCTTTTGCACTCGCTCGTCTTCGGCAGCGATCCGTGCTGCCGAGGCAAGCGCGTCGTCAGCCTCGAGTTCGATCATCGGCCATACCGCGATGCCCATAGCGTTCAAGGCTTCTTCCAGCGGATGGAATTGCGCGAGCAGTGCGCGCTCGATACCAGCACTTGTCTTGTAGCCCGGCCACATCCGATTGCGAAACGACTCGATGACGTGATCGGTTGCAACGCCAACGTGAGTCGCGCCCTGCTCGATCATCTGAACCACCGTTTGCAGCACGCCGACCACGGCGCCGAAAGGCCGGTCCTTGCCCTTGTTAAAGCGACGCAGGCCGTAGAAGTGCCGGAACAGCTCGTACGTGCCGTCGACTACATGAACGATCATGCGTGGATTATGCCGTTCCGTGAGGCGCGATCCATTCGCGAGAACCAATGCGGATGTAACTGGTAGCCCTTTCCACGGGTTTCACTAGCACCAGTTCGGTCATGGCTGTAGGAGATGTGGCAGGTATGGATTATCTTTACTGACTGCGTCGCGGATTTGTCACGCAGGCACAGCGTTCGGCTTCGGAACGCTCCTCACGGAGCAGCTTCGTCATTCCTTACAGCGCGATCACGGCGAGGATGACCTCTTTTTTCCATGCTCGACTTCTTCGGGCGGCGGGCTTTCTGGTTCATGGTCCTCTCGTGAAATGCGAAACGGATGAGCGCCCCACGTTGCGGAATGGGGGGAAGTAGACGTTTAAACCAATGGCGACGAAGCTGGTATCCGGAGCGCTGCCAAGTTGGCGTCCCACGGAAAGGTCGAGATGGATGAAATCGTCCATAAAGCCGCGGATCAGGCCGGTCTGCACAAAGGGGTCGGTTCTATCGTCGCCGAAGACTTCCCCAAAAACGGTTAAGCGGTCCGAAAGAGATACGCCGGCAGCGAGGCCCCATGTCGTGCGGTTGTCTTCGAGCACGCGGTCTCGCAACCAGCCGAGATTGGCGTGCAGCACGACCTGATCGTCGGCGAACGAGCGGCTGAAAGGCACGTACGCGTAGAGGTGCGTCACCCGCTCGTCGCCACGAGGCTTCCAAAGGCGACGCCGATGCCGTAGCCGTTGGGCTCCAACGGCTTGAACAGCGTCTTGCCTTGGAGCTGCAGGCGCGTTTCCCACTGCTGCCCTGCAGGCTCAAACCGGGTTGCTCCGACGGTGAACTCAAAGTTGCCGCCGGGGTTGCAGGCGGGAAGCATCCAGTATTCGGTCAACGAGTCGGCGTGCTGCGCCCACGATTCGATCTGACAGGCGCCTGCCGTCGTGAGGGCGGCGTCGTCAGTGACAAACGGACGGCCGGCGAGCGCAGGCAGTGGAATTAGAAATAGGAAAAGCAGGTGCTTTCTGAGCACGGCACACTCCCCAATCGTCACACTGCAAAGTGTGGTGGGTATTGTGATGAGCGCCGTTAAAAATCGCATTCCAAAGCGTGGACAAACTCTGGACGAATTCTGCGCGGTTTTACGAGCGAAAGGTTTGGTTGTAACACTTCACAGCACTAACGCATAGCCAGCGAGCGTGGCTTTACACAACGCAAAAACTGGGTCCACTACTGCAAGCCTTCTTCTCGGCTATCGCCACGCTGCCCTTCGATGAACCAGACGCGCAGGCTGCAGCGGCGATCCGTGCTGCACTGAAGACCAGAGGGCGACCCATTGGCACTTACGATGTATTGATCGCCGGCACTGCGTTGGCCAGGGGCTTGGTGGTGGGGACGTCAAATGTCGGGGAATTCCGCCAGATTAGTGGGATGCAGGGGAGGACTGGCGGTAAAGCGCGCAGCCGTTCGCCTTGTGATCGCAATTCGAACGGCCGGCTGAGCGTTGATCGAAGAAACCGAAGCCTCAATCAGGAAATGCCGGTCAGTTTCGATCTAAAACGAGCATGCTTTCGCGGGACGCTCGCTGTGTGACTCTGCGGCAAACTACTGGCGGACCGGTTTCCACAAACGCAAGGGGCAATGCGACGCGGCCCGGATAAAGTCTTGGTCAGTCGTTAGCATGATCAGCGCGTGGCGCACGCAGAGCTGCGCAAACAAAGCGTGGATCGTGCCCATCTAAAACCGGCGTGGCGACATCGGTTTCGCAACTCGGCAGCATCTATATGGTCCTGCCGGTCTGGGTTAAGAAGCGGCAACGCAGCGAACCGTTCGATAATTTCCTTGCGCGCACGAGGCCCGGCGAATCCCTGCAGCAGTTCCTGCAAATCAGGCCCGTGGTAACCACACTTTCGCCCCCTTCAAGCGCTGCCGCAACGCGGTTACCTCCACGGAGGGCGACACCGCGTCGCGTCGAAACGCTAATGACCAAACGCTGGTATCGACAAACAACGTCACCGGCGAGAGCGCTCGCCTTTGTAGTCGAACGAATTATCCCACTCGAGCTTACCCATAAGATGAATCAGGCGCTTCTGCTTGCGGCGTGCAATAAACTCTTCAAGTGCCTTGGTCACGGCGGCTTTCTTCGTGCGTTCGCCGCTCACCTCGAGTTCGATAAGATCGGGATCCAGCGACAGGTTAGTAGCCACATGTGTTACTCCTTACACACGAGTCTACACGGCGCAGCGTGATCGACAACGGTACGCACTGTTCAGTCATTTTCTGTCCATCCATTGGGTCCGCTTGTGCACTAGCAAACGTCGCCCTTTTGGCCGGGATGCGAATTTGCTGTCGGTCAATTTAGCTTTAAGGCCATTTGGTGCTTTAAGGCATCGCTCGAGAACGCGAGGGGGTTCCATACGCTCCGTATACGAGGCGAGTGCGGAAGTAGCGCCGCGCCACCGCAGCGCATCGACGTTGCGCAAGAGAGGCGCGTCGATCCTAAGCATTGCGAAATGCTTGAACAGAAGCGCGAGCTCCCGACGCTCTCCTAATACCGTTTGCGGAAATTCTTCGATTACGCCGTAGCGGTTCAATAGCTGTGCCGTCGTGCTCGCGCCAATCCCGGAAATACCGGGATATCCATCCGCGGTGTCGCCAATAAGCGCGAGGAAATCAGGAATCAACGCCGGCTCGACGAGGAATTTTTCGCGACCATCTTTGGCATCGCGAATCTTGCCTCTGCGGTCGATCACCACTCGTTCGCAGCAGCACGCATTGAACTGGGCGCGATTTGCGCCAGGTTTCATGCGAGGGAGTTCGGTTACGGCTGTAATCTAACTCCTAGCCGGGAGGGCAGTGAGAATCGCGCTGAAAACCCTCCGGGTACACGATCCGCGGGATGCGCAAGCGCACGGTCCCGCCGTCTCGGAAGAACGCTTCCACTCAAGCTGAAATGCGCATAAACTATGCGCATTAATCCAAGAGGATTTTCATGGAACCCGTTCCAAAATTTTCCCGCCGCACAAAGTCTGTCAAAAAGGCCGCCAACGTTTCAATCGACAACGAACTGCTGCGCCAGGCCAAGGATTACAACATCAATCTTTCCCGGACTCTGGAAGAGCGGCTCGTGGAATTGCTTCGGAAGCGTCGGCGTGACGAATGGCTGAAGAAAAACCGCCCGGCATTGGAAGCTTACAATCGCACCGTCGAGCAAGAAGGCGTGTTTAGCGATGGCGTTCGCGGATTCTGATGGCGCAATTCGACGTTCGCGTCAATCTAAACACCCGCAGCAAGAAACGCGTTCCCTATCTTTTGGACGTACAAAACGATCTACTCGATGACCTGATGACGAGAGTCGTCGTGCCTCTTGTTCTGGCAAGCGCCATCGGCGGCGGGGCGGAACGCCTTAATCCAGCTTTCAAGATCAAGGGCCGAAACTTGGCGATGTCTACCGCTGAAATGGCAGGCGTACCTAAGAATATCCTGGGAGAAAAGATTACGAGCCTGATCGATGAAAGAAACCAGATCATCGGTGCGATCGACTTCCTGTTCACCGGAATCTGACGCACGCATTGATCGCGACTTCCGATCAGTGAATGTCGGTCACTTTCGATCTAGAGCCATTTGTGCTTTGAGGCACCGCTCAAGCAGACGCGGCGCTTGCATGCGCTCGGTATGCGACGCGAATGCGTGGGTAGGGCCGCTCCACCGCAGTTCGTCCACGTTGCGAAACAAAGGTGCGTCAGTCTTTAGAGTTGCGAGATGCTTGAACAGAAGTGCACGCACTGCGCCTCCTTGTCCGGGGTCCAGATGTAAATCTTCTGCACGCGCTGATCTTCAGAGGCGATCTGCACCGCCGAGGCAAGCGCGTCATCGGCCTCGAGCTCGATCATCGGCCATACCGCGATGCCCGTCGCGCTCAAGGCCTCTTCCAGCGGATGGAATCGCGCGAGCGCCGCTGGCTCGATGCCGTCGCTTGTCTTGTAACCCGGCCAAATACGGTTGCGAAACGATTCGATGACGTGATCGGTCGCAACGGGAGCCGCCGTATCGCGGAAATCGAGGGATCTCAACTAAGCGTGTCATCCACGCAGCGTTTGCGCTCACGCGAAGCGAGCGGCAAACACTTCCTCACTCATTGCGGTTCTTCTTGAAAACGCGGATTCTTCCACGCTCCACAATCCACAATGTTCCTTCAAGCTTTTCGCGCGCCAGTGCTTTTGAAAGTGTTTTTAGCAACGCGGGAAGATCTTCCTTGGAAGGTTTTCGTGGCAGACGAAGCACCGCGATGCCGGCGTAACGACTGGGCCGAAACAGAAGCGTGTTTGCGAAACCCATGTCCAGGGTGACAAGTCCCAGTTGTTCTTGGCGGCAGACCTCGATCAGTTTTTCGTCCTCGGTTTTTTGCAGTCCCTGCAGTGGTACTGTAACGACGTCGTGACCCGCGGCGGAAAGAATCGCGCTGCCACGCTCTCCCAGATTCTCGTCGAGTTTGAGCCTCACGCCTGCGCTTCAAAGGGAATGTCAACGTAGCGTTCGCGCGCCATCTCGGCGCCATAGGCGATGCAGGCTTGGATATCTTCTTCAGTGAGGCCTGGATACTCCGCTAGGATTTCATGAGCGTTACTGCCCGAGGCGAGAAGGTCCAAAATCAGGGAAACCCAAATTTGATGGCCCCGAATACACGGCTTGCCAAAACATCGATTGGGATCGATCCAAATCCGCTGGAGTAGCTCTTCGCGCGTCTTGCTCATCATCGTCTCCTATTTGCGGCACAGTGCGGCCACATGTCTCGTTTGCAATCTTAACTCACGTATAAACCTCGCGTTCGTTCTCCATAGTCTTCCCGCTCCTCCGCGCGATGCCCATCGCGGCGAGCGCTTCTTCCAAGGGGTGCAATTGCGCAAGAAGCGCTGGCTCGATGCCATAGCTTGTCTTGTAACCCGGCCAAATACGGTTGCGAAAAGATTCGATGATGTGATCGGTCGCAACGCCGACGTGAGTTGCTCCCTGCTCGATCATCTGCAGCCCGTTTGCAGTACACCGACCACGGCGCCGAAAGGCCGGTCCTTCACTTTCGTGAAGCGACGCAGCCCGTAGAAGTGTCGGAACAGTTCGTAGGTGCCGTCAACAACATGAACGATCATGCGCGGACTATGCCGCTGCGAGAGGCGATATCCTTGCGCGGGAAACAGCATGTTGAATTTGGCGCGATTTCCGCCAGATTCACGCCCGGGAAGTTCGATTAGGGCTGTAGTTGAACTTTTAGCGAGGGAGCGGCGAGTCTGGCATGCTGCAATGCTTAGCGCGTACTTGTCCAAGCAGTTTGGGATACCGCGACGATGCGCTTTTGGCTTCCAATTTAAGAGGACCTAAAACGCGACAGCCATGAAGACACGAAGACTTATATGGTTACCGCTGGTTTATACACCTAGCTGGTGCATTTGCCGGGTCGATTTCGGACAGCTACTTTAGGTTAGATCTTAAGCGGATGTCGGACCTCACGCCGTGGTCAATAGCAGGCGCTATCCTAAGCTCGCTGGGCGGAGGCGCGCTCATCGTAGCTGTGCTCTTCAAGTGGCTCGGTGACTTGACCGCTAAACGTATCCTGCAGCGTGAACAAAATGCAGTGCTCGTGAGCTTGGAGGGGCTCAAGCAGGAACTCGGCCTCGCTCGACTGAGTTACGACAAACACGTGCAGCACGTCGTCGACTACTACGCCATGTTCTACAAGAGTTACCAGCTGTGTCAGCGCACGGCGCACTTTGATCTAATCCGCCACCCGGACCGACCAGATCTCGACACGAAAAAAGACTATTTAGACCGAATCGATGATATCGCTGATGAATGGAATAACCGTCAGGGATTGGTACGCTTGGTGTTACCGCGTAAAGCGCTGGAGCTCCACGAGCAAGCACTTGCCGAGCTGAATACGTTTAAGGATTTCGTGAAGCGCTTCAACCGTAACAGCGAAAAAAGTCGCGATAATCTTAGAGACTCCTTCCACCGAATTGATGCGATCAAGACATCGCTCGAAGGGTGCTTACGTGAGCATCTTCGAACCGATAAGATTTAAATTCAGTTGGAGCGGACGCGCGGCAAGCGCGCGCCGCTCAACAAGTCGTTGGCCGGCGCGCAGTGCCTATGAAGTGCAAGATGAAACAGCGTCGCGGTAAACAAAATTTTTCGAAGGACGACTTCCTCCGCGGTCAAAGCGCTGCGCTTGCCGACCAACGGGGCCGAGTTAAGCAGAGGGCGGACCATGAATACCACAGCTCACAACTCTAGGCTCCTTTGGCTCGTGGATCGTCGCGAACGAACGCAGCGACTTCTTCATGACCATCTATGTGCTTCTCAACGACGGTTCTTCGGGCCCGCCTTAACGCGGTTCCAGACGACTGCTCCATCTTCATGCTCTTTGTAGGCGTCGCCTTTTCTCTTTGGCGCTCCGTCTTTCTAATCGAGGCAGTGCGTGACAAATGGCCGGACATCACGACTGGCGCGGAGAAATTTCTCAAGTTCCTGGTCGAAGACAATGCAATGACATACGATCGCGAGAAGATATGTCGCGACTGGACCGTGGGCTTCTTCCTAAACAATGCAAGGTATAGGCTCTATCGCGTACGCGAAAAGATGAAGGGCATCGAGGACACAGGAGCGTTCAAGAGACTCGAAGAACAGCGAAAGACCGGAATCGACAACAATACAGTGCAGCAGCATTGGGATACGGTTTATTGCGCGCAGTACGAGGCCCTATATCAGTTCCTAAAGGGCCGAGCGATGTTCCATGAGAACATGTTCCTTCAACCATCGGGCGCCCAACCAGCGCTTCCAGCGAAGGGGCCTCGCGCTAGGCGCTCGGTCCGCCGCTGAAGCGCGGCGTTAAGGGTCATCAGGCAATCTTGTATGGTGCTCAAGTTCACGAACAGTTGGCGCGTTTCTCCTCCGGCCGACGGCGTCTATATCAACAAAACCGTTCCGGAGGAGGCTATCGAAGAATTTTTCGGACTTGCCTCGAAAACCGCCACTCAGGGATCCCGTCAAGGTGTCCTTGAGCACTTCAAATCTCATATGGCTTCCGCCGCTGGAATCACCCACTTTCGCAGCTCGTCGGAACAGTGGGCGGCGGCCGATCTTGAACGAAACCTAGCGAGCGCGGCTGACAACGCCCCACTCTTTATTGAGGCGTTTTACGACGCCTGTGCGTCGCTTGGACGACGGAATCCCGACTGGTGGGTACCCGATCCGGACTTGATCAATTCCGTACTAAGAAAACACAAGGTTGGCTATGAGATTCGCGACTCGGCGCTAATCGCCTTGGAATCTGCGCTTCCTGCTGTTTCAGTACCGGACCGCCTACCCTCGAGCAAACGTCGCTCGAGCTCTACCAGACCTCACTTAAAAGATCTGAGGAGTTGCTTGTCGAGGGCCGCCCGCGCGAGGCCGTTCAGGAATCTCTTTGGCTTCTCGAAACCGTGTCTACCGCGTTTCGTGGCACTGAAACTGAGTCAGGGACAGTCGCCGGCAAGTATTTCAACCAAATAGTTCGTAACCTACGACAGAAACACCCTGGAACCTCTTTTGAGCGTGCGCTTGACTGGGTTGCAACACTGCACGGGTACTTGTCCTCGCCTACTGGCGGTGGTGTGCGGCACGGCTTCGACTTAGATTCAGGAGTGCAGCTTTCACAAAACGAAGGGCGCCTCTACTGCAACTTGATTCGGAGCTATCTTGGGTATCTCCTTAGCGAGCATGAAAGACTTCAGGTGAAGGCAGGGGGCAGATGACGTCTGACCAACCGGTGGCGTGGACGCGGCCCGGCGCTCGGACGCGCGCCGCGCGCGTGCCTCACCGGCAGCGCTGGGCCTGCAGGCGGCAATGATTCGCGCATTCGGAGATGAGAGCATCGGCAGCGGAGCCGTCTGCTACGCGATAGCGGCATTTAGAGAAGAGAGTGTTGTTCACGCTGAGGGTCTCTTGGTGACGGCTAAGGAGTCGATTGGAATATCACCAGATGTTTCCCTCCACTGTCCAGAGTTCTAGAACTTGATCGCGCGAATCCCTTAGCAAGCATCCTCGCCTTAATCGCGAAGTATCACTCGCAAGACATCCCGGCAACACCTCGCCGAATCGCCACTGATCTTGCAATGCCGCCCGAGCTGATGCTGGCGTTCATGTGGCAGTATCACCAAGAGCTATTGTGCACTTTTCGAAACGGCGGCAAGCGTCCGGAACTCGATACGGCATTCTTTCTCAGCCCAAAGGCTTGGGACGTCATCAAGATTGTCAACGCCTAATGCTGCGGTCGACCGCACGCGCAGTTCGTTGCCTGGGAGCATCGGTGTCGGCGCGCGGGCGGGCGGCGCCGTGAGCCGGCTGTATTCCACCTTTTGTTAGCCCGCGAGCGACTCGATCGTGCGGACCTCGTCCGCAGACAATGACAAGAAACGACTGGCCAAATCCTGCCTCATATGCTCAGCACTAGAGGTACCGGTCAGCGGCAGCATCCCTACCGCTTGGGCGAAGCGGAATACAACCTGAGCCGGTGTCGCTTTGCGGCGCGCGGCGATGCCGACGATCAGCGGATGACGCAGCACCTCGGGGTTTGCGGTTAGCAGCGAGAAGCCTTGGTAGACGATGTTTCGCTCTCTGCAGAACGCTCGAACATCGCGGTCCCAGCCGAGACGCGCATAGCAGCGGTTCTGCACGAAAGCAGGGGCTTCCGCGCCGCTCGCTACCATCTGCTCGAGATGTCGCAGAGAAACGTTGCTCACGCCGAGGAGCCGCGTGCGGCCGGCGGCACGCTCCTTCACCATTGCACCCCAGACCTCAGTGTCGCTAGCTGTCCAACCGTAACCGGAAGCCGGTCCGTGCAGTAGATAACTGTCGACGTAATCGGTCTCAAGGTGCTCGAGCGAACTCGCCATCGACTGCGCAACTTGAGCGGAAAGATTTGCCTTCGGGTCATAGGGCAGTCGATCATCCTGCCCATCTCGGGAGGTGAATTTAGTCTGGAGAAAGACCGTCGCCCGCGTGACTAGTCCGGTCCGGTACGCGGCGCTCAATGCGCGGCCGACTCCAGCCTCGAAGTAATGCCGCCGCTGGTTGGCCGTGTCGATGCCCTTGAAGCCCATCCGGAGCGCGAGCTCGGTAAGAGCTTGGGTGCGGTCTTCCTTCCACGCGGTGCCGTAGAGGAAACTTGGTATAGGTGCGAGATCGAATGTGGGCATTTATCATTCTTTACTGTACGCGAAAGGCGCGCCTGCCATGTCGGCCTGATGGCGATCCTCCTGGTCATCGGGTCATGGACCTTCGCGCCACGGCGGTCATGGCGGCGGGGATCACCGTCGAACGTATCGCACCGGCCGGTGAGCGCGTCGTGCGAGCCATCGGCGCCGTCGCCGTCGGGGCAGAAATGTTTCTGATCGCGCGAGCAGCCGCGCTCGAATGACGTCGTGCGCCTGCTTGATTACGTCGCGAAGAGCCTCTCGACGTAGCTCAACGATACCTTTTCGCGAAACGAGTCGGACATCGAGTCAACGAAGCAGATCGTCCGCGATGTCTTACCCGCCGGCTTCAATCTTCCGCCGTCGTTCGAGCTCCGCCTGTGACGGCTGCTCCAGCGTGAACGAGCCGTACTCGAGACGGCCCGCGGACTCGAGCACCTGAAGGACGACGCCGGTACTGGAGGTTCGTGTTTCCACCAACTTCAGGCGCTTGGGAACGGTGCCCCTCGCAAACAAACGCTTCCCGGTTCCGAGCAACACCGGGAATATCCACAGGCGGAATGCGTCAATCAGGTCGTGCTTGAGCAGTGTCTGAACGAGATCGCCGCTGCCGTGGACCTGGAGCTCATTCCCCGGTTCACGTTTGAGCCTCTTGATCCCTTCGACCAGGTCGCCATCGATCAGGGTTGAGTTGTTCCACTCGAGTCGGTCCAGCGTGCGCGATACGACGTGCTTGCGGACGCTGTTTAACTTCGCGGCGATCGGATCGTCCGCGGTGACGTGCGGCCAGTAAGCCGCAAAGATCTCGTATGTCTTCCGGCCCAATAAC
>WUUC01162496.1_pt1 | contig 14097 bp, 22 predicted proteins | sample 6278441 | NCBI WGS metagenome assembly WUUC01 (sample SAMN13675441, study PRJNA597444) | soil metagenome | isolation source: soil | place: USA: Washington | collected 2017-10
CAAGCTGCGCCATGCCGGCACGGATGCGGCCGCGCGTATGTGGCAGCCGGCCCCGGCGACCACCAGTGACAGCCGACTGGACGCGGCCTTCGCCGCCCTGGCCGAGCATCTGGCCGGGCGTGACGACTGGGCGGCGCCGGAGTGGGTTGCCGAGCAGTGGCGCGTGGCTACCCCGCAGTGGTTCGTCACCGAGCTGCCAGGGCTGCACCCGCGCGCGCTGGAGGAATCACCATCTTCGTTCCGCAATCGCGGAGTGTTCATCACCGACATGGCATTGGAGCGTGCATGAAATCGGCGTTCCTGCCGGCCGACGTGGTCCGGCAGGCCGCGGCGCTTCTACGTCAGCGACTCGCTGACCGTCGATGTGGCGTCACCGAGATACCTGCTCGCGATGAAGTTGTTCTCTGCCCGGCCGGAGAGCGACGTCAAGGACATCGTGCTGCTGTATCGGCAGGTCGGCTTCACCACCGTCGCAGAAGGTCTCGATCTGGTCGAAGCGACCTATCGGGACAGGCCGGTTGAGCCCAAGGTCCAGTTCCTGCTCGAGGAGATTGTGCAGGAGATGAACCGGGCGTAACGGGCTCATTCCTCACTCAGACCACCCGCAACAACCCCGAAAGGAACCACCTGATGATCACCATCACCGCCAGCGAGAACCGTAAGAACCAGCCGACCCTCATCATCACCCGAGGGCTCCCCGGCAGTGGCAAATCCACCGCCGCGGTGGCCTGGGTCCGGGCCGACCAGGCCTGGAGAGTGCGCATCAATCGCGACGACCTTCGGTCAATGGGCCACGGTGGCCGGCTCGGCCTTCCCGCGCAGGAGGCCATCGTCTCGGCCATCCAGCACGCCGGCGTGCAAGCGTGCCTGTCGCACGGCACCAGCGTGATCGTGGACGATACAAATCTCTCGAACAGCGCCATCGCTCGGCTGCTGCACCTGGCTAACGAGGTCGACGCCAACTTCGAGGTCTGGGACTTCCGCGATGTCGACGTCGAGGAGTGCGTGCGCCGCGACACCCAGCGTGACGGCATGGACCGGGTCGGCGAGGACGTCATCCGCGCGATGCACGAGAAGCACATCCTCAACAGCGCGGCCGAGGACGAGCCGGACCCGACCCGCGCCATGATCAAGGGCTGAAATCCTCAGCCCGGAGATGTTCTGACCGAAAGGAACGACATGACCGACAGTATGAGTTTGATCGAGACCCTGCAGACCTTCAACGACGAGGTGCCGTTCTACGACCACGTCGTGGTGCACCTGGCCGGCGGGCCCACGGGTGGCTTCGACCTGGTCGACCGGGTCACCGCCGCCCTGGAGCGCGCCGGCGACCCGATGATGGCCGAGGCGTTCGTCGAGGCCAGCCAGTTCTGCGACACCGAGGACGAGCTGCTCGACCTCGTCCGTCGCACCGTCACCCTTCTCTGAGAGCAGGAAGACCATGGACACCCAGCGCCAGCGCCTCGAGCGCGCGTTCGAGACACTGAAGAAGCAGAACATCACGCCCATCCTCAAGCTGAAGGGTTCCACCGGCGTCATCGAGTGGGACCTTCAGGACTACACCTTCGCCAGCCTGGCCGCCGGCACCCCGGACTCCTGGGTCGGCGCGCACGCCGGTGACGAACAGACCGGTGGCACCTTCTGGGATGACCGCGGGCGACTGCGGCATCGTCACGACGACAAGCCGGTCCAGCAACTCTGGTTCAGTTTCCCGCTCAACCGCCCCGAGATCGCGGCACTGCTGGCCGCCGCCCTGGAGGATTGGGCGTTCTACACCACCTGGACCGACCCGGACGGCAACCCCGGCACCGTCGCCGACCGCGTGCGCCTGGTGCTCAAGGAAGAGGACTGATCATGCATACCGAATTCGAACTGATGCGCAAAGGGCCGGGAGTCTTCACCTATCAGACGGTGGGGATGCACGGCACCCTCGATGGCGCCAAGTTGGCCGCGGGAGTCGACTGGGACTGGGACTGGGCCGGCGGCGCGGGGCACGGGGGCTGGCATGCCGACAACAACGTGGTGTTCTGGCTGATCACCGAGCGCCAGGTGCCCGACAACGACGAGGAGCGTATCGAGATGGCGATCGCGACCGGGTTCGGGTACGGCGCCATTGACGGCGACCACCACAAGATGTGGGTCATCGACCAGATGATCCGGGTCCTGGCCGGCGAGCGCTACGAGCAGTTCGTGGAGGAGTACCGCGAGGGCGGCGAATACGCCTGGGATGAGGGCGTCGCGCCTTGAGCGTCTAGGTGAACTTGACGCTGTCGTATCCAGCCTGCTACGTTGCTCCTTGATCCGCTGACCGTTTCCGTCCCGTCCGGCCGCCCGAGTCGTTCACCTCGGATGGCCGGACGGGAGCGGTGGCCGCCAGCAGGCGCCAAGAACAGGGAAGGATTCACCGTGCTGCACTTGCTGCTCATCATCGCGCTGCTCCTGCTCGCCGCGCTCGCCGTGGCCGTCCGTGTCGCCCTGCTCGGTGCCCGCGCCGTCACAGCCCGCGGCCGGCGCTCCGCGACCTGGTGCATCCCGCTCAGCCTGCTCGCCAGTGGCCTGGCACTGAGCACTGTCATCCACTGGATCGCCTGATGACCGCCCCCGCAGAAGTCCTCGACATCGTCGGCGTCGTGCTCGGCGAAGACCCCGTCGAACTGGACAAGCCGGCCCGGGCACTGGCGCTGGCCGCGATGAACGCGCTCGGGTACGGCACGTCCTACATGGGCGAGGTGCTCGGGATCGCCGACACCGCGGTGAACCGCGTCGCCAGCACCCTCGGGGTCAAGCTGGACCGCAAGCGAGAGCTGGTCGACCAGCTCGCCGTCGAGTTCATCGAGCAGGGCACCCCGATGAAGGTGACCGGACGGACCCTCGATGCCGCCATCCTCGCCCTGCACAGGCGCGGCAAGAACTGCGCCCAGATCAGCCGGCTCACCCGCACCATCGACACGGCCATCAGCAAGCGCGCACGACGTCTCGGGATCTCACTGGCCGACGACAGCGTCGCCGCGTGCTGGTGGGCCCACCACTTTGAGGCCGGCCCGAGAGGCCAGAAGACCAGAGTCACACCCAGCGAGTGAAGTGAAGTCCGTCGATATCCCGATGGTTTGAAAAATCCCTTTTTCCCCAGAACCCGATCTAGTTTCGCGCCGGCCGCGCGCCGGCCCAGATCTGACAGGACAGGAGTCACCCGTCCATGATCCTCACCGTCGTCAGCCTCGTCGTTGCGCTGCTCGCCGCCCTCGTCGTCCACGAATACGCCCACTACCGCGCCATGCGCAGCGACAACATCCGCGTCGTCGAGGCCGGGCTCGGCCTGCCCTTCTGGCCGACCCTGCGCGTCCCGTACCGCGGCGTCACCTGGACGCTGTCGCCCTGGCTGCTCGGTGCCTACGTCAAGCCCCACCCGGACGACTACAAGCGGATGGAAACGAGCACGTCCTACCGCAACCTGGCCTGGCACTACGGCGCCGGCGTCTGGTCGAACTTCACCTTCGCGTTCGCCGCGTTCGCCGTGGCGGCGCTCATCGACGGGCGTCTCCTGCGAGCCGGGATCTACGCGGTGATCGCAGTGCTGCTCTGGGTGTTCCGTCGTGGCTTCACCGCCTACGTGCAACCCGCGCTCGCCCCGGTCGCCCTGGCGATCCTCTGCTACGGGTTCTACAGCTCCTGGACCGCCGGCGAAACGGGACTCGGCTTCGCAGGGCTGGCCCCCGTCGGAGCCACGACGTTCACCGCGGTCGAGATCATCAGCGTCATCGCTGTCATCTCCGGAGCCCTCGGCATCATCAACCTGCTGCCGTTCTTCCCGATGGACAACGGCCGCGTTGTCGCCCACCTGCTGAACCACTGGTGGGGCGAACGCGTCGCCAGCGGCTTCAAACTCGGCGGGACCCTGCTGGTGCTGGCCTCGCTCATCGGCTCCGTCGCATCGGACCTCTGGGCCGCGATTTTCTGACCCGGACCGACTCAACCAACCGAAAGGTCCCAATGGAGTACATCGAAGCGCCGCACGAATACCACGGAGACCTACCGAAAGTCTTCCTGGCCGGCGGCATCGGCAACTGCAGCGACTGGCAGGCCAAGGCGGCTGCAGACCTCGCCGGCGCCGACGTGGCGCTGTTCAACCCGCGGCGCGTCCACTTCAACACCCCCTGGAACCGCGCCGACAGCGAAGAGCAGATCATCTGGGAGTTCAAAGCCCTGCAGGCCGCCGACATCATCGTGTTCTGGTTCGACGGCGGCGAGAGCGCCCAGCCCATCGCCCTCTACGAACTCGGCCGGCACACCGCCACCCGCGACAAGCTGCTCGTCATCGGCTGCGACCCCGGCTACACGCGCCGCGACGACGTCGAGATCCAGCTCGGGCTCGCCCGGCCCGGCCTGCCCGTCTACGACAGGCTCGACCGGGTGTGTCTCGAGGTGCGCAACCTGGTGAACAACCTGATCAGGTAGCTCGGGCAGACAGAAGCCCCGAACCAAGCCCGTGGAAGGGTCCTCGGTTCGGGGCTTCTGCGTTCCCCCCAGGGTCGTTGCTCCCCTGACTACAACGATACCCGATCAGGGAGGTAACGGGGCAATTGGGAACGGCCCCGACCTGGCGTCAAGGTCGGGGCCGCACCGTGGGGTTGTTGCACTGCCGCGCGTTGCGCGGAGTTTGTGCCCGGTCAGCGATACAAGCTCACTCTCAAGTACCGCCGTCCGGGAGATCGGGTTCAACGATGCGTTCTCGTCTGTCCCCCACAGTACGCCTCGCTAAGCAAGAGTCAAGAAAGCCGAGAATATTTGCTAAGCTCATCCCGCCAGGCTGTAGCCAGACGCGCTAGCCACCTCGCTCACGAGCAACTGAGCGAGGTGGCTGTGCAAATACCCTCGGCGGTGCGAGGATTGAAACCAGTTGCTCGCTACCCCAGAAAGGCACCTCACATGCTCACCTTCCTGTTCAAGATCGGCAACTCCGGCACCGGTGGCTGCCCTGCGTACTACCGCACCGACCGCGGTACGCACGTCGTGCAGGGCTACCTGCTCCCCGGTGCCGAGTTCGATCAGCTGCGCCAGGTCGCCGAGAACGAGACCGCGGTCGAGATCCCGGACCTTCTGGTCGACCAGATCGGCGAGCACTGGGCTCGCGAACGCGGACTGCTCTGACCATCGCGGGCCGCCGGCCACCGGCACCTGCACGACCACTTCTTGTGGCCGCCCCACGACCCTCGGGCTACAGAACTGGCATTCCAACAACCCCGAGGAAGTGAGAACCACCGTGAAGAGCCCCAAAGTGACGGAGCTGCTGACGCGCGGCGATGGACTCGCCGCGCGTCTCCGCATCGCCCGCGGCGCCATGAAGGGCAAGGAGCTGGCCCGGGAGGCCGGCTGGCCGCAGTCCAAGATCAGCAAGATCGAGGGCGGCACCCAGCTACCGAGCGCGAAGGACCTCGAGACCTGGGCGGAGCACACCGGCGCCGACGCCGAGGTCCTGACGCAGTGGCAGGCCATGCGCATCCTGGCCGAGCAGGCGCAGCGGGACTGGGCTGCCAGGATGCGCATGGGCGGGCAGACGTCGGTGCAGATGGAATTTCAGCAGCGAGTAGAGGCGGCCCGCACATTCAGGTTCTTCGAGGTCTGCTTCATCCCCCTGTTCTTCCAGGTGCCGGGCTACACCCGTGGGGTGCTCACCTGGGTCGCGGAAGAGGAGGGGAAAATCGCCGGGGACGTCACAGAGGCGACCGCGGCGCGGCAGGCCACCGTCAACTACCTCTACACCGACCGCCAGTTCGAGCTGATCATCACAGAGTCAGTGCTGCGCACGCAGCACGAGTCGATGTCGGACGCTGTCATGCGTCAGCAGCTCGACCGCCTGCTGACTGTCGACGGGCTGGACAACGTCCGGTTCGGAATCATCCCGACCGAGCGCCTGAAGAAGGCCATGCCGGTCCATTCATTCGAGGTCTACGGCCACGAAGTCAGCATCGAGACGTACATCGACAGCAACTGGGAAGACGACGAAGCCAAGGTCGCTCGATACAACAGGACCATGGACAGGCATTGGCTTGTCGCTTGCGAGGGCGAAGCGGCCCGCAACCTGATCCACAAGGCGCTCGACGCGCTACCGCAGACGTGATGTGACCCAAGGAGGGATCACCATGCGACGCACCCTGACCGACGGAGACTTCGGCACCGAGTTCTGGCGCCAGCTCGCCACCTACCGCCAGAGCGCCTGGCGCTGGGAGCAGCAGCCCGTCTATGCGATCACCGATGAGCAGGCCAGCATCGACGCCTTCCTGTCCGACCACCCGGAGGATCCCATGGCCGACGCGTACATCGCGCCCTGGATGCACCAGGTGGCCGAGCAGACCGCGGCCGGCAAGTCCATCGGGCGCGTCAGGGTGCTCGAGCAGCCGCCGACGGACTACCAGCGCTGGGAGATATGGCTCGACTCGTGGAACCGCGCCGCCGGCGAAGAGATCCTCTACCTCTCACGCCGCGGCCGGAACCAGCTCGCCGCGGTCGGCCCCGCCGTGCGGAGCGCCCCGGACGCCGACTGGTGGCTGTTCGACGCCGGCACCCCCGACGCCCGGCTCATGATCATGCACTTCGATCCTCGGGGTGTGCGTGTCCGGGTGGAGCTTGCCGACGATCCACAGCTGCTCGCTCAGGCGACCGAGTGGAAGGGCCTCGCGGTCCTCGCCGCCCGGATGGAGACGATGGGTCTCGCGGCTTAGAACTTTCTCGCCAGCAGCCCCCGGTTTCTAGCAAACCGGGGGCTGCTTGTGCCATGCTCGCATTTGTGATCTGGCCCGCCGCGTCAGCGGATGAACAGCACCGCGCACAGGATGCGTCGGCGCCAGTAGCCCATGGGCTTAACCTTTTTTCGGCGACGGTCTACGCCGCACATGTTTGCAGCGATCTCCCCAACACCCAGGGTCATGGCAACGCTCGCTGCGATGCCGGTGAGGTATCCCGCGGCGGAGTTGGTGGTGAGGCCCACCGCTACGCCCATGGTCACCGCGGCAAGGCCGCCGCCCATGTTGAAGCAGACGAGCACGGTGACGCGCAGCGTACGAATCACCTGGCCGACTTCCGACCAGTGAGCATCGTTGAGTCGGTACCAGTAGGCCGCGAGCACGCCCATCGCTGCTTCTTCGGCTTGACGCTGAGCCCGGGTGGCGCGGTTGTGCACCTCGTTGTGCAGGGGCTTCTCGGTGATGATCGCGGACCGTTCTGCGATCATCGCGGCGGAGCGGGTCGGGTAGCTACTGATCTCGATGCGAGCTACCAAGGGCCACCAGATCTTCTTCCGGTGCTTGCGCCACCGATTGAGGAAGTCGACAGCGATGCCGATGTACAGCAGCCGGCCGCGGCCGTCGTAGAACCGGTAGAGAGTGTGGGGCAAGTACTCAAGGGTGAGCACTCAGGCCACCTGCTCGCGCGTGTAGGTCAGCACGAGTTTGACCGGTTGGTCATCGCGGTAGAGGATCTGACGCCTGCGGGTGACAGGCGCGCCCGGTACCAGACCGAGCAGGCCGGCGACCTCAAGAGGCGCGCCTGCCTGCTCAGTGATGTCCGGCTCGGGCGGTGGCCGGCGAGTCACCTTCGTGCCCTGGCCGACCGTCGTCTCGAGCAGGCCTTCGCCGCGCAGGATCGACAGGGCTTCCCGCAGTGTCGGCCGGCTGACCCCGTACTGCTCGGCCAGCCGGTTCTCGGAGGGGAGCAGGACGCCAGGCGTCAGACCGTCCTCGACCAGAAGGATCTTCTGGCGGAGTTCGTCTGCGATCCGGTGTCTGGCGGATCGGCCTTCGCGGGGCGTCAAGGTGACCATGGGCCTTCCGGTTCGTGGGGCGCAGCCGAGACGGTGTCGCAGTCAGGATCGCACAGCTGTCAGCATCCTGTAAAGGCAGCTGTAAGATTTTTATTGACCGGGCTGACAATCTCCTGTAACGTCGCCGACAATGACAACCCCGAATGTCCCAGCCGAAAGCAGGTAACCCGTGACCCCCACCGACGTGCTGCAGATTGTTGAGCAGGTGCCTTGGCAGGTGCTCATCAGTGCTGTCGTGGCGGTCCTGCTGCTCAGCCTGCTTGCCCGGCGCAAGATTCGTAGCGCGACGCGCAACAGCCGGGGCGACGAGATTCTCGGCAACATCGTCATGGTTGTTGCTCTGGGCTGGTCAGCCGACGTGATGTGGAACATCGCGCGGGACAGGCTCGAGTTGAACATCAGCCTGACCATCCTGCTGTTCACCGTCTTCGAGGCGGCCCTGCTGCTGTCGATGTGGCGCGCCAAGTTGCACGTGGAGAAGTTCGGCTGGCCGGGCAGGTACGGCACCACCACCTGGACCATCGCCGGCCTGATGTCGGTGGTTGCCATCAGTGCATCGCACTCACTGCCTGAGGCTGTTGTCCGGACGGCCATCCCGATCCTGGTGACCAAGCTGTGGTGGGACGGGCTGATTGGTGGCGCAGCGCGCCGGCCCGCGTCGGCGACCAGCTGGCGCTGGACTCCTCGCCGACTACTGCTGGCGCTAGGCGCCGTCGAGCCGGGCGAGCGCGATGTCGAGACCGTGCACCGCGACCGCCTGGTGCAGACGATGACGCGGCTGGAGTATCTGCGCCGCCACGGTTCGCGCCGACTTGCGTCGCGCCGTGCCGCACGGTTGACGCGGCTGTCTCTGAATGCCGATGACGCAATGATCACCGAGGTGCGTCAGCGCGTCGGCCGCGCCACGTGGTGGTCGGTGACGCCCCTGGCGCAGGCCCCGACGCAGGCCCCGACGCAGGCCCCGACGCATTTCGGTGATGCCAGGGCGGTGCGTCAGGACGGTGCACCGACAACGCTGCCGAGCCGCGTCATCACGCCGCTGACCAGCGTTGACGCGCTTGACGCAGACCCGGCGACGCGCGCAGCACTGCTGGTCAAGAAGGGCCGGGCAGCATCGATTCGCAGCGCGGCGGCGCAGGTCCCTGGCGCATCGGAAGCTACCGTGCGTCGGCGCCTGAAGGACATGGGTGGCGCGCCCCCGACGCAGCCGGTGACGCACGTCAACGGCAACAACCCTGACGTAGAGGTGGTGCTTGTGGCGCAGTAGTGACGCAGTGCGCTGGCGCGCCATGATGACGCAATCACTTCCTCCTCGACTTGATCGACAACCCCACAGCAACAACCCCGTGCAAGGAGTGAGTCCCATGATCCGAATCAAGCGAGCGCGGAGCATTCGCCCCGCCTTCAACACCCTGATGCTGCTGGGTGTGATCTTCACCGTTGGTGGCCTGATCCAGAGCAACGTCGCCCTGATGATCGTCGGCTCGGTGACCATCGCGGTCGCCGCGGTCCTGCTGTCGATCACCACCGGCGAGATCGTCCTGCAGCCTGAATCGACCGATGTGCGGACGCACATGCGCCGCACGAAAGAACCCGCACAGCTCCCCTGAGCTGGGCATACGCGAGGAGTGCCACGATGACTCAGGCCTTGAACCGGTACAACGAGGATCGCCCGCTGCCCTACTGGGTTCGCCTCTCGAAGATCGAGGGCGACCTGTACGGCAAGCCCCAGGACTCGATGCAGACCTTGATCTATCTGGATCTGCGCGGGCTGGAGTTCACGCGCGCCTCGTCGGCCCGGCTGGCCAGGGTTTTCGACTGGCTGGTCCGGGGGTTCAAAATCCGCCAGGACGACGTGGTTGATCACTGCTTGATCATCACCCCTCTGGACCCTGACCAGGACTTTCAGGTCTTGGACACCGGTGCCGGCCGGCGCCCGGAGAACTGGCCGGTTCGTCGCGGCGAGGCCTTCCGGTGGGTGCCGATCGCGTTCGACCACGAGGACCAGAGCGAGGTGCAGTACGCATGGCAGAAGTGACGTTGACCGTGGCCAAGGCCACTCAGGGGCGGGTTCGCGGCCGCCGCCGGCGCCTGGATGCCCGGCTGGCGGTCGCCAAGACGGGCCGGCAGGTCCTGGCCGCGGCCACCGACTACTTCCGGGCGACGCTCGCCGACGTGGGCGACGAAAAGGCGTACCGAATCGCTAAGGAAATGATCGAGTGGGCCGACAGGGAAGGGGAGGGCAAGCGATGACCACCCAGCCATCGACCGATGTGCGTGCGCATGTGCATCGGGCGGATCGGGCCTCAAATGCTGATTTCGAGGCGGAAACGGGGCCCGGAACCGCGAGCGCCGGCGCGCATGCGCGCCCGATATCACACCGGACGGATCTTTGGCTAGTCCCTGCGCTGGAAAACTCAGATGTTTCTGAGGAGGGCCTCGGCGAGCTGCTGCGGCGGGAGATCACAGCCGGCCGCGAGCAGGCGGAGGGCTCTGAGCTAGCTGGCGCGCCGCTGTCGATCTTCGAGGCCGCGCGCACCATCGCGCCGGCCTCAGGGGAGGCGAAGGGCAAGTTGGCGTGGGTGGCGATGATGGCCGGCGGACTACTCCGGCTGATCTTCGTGGGCGCGGGTCACCTGGTGGCCCACGCCGGCGCCACCCGTATCCGGGCCTCGGTGTCTGCGACCGTGCTGGTCGCGGCCTTCGTCGTTAGCGTGGTGCTGCGGTCTGTTACCTGAGATGATCGAACCGAGAACAAGATCGAACTGTAGGAATCAGTAAGGCCAAGGCCGCCACCGCGGCCGCCGAGAGACCATAGGAGTAAGACGATGGATTGGCTCGCTGCACACACCGTCCAGATCACCGCGGGCATCATCGCGATGCTGCTGGTGGCTCTGGCCAACAAGGGCGTTCCCAAGATCCGCCAGTCGGGTCAGGAGCGCGGCAAGAAGTTCGCTCGCTGGGCGACGTTCGTCATCATGGTCGTCGCCGGGCTCTGCCTGGCGGTGGCTACGCTGCCGATCGTGCGCTGGCTGACCGGGCTCGGCTCGACGGGCGGCTTCGGCGCGGTGGTCGGCAACATCGGCGCGATCGTGGCGCTGGCGCTGGGCTGGCACGGGGTCGCGATGGCCGTCTCGGTGGCCCGGGACCTTTCCGATACCGTCCCCGACGAGGAAGCCCGCAAGGGCGCGCTTTGGATCCCGACCATGCTGCCGGCCGGCGCGGCCGCTGTCGTCGGACTGCTGCAGAACCCGGCGGGTCTGGGCCGGGGTGTCACGGCCGCGATCATGGCGGCCATCACTCTCATCTACGTCTTCATGATCGTGAAGCGGGCGCTGTCGGCCCAGAAGCACCAGAGCTTCTGGCTGTGGTTCGCCTTCGCGGTCTCGTTCATCGGTGGGTTGGTGATGATCCCGCTGATCGCCTACATCGACACCACGGTGGTGCAGGGCTGGCTCCCGGCGCAGATGCGAGGCCCGGTCCGGATCATCGCGGGCGTTGTCGGACTGTGCAGCGTCGGTGCCGGAATCTACGACATCGTCTGCGACGGGGTGCCGAACAAGTGGGCGCGCTCGGCCGCGGTGTACGGGATGGCCCTGACGTTCGTCTTCGGCGGCCTGGGCATCGCTGCGATCACCGGCAACTTCACCGACGGTGCCGCGCTGCTGGACTCGGTGATCTGACATGACGGACACGATGAACCGCTCCGCGCCGCCGGACCAGGACGGCGAGAAGAAGGTCGGTATCCTGATGACCATCGGGGCCTTCCTGATGGCCGGCCCGGTCGGTGGCGTGATCATGGCGATGGCCGTGGGCGCGGAGCGGGCGTTCAACAAGGCCGGCTGGGAGCAGCCGGCCTGGTTGGGCGGTGGCCGCTCGACCCCGGAGACGATCGACGAGCGCGTACGCGAGCAGCGGCGTCTGGAGAAGTTGGAGCGCGACCGCCGCTTCCTCGCCGAGGAGGCGGCGCGGCGCCAGGAGCGGGCGCAGGAGTGGAAGCAGCACCGTCGCCGGATGCATGACTGGAGCACCGGAGACAGGACCGAGCCGAAGCCGGCCCGGCCGGAGCGCCGGGGTTTCGCCGAGACCCTGGGTGGCTGGGCCCGCAAGGCCAAGGCCCACTACACCCTGTTCGACGAGAAGATGGCCGCCGGCAACGAGCGGGTCAACGGCTTCTACGACCAGATCAAGGAAAAGGCCCGCAAGCTCTGGAACTTCTTCACCGGCTTCGGTGAGGGGTTCCGGGAGGGTTGGGAGGGTTACAGGGAGAGCCGTCAGCCCGCGGACGAGACCGAGCCCGAGCCCGAGCCGCAGGTCCAGGACAGCACCGCGGAGGCTGCCGGCCCGGACACCGAGATCGACTTCGCGCTTGACGACGAGCCGATGGAGCCGACCGCGGACCCTGACGATGACGAGGTCGTCGTCTCGGACAGCGCCACCCCCGTCCCAGCCGGGACGGACAGCGAGACAGCAACGACGAACGGAGATCCGCAGATGGGTGCTTCCACGACGGCTGCGGCCGTCCCGCAGGGCGAGAGCAACGCCACGGTGATCGTCCAGCAGCTCGAGGTGATGGCACCGATGATCGATAGGGTCTCGGACGGCAATGCCGCGATCGCGCAGATCGGCTCGGTCATCGCCAACACGATCGCCAAGATCACTGAGATCACCGACGGCCAGAAGGCACCGGTGGCGACCCGGCAGGCCCTGGAAGAGGCGACCCAGGTGGTCGCCGCGATCAACGCCCACGTCGCGACGATCGGGGAGCACGCCCACGACGCCAGCGACCAGAACGTCGCCGCCCGCACCGGCATGATGCCCGCGGTCAAGGCCGAGGAGCAGCTGCGCGCGGCTCAGGCCGGCACCACCATCGTCGCCGAGAACACGAACTGAGAGGGCCGGGGACATGGCTGACAAGAGCTACGACGAGACGTACGCCGCCTGGGTCGACGAATGGCTGGCGTACCTGCAGGTGCAGATGACCAAGGCGAACCTGCTGGCCGAGGAGCAGGTCGCCGACGGCCGGACCCTGATGGCCGTGGTCACCGCGGTCAACGAGCGGGCCGGCAGCAAGGGCGCGCCGGAGGAGGCCAAGCGGGCGCTGGACGAGGCGACCTGGCTGGTCGGCTCGATCAACGAGGGGGCAGCGAAGATCTCCGAGGAGGTCGTCGACGCCAACCGCCAGATCGGCGTCGCCCGCAACGGCATGAAGCCGGCCCTGGAGGCGGAGGACATCCTCCGTCAGGCCCGCGCGCACGGTGACATCGTGCAGACGGCCACGGACTGATCAGCCGTCTAGGTAGGCTTGACGGAGTCTGCCTGGACTGCTAGGTTGATCTTTACCCGACTGACCGTTTCCGTCCCGCCCGTCCGCCCGAGTTGGTAGCTCGGACGGCCGGACGGGCGCGGTGGCCGCCAGCCGGCGCCAGGAACAAGGAGACGACTCCCGCATGGCTACCTCGACCGTCGCCACCCCCGCCCGCCCGCTCCCGGCCCTGCCGCGCAGCGCGACGGGCTCCGACGTGTGGCTGGACGGCCGAGGACAGCTGACCGGCCCGCATCCGTACGAGCTGCCGGTCGACGCCAACAAGAAGATCAACGGCCGGTTGTTCGCCTGCCCGCAGGCCGACTGCGACCAGGCCACCTGGGCCATCGAGCCGAAGACGGACCCGGACAATCGCTACTGCAAGGAGCACGGCCACGAGCTGGTCTTCGTGCCGGTGGACCCCAGCCAGCACGACCCGGTCGGCGCCGGCCGTAACCGCCAGCTCGCCCGGGTCGCATCGCACATCGCGGACAAGAGGGATCGGGCCGCCAACAAGATCAAGTCTGTTGCCGCGGACAAGGCCACCGCCGCCAAGCAGGTGGCCGCCAGCAACCTCAGCGCGCTGGCCACCGACATGAGGGGCCACGTTCCCACCCTGCTGGGCACCGTGGCCGTCGAAGTCGGCGTGGTCTACACCGTCGACATGACCGGCGCGCTGGCCTCCGCGGCCATCGGAGTGACGCTGGGCAGCCTCGGACTGTTCGCTTACTTCGCGGTGGTGCTGGCCGAGAAGTTCCTGCTCGAACGGCGCGACGAGCGCCTCGAAGGCCGGGCCTTGCGGCGTGCCCGCGCCCGTGCCCGCCACGTCGCCGGGGCGATCATCGCCACCGGCGGCTTCCTGCTGGGCCTGGCCGGCCTGGACGGGATGTTCGGGCTGGATCTGTCGAGCCCCCGGCAGGCGCTGACCACCTTCGGGCTGGGCGCGCTGCTGGGCTGGCTGCCGAACAAGGAGTAC
>WUUC01025497.1_pt1 | contig 14093 bp, 12 predicted proteins | sample 6278441 | NCBI WGS metagenome assembly WUUC01 (sample SAMN13675441, study PRJNA597444) | soil metagenome | isolation source: soil | place: USA: Washington | collected 2017-10
GGATCGACTTCACCACGACCGTGATTACGAACAGAACCACGACCACGACGATGATGAGAATGGTCAACGTACCTCCACTCCGGACGGCGTTCCCTGGCCGGCGTTCAGGAAGTAGATCACAACATGGCCCCGATCAGGGGCACCTGGAAGACGCGTCCAACCAGAAGTTGGAACGCGCACACGCCGGCGCCGGTCAATCCGAGTCCGCCAGCACCACCGCGGTGGCGCCCGCGATCTCCACGACCGTCACCGACTGGCCCGGCGAGATCGCCTGGCTGCCGTCGAACGCCCGCGCCGACCACACGTCGCCGTCGAGCCGGACCTGCCCGCCCGCCGAGCTGACCATGGCCACCACCACCGCCTTGCGGCCGATCAGCGCGTCCGCGTTGGTGTGCACGAGCTCACCGTGCAGCCGCCGCTTGAGCCAGGGTCTGGCGAACGTGACGAGCCCGATCGACACGAGCGCGAACACCGCGCAGCTGACGAGCGTGTTCCCGAAAATCCACTCCGTGCCCGCGCCGGCGAGCGCTCCGACGCCCACCATGAGCAGGAACAAATCCCCGGACAGTATCTCGGCAGCGATCAGCACGATTCCACCGATGAGCCAGAACAATGCCGCCATACGGCAATGATCTCACCATGCGGCGGTTCCGGTCACTACTCTTCACCGGTGGTAACGAAATCGATGAGCCGCTCCACGGCGCCGATCAGGGGGGTCTCCAGGTCCCGGTAGCTGCGGACACCGGCCAGCACGCGCCGCCACCCGTCGGCCGGCTCTCCCCAGCCCAGCGCGGCACAGATGCCTTCCTTCCACGGCGTGTCGCGCGGCACGACCGGCCACCGGTCGATGCCGGCCGCCCCCGGTTTCACCGCCTGCCACACATCCACGTACGGGTGACCTGTGACCAGCACGTTCGGGTCTTTCAGGGACGCGACGAGCCGGGACTCCTTGCTGCCGGGCACCAGGTGGTCGACGAGCACACCGAGCCGCCGGTGCGCCGCGGTGCCGAACCCGGTGATCCGTGCGGGCAGGTCGTCGATACCGTGCAGGGGTTCGACGACCACGCCCTCGACCCGCAGGTCGTGGCCCCACACCCGCTCGACCAGCTCGGCGTCGTGGATGCCTTCGACCCAGAGCCGGCTGTCGCGTGCCGTCCGCGCCTTCAGCCCCTCCACCCGCACCGACCCCGACGCCGAAACCACCCGTTTGGGTGCGTCCGTTCGAGTGGTGGGTCGGACGAGCGTGACGGGTTTGCCGTCGATGAGGAACCCCGCCGGGGTGAGCGGGAACAGGCGCTGGCGGCCGTGCCGGTCCTCGAGCACGACGTGCCCCTGCTCGAACCGCACGACCGCGCCGCAGAACCCACTGGCCGGGTCCTCGGCGACGAGCCCGGACTCAGCGACCACCTCGGGGATCTGCTTGCGGCGGCGACCGCCACCCAGGACGTCGCCGTACCTCTCTGATCGCACGACAAGTCACCCTATCGAGAACGATCAGAAAACTGGGGCGTCGGAGATGGCGTGTCCCGGACGACGATAGGGACATGGGCACGCGGGAAGGCGTGGCACCCGACCCCGCGCTCGGGTTGCTGGAGCTGTACGACGTGGCGTTGCCGCACGTCTACGGCTACCTGCTGGCGCGCTGCCGGGACAAGCCCCTGGCCGAGGACCTGACCGCCGAGACGTTCCTGGCCGCCGTGTCAGCCGCGCGACGACCGGGAACACCGGCGCCGTCGGTGCCCTGGCTCATCGGGGTCGCCCGGCACAAGCTCGCCGACCACTGGCGGCGACAGGAACGCGAGGACCGCGGCCTGCGACTGCTCGACGGCGAACGAGCATCGGACGTCGAGGACCCGTGGGACGAGGCCCTCGACGCCATCCGGACTAGGACCACCCTCGCCGAACTGGGCCCGCACCACCGGGCGGCGCTGACACTGCGGTACCTCGACGGCCTGCCGGTGCCCGAGGTCGCCGGCTGCCTCGGCCGGACCGTGCACGCCACCGAGGCGCTCCTGGTGCGTGCCCGCGCCGCGTTCCGCCGGCTCTACCGGGAGGAGGGCACACGATGACCGATCCGTTCGAGGCCGCGTTCAGGTCACTGCGCGAGCCCGACGTCCCGGTCGACCCGGACCCGTCGTTCGCCGCACGGCTGCGGGAACGGTTGACCCGCGCCGTGCTCGACCAAGGAGACACCATGGCAGTACACGTGACAGGCAGAGCATCGGCATGGCCGCCCGCGCTCACGCCCTACCTCGTCGTGTCCGACGCCCGAGCCGCCCTCGACTGGTACGTCGAGGTGTTCGGCGCCGTGCCGAGGGGCGAGCCGCACGTCAACACCGACGGCACGATCGGCCACATGGAGGTCGACATCGGCGACGCCGTGCTGATGTTCGCCGAGTCGTCCGACTTGTATCCCGACGTTCCGGTACAGGCCCCCGACTCCCCCACGACATTCAGCCACACACTGCACCTCCAGGTACCCGACGTGGACAAGACAGTCGTACTGGCACGACGCGGAGGCGCGGTCGTCGAACGCGACCCCACCGACGAGCCATACGGTCGTACCGCCGTGCTGGTCGACCCGTTCGGCCACCGCTGGATGCTGAACAAACCACCGGGCCGGGCGACCCGCCTACGCCAGGGCGACATCGCACACGTGACGATGGTGGCACCGGACGCGGTGGCGGCGAAGGAGTTCTACGAGGCCGTGCTGGAGGTGCCGTTCACGCCGGGCCGCTCCCCGGGCGCGTGGGGCGCGGAGGACACCAACCCGCAGTTCGGCATGTGGTCACCGGAAGGCGCGGCACCGGAGGTGCAGCTGTGCTTCCGGGTGGATGACATCGACGCGGCGGTCCAACGAGTCCGCGCGGCCGGCGGCACCGCGGAGGAGATCGCCCGCCGCCCCTACGGACTGCTGGCCGAGTGCGTGGACGACCAGGGCGCGCACTTCCAACTGTGGCAACCAGTCGACTGACCCCACAGCCCCATACCCGTCGAGCGAAGGTGCCCAAGGGAGCGACAGTCCCGAGCGAACGGTCCGTTCGTGCGGCAACCATCCACAGTCCACACGAACGGCACCCTGTTCTGTCGGTGACCACGTCTAGGCTGGCAACCGGGGGCCGGAGGCCAAACCGTGCCACCCCGCGAGCGGTTGTCCACAGCCGCGTCGCCGATCGGCCGGATTCTGTCGGTGCCCTGCCGTACGCCGGAACCCGGGGGCCGGAGGCCGACCCCCGGGGTTGCCGGGGTTCGCTGAAGGCCGCTGTTTCCAGGCGTCCGTCGGCGTACCGGCACTCGTCGAATACCGTGGGCTTACCGCGGTTCGCCGGTTTGCCGGAGGCGTGCCGTGCTGGCACGGACGGCCGCGGCCGCCCGCCGAGGGTTGCCGGTCGGATGGTGACGGTCGGGCCTCACGGTGTCGCCGATGCCGTCCGCTGCGCCAGCTTTCGGGTCTCGGCCACCAGCTCCGGCGGGGACTCCACCCGGTACGGCACACCCACCGCGGCCACCGTCACCGCGAGCCATGCCCAGTCATCCGGTGGGGTCGTGTAGCGGCAGCTGTTCTCGTCCACCGCAGTCAGGGTGCCCGCCTCCGCGGACAGGCGGGTCGACACCTCCGCCAGTGGCGCCTCGAAGTGGATCACTCCGCCGGGACGGTCACGGGGCGAGCGGTGGACCATCGTGTCCGGTAGCGGTGTGCGGGGCGCGAACGTGCTGCCCGGCACCGTCACCGCGGCAATACGGTCGACCCGGAACGTGCGCCAGTCCGTCCGGTCCAGATCCCAGGCCAGCAGGTACCAGTTGCGGTCCAGCAACACCAACCGGTACGGCTCCGCGTGCCGGCTCGACGACGCGCCCGACCGGTTCGTGTACGTGAACCGCACGTCCCGCCGGTCGTGTGCGGCCGTCGCCAGCGTGTCGATCACCGTCGGGTCCAGCGACGTCCTCGTGACCGCGTGGGTCGCCGCCGACACCGCCGACACCCGGCGCCGCAACCGCGGCGGCAGCACCTGCGTCAACTTCCGCAGCGCACCCTCCGCCGCCCCGTCCGCCAGCACCAGCGCCGCGAACCGCAGACCGATCACCGTCGCGACCGCCTCGTCGTCGGTCAGCACCAGCGGCGGCATCGCGCGACCCGCGACGAGCCGGTAGCTGCCGCCCGGCCCGCGTGCCGACTCGACCGGATACCCGAACGACCGCAACCGGTCCAGGTCGCGTCGCAACGTCCTCGGGGTCGTGCCCACCCGCGCCGCGAGCTCCGCCGCCGGCCACGCGCGACCCGTCTGCAGCAGCGACAGCAGTTCCAGCAGCCGTGCGCTCGGTCCGTTCATCAAATCCCACTCTGCCACTAGTTGTGGTCATTATCTGTCCACAACCGCGGCTAGCGTCGATGACATGATCACGGTCACCGGCGCACGCGAGCACAACCTCCAGCACGTCGACGTCGCCATCCCCACCGGACGGCTCACCGTCGTCACCGGGGTGTCCGGCTCCGGCAAGTCCTCACTCGTGTTCGACACGATCGCCGCCGAGTCGCAGCGGCAGCTCAACCAGACCCACACCACGTTCGCGCGGAGCAGGCTGCCCGGCTTCGGCCAACCCGACGTCGACGCCATCGACAACCTGCCGGCCGCGATCGTCATCGACCAGAAACCACTCGGCGGCAACAGCCGCTCGACGGTCGGCACCGCCACCGACATCTACTCGCTCATGCGGCTGCTGTGGTCCCGCGCCGGCACCCCGCACATCGGCGAGTCGAGCGCCTTCTCGTTCAACGACCCCGCCGGCATGTGCCCCCGTTGCCACGGGCTCGGCACCGTCAAGTCGGTCGACCTGGAACAGCTGCTCGACCGCGACCGCTCACTCAACGAAGGCGCCATCCGCTTCCCGACCTTCCAGGTCGGCGGCTGGACGTGGCGCACGTTCGCCGGCTCGACGCTGTTCGACAACGACAAACCCCTCAAGGACTTCACCGCCGACGAGTGGCAGGCGTTCCTCCACGGCGCCGACGCGGTCGTCCAACGCCCCACCGACCCGAAACCCGTACCCAAGCAGTACGAGGGCCTGCTCCCCCGGTTCGAACGGATCTGGCTGCCCAAGGACGTCGAGACCCTCAAGAGCCACACCCGAGAAGCCTACGAACGCGTCGTCACCGCCGGCCCCTGCCCCGACTGCGACGGCACCCGCCTGAACGAAACCGCGCGATCGGCCACGGTCAACGGCCGGCGCATCACCGACTGCGCCGCCCTCGAGACCGAACAGCTCCTCGACGTCATCCGCGACATCGACACACCCGAGGTCCGGCCGGTCGTCGCGGCACTCACCGCACAGCTCACCCGCCTGGTGTCGATCGGGCTCGGCTACCTGACCGTCGACCGGCCCACCACCACCCTGTCCGGCGGCGAATCACAACGCGTCAAGATGGTCCGCCACCTCGGCAGCACCCTCACCGGACTCCTCTACGTCTTCGACGAACCCACCGCCGGCCTCCACCCCCACGACGTCACCCAACTCACCGACCTGCTGCTCGCCCTGCGGGACAAGGGAAACACCGTCCTCGTGGTCGAACACGACCCCGCCGTCATCGCCGTCGCCGACCACGTCGTCGAACTCGGCCCCGGCGCCGGCCGGCACGGCGGCACCATCATCCACACCGGCGACCTCACCAGCCTCGCCCACGCCGACACCCCAACCGGACGCCAATACAGTCGTACCCGAACCATCAAGGACCGGCCCAGGACACCGACCGGGACCATCCAGATCCGCGACGCCACCCGCCACAACCTCCAGCACGTCGACGTCGACCTCCCCACCGGCGTGCTCACCGCGGTCACCGGCGTCGCCGGCTCCGGCAAGAGCACCCTCGTCCACGGGTTCGTGCCCGACGCGGTCCTGATCGACCAGCGCGCCGTACGCGCCTCCCGACGCTCCTGCCCCGCCACCTACACCGGCGTGCTCGACACCATCCGCACCCGCTTCGCCGAAACCAACGACGTCCGCCCCGCACTGTTCAGCCCCAACAGCGACGGCGGCTGCCCCGACTGCGGCGGCCTCGGCGTCATCTACACCGACCTCGCGTTCCTCGACCCCATGGTGTCCACCTGCGAACGGTGCGGCGGCCGCCGCTTCACCCCGGAAGCGTTGCGATACGTCTGTAACGGCGTCGACATCGGCGAGGTGTTCCGCATGAACGCCAGCGAAGCACTCGACGTGTTCCCGGACGACCGACTTGCCCGGCTCATCGAAGTCGGCCTCGGCTACCTGCCGCTCGGCCAACCACTGACCACCCTGTCCGGCGGCGAACGGCAACGACTGAAGCTCGCCACCGAACTCGACAAACCAAGTCAGACGTACGTGTTCGACGAACCCACCACCGGCCTGCACCCCGCCGACGTCGACGAACTGGTCGCGATCTTCGACCGCCTCGCCGACAGCGGCGCCACGGTGATCGTCATCGAGCACGACCTCGACGTCATCCGCCGCGCCGACCACGTCATCGACCTCGGCCCAGGACCCGGCCGCCACGGCGGACGCGTCCTGTTCACCGGACCACCCGCCGAACTCGCACACCAGGACACCCCCACCGGCCGACACCTCCGCGACCACACCTGTGGACAACTCTTACCGGCATGACCGCGGCGTCGAGTACCTTCTGTCACGGTGGGCACGCACCCGACGACGAGTCGCGACCGGCCCACGTGTCAGTACCGACGTATTGGATAGCCATGCCCAAGAAGGTCGACCATCACTCCCGTCGCGCCGCCATCGCCGGGGCGGTGTGGCAGCTCATGGCACGCGGCGGCCTCGAAGCGGTCAGCATGCGTCACGTGGCCGCCGGCGCCGGCATGTCGCTCGGCCAGGTCCAGCACTACTTCCCCAGCAAGAACGAACTGCTGGCCTTCGCCTACGAACTCGTCGCCGAAGAGATCCTCGACCGCGTCCGCAACCCCGAGACCCCACCGGCGGCACCGGCCGACGAGGAACCCACGCCCCGCGAGACCCTCTACATCGCCCTCGTCGAACTGCTCCCCCTCGACGAGGACCGCGAGCTCGAAGCACACATCAGCTTCGCCTTCCTGGCCAAGGCCGCGGTCAACCCCGAACTCGCCGCCCGCCTCCGCAAGAACCACGCCGCGCTGCAGGGCATCATCGTCGACCAGCTCCGCCGAGGCCAGCGCCACGGCAGCGTCCCGATCCGCCTCGACCCCGCCCACGAAGCCCGCACCCTCGTGGCGTTCATCGACGGCCTCACCGCCCACATCCTCAGCGGACAGCACACCCCCGAGGACGCCGACCACGCCCTCGAGAACTACCTCGACGGACTGTTCACCGGCTGAGCCCCGCCGCCCGCCCGAACAACCCCGCCAACCGCCGCACCTGCTCGACCAGCTCCGGTGGCTCCAGGACCTCGAACTCGAACCCGATCTGCGCCACGTACACCGGGAACTGGTCCAACGACGGCCCACCCACATGCAACACACACGTATCGGCGTCCACCGCCTCGATCACCCCGGACGCCGGCGTCACCCGCTCCGCCGCCACCTCCGCCGGCACACGCAACAACACCTTCGCCTGATACCGGTACGGCGCCGTCGAAATCGCTCGCGACACATACGCCGCCACATCCTCCGCAGGCGGCTCCCGACGCGGAAACCGGCCCGCGCCCGACGGCATCGACCCAATACGGTCGACCCGCAACGTGCGCCAATCCGCCGACGAACGATCCCAACACAGCAGATACCAACGCCGACCCGTACACGCCAACCGCACCGGCTCCACCACCCGCCGCGACTCCGACCCACCAGCCCGCGTGTAGGACAACCGCAACGCCTCCGCATCCCGGCACGCCGTCGCCAACAAGGTGAGCAACGCCGGATCCACGGTCGGACCACGATGCACCAACGACACCGTCGCCTCACCCACCGCGTTCACCCGCCGCCGCAACCGCGCCGGCAACACCTGCTCCAACTTCGCCAGCGCCCGCACCGACGTCTCCTCGATCCCCGTCACCGTCCCAGCCGTCCGCAACCCCACCGCGACCGCCACCGCCTCGTCGTCATCCAGCAACAACGGCGGCATCGCCGTCCCCGCCGCCAACCGGTAACCACCAGCCACCCCCGGCTGCGCCGTCACCGGATAACCCAGATCCCGCAACCGGTCCACATCCCGCCGCACCGTCCGCAACGTCACCCCCAACCGCTCCGCCAACTGCGCACCAGACCAGTCCCGCCGCGCCTGCAACAAGGACAACAGCTTCAACAACCGAGCCGACGTCTCCAACACACCCGACATCCTCCCACCAATCAGTGACCAAACCTGTCACCAATACCCCATACCGTCCCCTCTCATGACCGACATCAGGCCCTTCCACATCGACGTCCCCCAAACCGACCTCGACGACCTGCACCACCGGCTCGACACCACCCGCTGGCCCGACCAACTCCCCGGCACCGACTGGCAGTACGGCGTCCCACTCGACTACCTCAAAGAACTCACCCGCCACTGGCGCACCACCTACGACTGGCGCGCCCACGAGAAACAACTCAACGACCTGCCCCACTTCACCACCGACATCGACGGCCAGAACATCCACTTCCTCCACCTCCGCTCACCAGAACCCGACGCGCTCCCCCTCCTCCTCACCCACGGCTGGCCCGGCACCTTCATCGACTTCCTCGACGTCATCGGCCCACTCGCCGACCCGACAACCCACGGCGGCGACCCGGCCGACGCCTTCCACCTCGTCATCCCATCCCTCCCCGGCTTCGGCTTCTCCGGCCTCAACCCACGAAACCGGCTGGCACACCCGCCGCATCGCCACCGCATGGGCCGCCTCGGCTACCACCGCTACGCCGCACAAGGCGGCGACATGGGCGCCCTCGTCAGCCCCGACCTCGGCCGCGTCGACCCCGAACACGTGATCGGCATCCACGTCAACGCCGCCACCGCCGGCTTCATCCCCTTCAGCCCACCCGACCAGGACGAACTCACCGACCTCGAACGCGCCCGCTGGGCACACCAGCAACAGTTCACCACCGACGGCAACGCCTACTTCCAACTCCAGGCCACCCGCCCCCAGACCCTCGCCTACGCACTGACCGACTCACCCACCGGCCAACTCGCGTGGATCCTCGAGAAGTTCAAGGAGTGGACCCACCCCGTCGACGCACTCCCCGACCAGGTCATCGACCGCGACCACCTGCTCACCAACGCCACCATCTACTGGCTCACCGCCACCGCCGGCTCCGCCGCCCGCATCTACTACGAGAACATGCACTCCGGCGAATGGCCCTACCGCACCGAGATCCCGACCGGCGTCGCCGCGTTCGCCGAGGACATCCCCATCCGCCGCTACGCCGAACAAACCAACACGATCACCCACTGGACCGACTTCGACACCGGCGGCCACTTCGCCGCACTCGAAACCCCCGACCTCCTGGTCACCGACGTGCGACAGTTCTTCCGCGGGCTGCGCTGACAAGAAGGACGGGAATGCACACACTGAGCCTGCGGGCGACCAACCGAGCCACCCTCGCCCGCCAGCACCTCCTGGCACGAGCCGAGCACACCACCGTCGACATGGTCGAACACCTCGTCGGCCTGCAGGCCCAGGCACCCTTCCCGCCCTACACCGGACTCTGGACCCGGCTCACCGGCTTCCAACCGAACCAGCTCGCCGACGCCCTGCTCAACCGGCAAGTCGTCCGTATCGTGTTGATGCGCGGCACCGTCCACCTCGTCAGCGCCGCCGACGCCTGCTTCCTGCGGCCACTCATCCAGCCACTCCTGGACCGCGACCTCCACACCAACACACAACACGCCCAACACCTCCGCGACCTCGACCTGGCCAAGATCGCCGACGCCGCCCGGCTCGTGCTCGCCGAACGTCCCCACACCGCCAAGGAACTCGGCGCGGCACTCGCCGAACGCTGGCCCGACCGCACACCAAGCGCCCTCGCCCACGCCGCACGCGGACTCCTGCCACTCGTACAGGTACCCCCGCGTGCGGTGTGGGGCCGCAGCGGACAAACCGCCTACCACACCGCAGAACACTGGCTGAACCGCGAACTCGACACCGCACCCGACCCGGCACGGCTGATCCACCGCTACCTCGCCGCGTTCGGCCCCGCGTCCGTGGCCGACATCCAGACCTGGTCCGGACTCACCCGGCTCCGCGACGTCACCAACACACTCGACCTGCGAACGTTCCGCACCGAGGACGGCCGAGAACTCCTCGACCTGCCCGACGCACCACGCCCCGACGAGGACACCCCCGCACCCGTCCGGTACCTCCCCGAGTTCGACAACATCCTGCTGTCCTACGCCGACCGCACCCGCGTCATGAACGACGAACACCGCAAACGGCTCTTCGGCGTCAAGAACGGCGTCTTCCCCGGCACGTTCCTCGTCGACGGCTTCCTCCGCGGCTCGTGGCGGCTGACCAAGCAACGCAAGTCGGTCGTACTGACGATCACGCCCTGGGCACACACCACCAAGAAGGACCTGGCCTCCCTCACCGAGGAAGGCCAGCGGCTGCTCGACTTCGCCGCAGCCGACGCTGAGACGACCGACATCCGCATCGAGAGCTAACCCCTTCCTTCTGAGCGTTCTTGTCGTGTACCGGAGGGCAGTGTTGGTCTGCGCCCGGTGACCGTCGAAAAAATTGGACATCTATATATTTAATAGAAGATTTTATGGGCGAGGGGAGTGGCTGTCGAGACTGATGGGCCGCCGAGATGCCGCCGGAAGGACCTGAAGACACGATCGTCACGCTCGATCCACCCTCGCCGCCGTGGCGAGCCGGGCTGGCCACCCGAGGCGTTGACCATGGTGGCTGCGTCTGACGAAGACGTGACCAGGCTGCCGCTGATTTGTGTGGCGCTCCCCCACTCGGCGGCGCGCAGGCGCGCCTCACCGATCTTCCCGCAAGAACGAGGGGTACTCGGTTAGAACGCGGGCCACGGGATGGCGCGGTAGTCCGAGCCCGGCGCGGGAAACTCCCCCGCCGCGAGGAAGTCGTCGAGCCGGATCCGCAGGGCGCGGACCTCGGGTCTGGTCACGTGGTCCGCGAGCGCCACCGCGAGCTCCTCGGCGCCGGCACGCAGGGTCTTCAGCATGTCCACCACGTCCTCGGGCAGTGGCTCGCCGATCCAGCCCCACAGGACCGTGCGCAGCTTGTTCTCGCTGTGCAGGCAGATCCCGTGGTCGACGCCGTACACGTTGCCGTCGGTGCCGTGCAGCACGTGCCCGCCCTTGCGGTCGGCGTTGTTCAGCACGACGTCCAGCGCGGCCAGCAGCCGCACGGTCGGGTGGTCGGCGTGCGCGAGCACCGCGGGCTCGCCGAACCGGTCGTGGGCACGCAGCACGCCCCGCCATCCCTGGGGCACGTCAGCCGGCGCGAGCACGTCGACGAGGTCGTCACCTTCCTTGGTGTCCACCCACAGCTGGACCATGCCGGACCCGAACGGTCCGGAACGCAACACGGTCGGCGGGACCACCGACAGTCCCGCCGCCTGCGAGACCAGGTAGGACGCGACCTCGCGGCCGGCGAGGGTGCCGTCCGGGAAGTCCCAGAGCGCGCGCTCGCCGCTGATCGGCTTGTACACGCAGTGCGCGACCGCGTCGCCACCGGAGATCTCACAGAAGAGCGTGGCGTTGGAGGCGTCGACAAGGCGACCCTCGATCTCGATGCGTCCTCGCGTGAGCAGTTCGAGGACACCCGGGTCAGACGGCAGCAACGTCCCTATTCCGCCTCGTCGTCCTCGGTGCGCCGGTAGCCGTTCTGCCGCGGGCACACGTGGCCGGCCGGGTCGAGCGGCTCACCGCACAGCGGGCACGGCTTGCGACCGGCGTTGATCACCCGGTCGGCGCGCTCCGCGAACGCCCTCGCCTCGGCCGGGGTCAGGAACACCCGGACCGCGTCCGGGCCTTCCTCGGTGTCGTCCAGCACGATCGACTCGTCGACCTCGTTCTCCGTGATGGCGAGCAGTTCGATCACGACGGCGCTGGTCTCCGAGTCCCACCCGAGACCCATCGTGCCGACGCGGAACTCCTCCTCGACCGGCACGCTGAGCGGGTCGGCGTCGACGAGGTCGGCGGGTGTCTCGTTCGGCAGCTCCGCGCCGAACCGGCGGTGCACCTCTTCCAGGAGCGAGCCGATCCGCTCCGCGAGCACCGCCATCTGTTGCTTCTCCAACGCGACGCTGACGGTGCGGGCACTTTCGGAAGCCTGCAGGTAGAACGTACGGTCGCCAGGTTGCCCGACGGTGCCGGCGACGAACCGGTCGGGCTGGCGGAAGACATGAATTACTCGAGCCATGGCACCTCCGACCCTACGGCAAACATCGTTTTCGAGCAGGTCTGTTCCCGCACCAACACACCTGTCACCGGGAACGTTATCGGCAGGTGGACGCGGCCACCACGGCGGTGATGGGTGTGGCGGCCGGGTTAGGGTCTGCGCGTGGTGGAGATCGCACAGTTCGGGAGCTGGAAGTCGCCGCTGACCGCGGACACGGTCGCGGCAGCCGGGGTCGCGCCGAGGTGGGTCGACCTGCACGACGGTGTCGTGTGGTGGGCCGAGGCCCGGCCGAACGAGGAGGGCCGCTCGGCGCTGATGCGCGAGGGCCCGGACGGGACGCCGGTCGAGGTGCTGCCCGCGCCGTGGAACGTGCGCAACCGCGTGCACGAGTACGGCGGTCGGCCGTGGACGGTGCTCGGCAATACGGTCGTCTTCACGAACTGGGCCGACCAGCGCGTCTACGCGTTCGCCGAGGGCGGGGACGAACCTCGGCCGCTCACCCCGGAACCCGAACGGCACCACGGTGTCCGGTACTCGGACCTCTCCCCCGGCCATGGCAATACGTCCGTACTGTGCGTGCGCGAGACCATCACCGGGGACCGGCCGACCGACGTGGCGCGTGACCTGGTCGAGATCCCGCTCGACGGCTCCGGGCCGGTGTCGCTGGGGGCGAGCCACCACTTCCTGGCCGGCCCCCGGCTGTCCCCCGACGGGACGCGGCTCACGTGGATCGGCTGGGACCACCCGAACATGCCGTGGGACAGCTCGGAACTCTGCGTCGCGGAGCCAGGTCAGTCGTATCGCGTCCTGGCGGGGGGGCCACGGGAGAGCGTGTGCCAGGCCGAGTGGGAGTCGGACGACTCGCTGCTCGTGCTCACCGACCCGGACGGCTGGTGGAACCTGTTCCGCATCGGGCTGGACGGCACGGCGGTCAACCTGGCGCCGTGCGAGGAGGAGCTCGGCGGTCCACTGTGGGTGCTGGGCAGCCGCTGGTTCGCGCCGCTCGGTGGTGGCCGCCACGCGATCCTGCGGTCCGACCGGCTCGCGGTGCTCGACGAGCACACCGGCACGGTGACCGACGTCGAGACCGAGCTGACGTCCTGGTCGACCGACCTCACCGCCGATGGCAACACAGTCGTATCGGGTGCGGGCGGGCCGCGGTGTGAGCTGGCGGTGGTGCGGCTGGACCTCGAGTCCGGTGCCACGACGACCGTGTCGGCCGAACGGGACGATCCGCTGCCGGCCGAGTACCTGCCCGTTCCGGAGCACCGGGTGTTCACCAGCCAGGACGGGCGGCGGATTCCCGCGTTCGTGTACCTGCCGAAGAACCCGGGTTTCGCCGGCCCGGACGGCGCGGTGCCGCCGTTCATCGTGAACGTGCACGGCGGCCCGACCGGCAAGTCGACCGACATGCTCAGACGTGACGTCGTGTACTTCACCAGCCGCGGCTTCGGCGTGGTCGCGGTGAACTACGGCGGCTCGTCGGGCTACGGGCGGGAGTTCCGGGAGTCGCTGAACGAGCAGTGGGGCGTGGTCGACGTGCAGGACTGCGCGACGGTCGGGGCCACGCTCGCGGAGGAGGGCGTCGCGGACGGGGCGCGGCTCGTGGTGCGGGGCGGCAGCGCGGGCGGCTGGACCGCGGCGGCGTCGATGACGACGACGTCCACCTACGCCTGCGCGACGATCATGTTCCCGATCCTGGACCTCACTGGCTGGACCGACCACGGCGGCGAGACCCACGACTTCGAGTCGCGCTACATCGAGGGGCTCGTCGGCAGGCTGCCCGAGCACGCGG
>WUUC01067238.1_pt1 | contig 14093 bp, 10 predicted proteins | sample 6278441 | NCBI WGS metagenome assembly WUUC01 (sample SAMN13675441, study PRJNA597444) | soil metagenome | isolation source: soil | place: USA: Washington | collected 2017-10
GGGAGATCAGCTGGCCGGCGAAGTAGCGACGGTAGTTGGGGACCTCCAGCGAGTTGAACGAGTGGCGGATGGCGGCAGTCATCGAGACCGCTCGCCCTCCCGCATCCGCTCGAGGATCTCCGCCGCCCGCTCCAGGGTGTCCACTTCCTCGGGAGAGAGGTCGCGCATTCGCTTCGCCAGGTAGGCGTTCTTGCGGCCGCGCAGACGGCGCAGCCGCTCGCGGCCGGCGCCGTTGACGCTGACCAGGGCGCTGCGCCCGTCGGCCGGGTCGGGCGCCCGGTCGATCAGCCCCTCCCGTTCCAGGCAGGCGAGGGTGCGGGTGATCGTCGGCCGTTTCACCCGCTCGATCTCGGCGATCTCGCTCGGGGTCAGGGGGCCATGGCGCTCGATCGTCGCCAGCGCCGCGACCGAAGTCGGGGTAAGCCCGCTGGTCTCCGCAGCCGCCTCCTGACGCAGCCGCCGGGCGGTGCGGACGATCGCCGTGCGCAAGTGCGCGGCGCGCTCGCTGAGGGGGATGTCTACCTGGGCGGTCACGATGATTAGCTCAGATAATTAGTTTAGCAAACCATTTCTCCGGTTAGGCTTCCTGCATGGCTGCCAGGGCCGAATACGACGTGGCGATCGTCGGCGCCAGCCTCGCCGGCTGCACCGCCGCGATCCTGCTCAGCCGCGCCGGCGCCCGCGTCGCACTGATCGAGAAGCAACCGGATCCCCAGGCCTTCAAGCGCATCTGCTCGCACTTCATCCAGGCATCGGCGGTGCCGACGATCGAACGGCTGGGCCTCTACGAGCCGATCCTCGCCGCGGGCGGGGTCCGCTCGCGCTTCCACTCCCGCACCCCCTGGGGATGGATCGAACCGACCGAGGAGCGGAGCGCCTATTGCCTCAACCTGCGCCGCTCTCTGCTCGACCCGATGCTGCGGGAGAGCGCGGCCGCTCAACCCGGCGTCGAGCTGATGCTGGGATGGACCGCCGAGCGGCTGATCGGCGACGGCGCCACGGTGCGTGGGGTGGTGATCCACGATCGCGACGGCAACCGCGAGGAGATGAAGGCGAAGCTGACGGTCGGGGCCGACGGTCGCGACTCGGCCGTCGGCGAGATGGCGGCCGTCGAGGACAAGACCCTCCCCCACGGCCGCCTCGCCTACGGTGGCTACTTCGAGGGTCCGAAGCCGCGGTTCTGGCCAGATGGCGCCGTCTGGTTACTCGACCCCGACATGGCCGCCGCCTTCCCCACCGACGGGGGTCTCGTCTTCTACATCGCGATGACGGGCAAGGACCGGGCGCCGGAGTTCAAGCAGGACCCCGAGCGGGCTTTGGTCGACCACGTCGCCGGCGTCCCGGAGGCGCCGCCGATCCGCGAAAGCCGGTTGGTCGCTCCGGTGATCGGCAAGATCGAGATGCCCAACCGGATCCGTGGACCGGTCGCGCCGGGGCTGGCGCTGATCGGCGACGCCGCCCTCGCCACCGATCCCATCTTCGGGGTCGGCTGCGGGTTTGCCTTCCAGTCCGGGGAATGGCTGGCCGACAGCGTCTCCCCCGCGCTGCGCGGGATCGAGTCACTCGAAGCCGGGTTGCGCCGCTACCGCAAGCGCCACCGCCGGCAACTGGGGATGCATGCTCGGCTCATCCACGATTACTCCACCGGCCGCAAGTTCGACCGCGTCGAACGGCTGATGATGTCCACCGCGATCCGCGACCCGCAGGCGGCAGCGCTGTTCGAGGGCGTGGGGACCCGGCGCGCCAGACCTCGGCAGGTGCTGGTGCCGATGGCCAAACGCGTGGTCGCCACCCAGGCCCGCCGCCTGGTCGCCGGATCCTCCTAGCTCTAGCTAGGCGGCGAAGCGCGCTTCGGAGCGGGCCTTGGCCTTGGCGGCCTCGACCTCGCGGTCCTTCGGCGCCGCCGTGGTGACCAGTCGGTCGAGCAGCTCGCGGGTCGTCGCGGCGACCGCCTCGACCGCCTCGTCGAACGCCTCGACGTTTGCCTGCGAGGGCTTGGTCGAGCCGCTGATCTTGCGCACGTACTGCAGGGCCGAGGCCTGGATCTCCTCGTCGGTTGCGGGTGGATCGAAGTTATGGAGGGTTCTGATATTCCGGCACATGGGTCGATCATAGGACCCGAAACCGCGCCCCGAAACCCCTGCGCTCGAGACCGCACGTTTCGAGAAGAGCCGGCCTTGCCGATATGAAATCCTCCCGCGGCGATGGAGTGAAGTAACGAAGTAATACAGAAGTGTCATTTCTTTGAATCAATTCAGTAACCCCGAAACCGACACGTTAGCGCGCCATGCGGCTGGAAAAAGGTTCCCTTCGGAGGACGAGCCCGTGCCGTTGACCAGCGATTAGCGACTCTTTGCCCTGCGCATCGGCCGGGAAGCGACAGGACTGAGGTGAGAAGGCCGCCAAGGCATTGCGGACCTATTCCCCGGGGAGGTTCGCGCTGCGCTGACCCGCAGGAGGTCAAGATTCTCCTTCTGCGGGCTGGGGCTGTAGGCAGGGCGGAACCGATGACGCTCCAGGCTATCGGGGAGATCTTTGGGGTCACCCGTGAGCGTATTCGGGCGATTGTCAGCGCCTCGATTTGGAAACTTCAGACCAATCGGCAAGATGTTGCGGCAGGGAAGCAGGCCGTATATCTGGCTCGTAGGGTGTGAGGGGTTCGTAGTCGGGGTTGAGCTGGGGCTAGTGGCCCTAGCTACGGAGCGGTGGAGGGTTGGCTCAGTGGCGCGCCACTTTTGACTGCGGTCCTGGAACTGGATCGCTTCTCGGACTGGTTCTGAGTTACGGATCAAGGCCGTCCTGGTCGGAGTGATGGTCGGTTCCCCGGCGAACCTGCTGCCCGCTGCCGCCCCTCGATTTACCCGATGCGGACCTGTCGAACAACTCCGCCACCCCGCTCATAAAGGGGGTCGCTCCCCGCCGAATGCAGTTAGCAACCCCCTCGTGACGGGTCTAGGCGCCCTTCCAGATCATCTCCGTGTTGTGCACGGAAGCCACTTTCGCCATCCTCATCCCCTCACCCCCCTTCCTAGTCAGTCCGGCGCGTGCCGCCAGGAGGAGGGCCAGATGCTAAAGAGCCTTCACGGCAATGTTGCTTTGCTGGTCGCTGTGCGTTTCGTGTTCACCAGGGAGGTCCCCTATGCTCGGCGTCTACTGAGTACACGAATAACGGGCAGCAAGACCGGGAAAGGAGCGGGAATGTCGGCGAAGACGGACGCAGCGAAGCCAGCGAGGCGGAAGCCAAAGCGGATCGAGGAGGTCGTGCAGTATGCCCTCGGCCACAAACTCCGCGTCGAAATTCTCATCCTCCTGAACCAAGGGATCTTCACGTCGGCGGAACTAGCCGAACTTTTAGATGATTTGCCGGTGAATAACGTCCAGAACCACCTGCGGAAGATGCTCGAAGAAGGCGCTATCGAAATCGCCAAAGAAGACCGCAAGAGCAACGTTGTCACGTACTGGTACAAGGCGCGCGAGATCCCCGAGTACTCGCAAGAGGTTGCCGAAGCCATGACGACCCTTGAGCAGCAAATGACGGTCGGGGCGATCCTGCAGTCGGGCGTGGCCGAGGAGTTGGCTGGCCTTTACCACGGGAAGCTGCGCGACCCGAGAAGCTGTCTGTACTGGGACTGGTTCCACGTGGATCAAGAGGGCCGGGAGGAACTTGAGGCACACACCCTTCGCTACCTGGAAGGGGCGCGAAAAATCGAGGCCAAGGCGGCCAACCGTCGAGCACGTTCGACTGAGGACAGTACGTCCATGCTGCTCAAGTTGTCCGTGTTCGAGCGGGCTCGGAAAGCACCCACGAAACCCGGTCGCCCCGAAGCCTGACCACGAAACCAACATCGGGATTCACCTGATGTTTGACTCAACCTTCGCCGTGCAGGACTCTTCCAAGCACTCGACCGACGCAAACCATCTCATTGAACTGCGGGGATGGTTACCAAGCACGCCGGGGGCGCAGGGTGGCCCTGCCTTTTTCTGGGCTAGCTGCCCCCACCGCATGACGACAACAGGTCCCGGCGTGTCGGTCGAGTCGCCCGCCAATGCGAATCTCGAAAACTCCCAACGCCACCCCACAGAGCACGCCCCCATCCCGCGACGGTACCCGGGGAGGGGAGGACATCGAGACGAGGGACAAGCAATTCATCTGGACCTCGCTTGTCCCTCGCCTCGTCCACCCGACCAAGCTGGCGATTGTTGAAGCGCTGATCGAGGCCGGGCAGCCGCTGTCCGTTGACGACCTGATCCCGTTGTTGCCAGCGGTGGACGGAAACGCGGAACTGATCCGTTACCACGCTAATTCGATGGTGAAGACGGGCGCGTTGGAAGTCGCCTCAATTCAGGGGACGAGCACGTCCGAGCTTCGCTGCTTCTACTTCCCCGATCCTTCCTAGGCAGGCTTCCGCGTTGGTCGATCGTCCAGAAGGCGAAGGGGGCGGGCGGCCTACGGACTCGCCTAAGGCCGCTGATCTGCCTCCGATGAACGTCACGCTGTCGCCCGAGGAGCGGGATAGGCTCTATGAGCAGATCCTGGTGCATCTAAGCGGCATCGGCGATGTCTGGCTGGCGATCGAGCAAGAGGACTTCGTTGCCGCCGATCGGCTCGGGCGCGAGTTTGGTGAGGAGCTACAGGTTGTGCTCGATGGTTTGGGGTGGGGCGATTTGGCGGGCCGCGAGGTTCGCCTGACGTCATCGCCTGAGGTGCTGCTGCGGGTGTTCGCCCGACTGCGTGACCGCGCGCAGGATCAGCGTCAGTCCGAAGAAGAGGAGCGTGCTGAAGCTGAGCGTGCGGCTCAGGGAAATCATCTCGTCATAGAGACGTGTGAGCGGATAATCGCTTCTCTTAAGGGATCGGGCACGCCGTGAATGCACCGGACCTCGGGAAGCACCTTCCCGACCACTTCCGCAGGGTCGAGCCAGGTCGATTTGGCTAGTCGCCCCAAATACCAGCCCCAGAAGGGGCTCGCCACCGCCGTACGGCAGCTACGGAAGGGAGCTGGGTTGAATCAGGGACAGTTAGCTGAAAAGGCCGGCATCTCCCCGTCGTGGTTGTCGAGGATCGAGAGCGGGGCCTACGACCCGAGTTGGGGCAATATTCGCTTGGTGGCGCAGGGTCTCAACATCAGTCTTCGAACGCTCAGTGAAAGGGCCGAAGAATGCGAGGCCGAGCTGACCCGCGCCGCGTCAAACCCTGAAGATGAGACTCCGGCGGCAATTTGTTGAAACCATGCTGCCTCGCCGAATCTTTTAGTCGTGTGTGTAGGTGTGCGGTCAGAAACCTTGATCGTCTAGATCAGCCCGGGCTCGGCGTAAGGAATTCACCGACGTTGTGGTAGCTGGCATTCTGAATTGGGCAACTTGTACAGCGGAGCTAGTCGCTTTCATTTGGCAGCACTACTCGCAATCGCTCGACGGTAGGGCTGTTGTTAGTCAGCGTGTCACCTTGAACACACCCTGGATAGCCGAGATTGTAAGGAAAGTAGGTATTGCGCTTTCTCTGTTTGGTGTGCAGGATGCCGCCCTGACTGGTGCGCGGCAGGTATCGCGGGTTCCGGCTTCGGATTAACGAACGACAGGGGGAACCTTGCGATTCACTGGTAGTCATGGTTGGAATGTCCTGCGAAAGGCGCACGTCGCCCTCCTCGCGCTGATCCTCCTTACGGCCGTGACCTTTATGGCGCGGGGAGGAGTGGCGAGCGGCGAGGAAGTTCCTTCCGACCAAGGCGCGCCCAGCGTGTCCGAGCCGGCCGTCGAGCTGCCCGCGCTTCGTACCGCCACTTCCAACACCTACCAGCTCCCCGACGGGCAGCGCGAAACCCGCCTCTACGAGGTTCCCGTCAACTACCGCGACGAGAGCGGCGATTGGCAGCCGATCGACCAAGGGCTCGTCGAGCTTCCGGGCGGCGCCGTCGCCAACGGCGAGAACAGCTTCGACGTTCGCCTTCCCGAAAATCTTGAGGAGGCCCCCATCCGGGTCACCGTCGGAGACCAGTGGGTCTCGCAGCGCCCGCTCGGAGTAGAGACCCAGCCGGTGGCGTTGGACGGAACCGTCGCGTCCTACGAGCAGGCCGGAGACCAGGCTGTCTTCGAGTTCACGGGCCTGGCGAACGGGCTCAAGGAGAACATCGAATTGGCGGGGCCATCTGCGCCGTCGACCCACCACTTCAGCATCGGCGCCTCGGTCGGGGTTTCGCCAAGTCTCGTCGGAGACGGCTCCATCGAGTTCCGAGATGAAAACGGCGAGGTGGTCGCGGAGATGCCTGCGCCGTTCATGTTCGACGACGCTGGGGTGATGGCGCCGCCGGATGCCGCTATCTACCGTGTCGAGAGCGATGGTCCACAGGCTTGGAAGCTCACGGTTGCGGCGGACCCGCAATGGCTCCAAGCCCCTGAGCGAAGCTGGCCGGTGATCCTCGATCCGAGCGTAACTATCCCCTCGCCCTCGCTTGACTGCCTCGTCTACAACTACGACAACACCGCCCGATGCGGCAGTGCTGGCTTCCCTTTCATGGCTGCGAAGGCGACCTACCTGAATTCGGCTCCTGATGAAATCTTCAGAACCCTTCTTCGCTTCAACATCAGCTCGATCCCCAACGAGGCTGTGCTCACGTCCGCCGCGCTAGGGCTCTACTCGCCCAAAGCGGCCTCCAACGTCACGAAAGTCGATCTCTACGACGTCAGCAAAAATTGGTCGAACACGGTTAGCTGGGAGTACTCCAGACAGACGCCGAAAGACAATGGCACCGTAACCAGAACTCCGTGGACTGTAAAAGGAGGCGACTTCGGGGCTTCCATGCCCACTCCAACCAGCCTGACTCCAGCCGACCGTGGCGGCAGTCAACCAGGGCCGTGGAGCTTCTCAAGTCCCGGCCTCCTCGCCCTCGTCGAAGGCTGGCGTGGACCCCAGGATGAAGTGGATAAAGGCGAAGCCATCGCAAACAATGGAGTCCTGCTCAAGCTGGCCGATGAGCAGCCACGTGTTTGCTGCATCGAACGTCGGGTGGAGTGGGAATCAAGCGCCGGAGTAAATAAGCCCTATCTCTCGGTCCAATATGTCTCGGCCGCCTCGGCAGACAGCAAGATCACCTCTCCAACCGACGGCACGAAGACCGCCAAGCGCATCCTCTTGACCTCGGCCTGGGAACACCCCGGCGTGACCGGCGTCACCTTCCAATACAAGGTCAACCAACGCTGGAAGAACATCTCGGGGGATCAGGTGATCGACCAGGAAAACCAGAGCGTCATCTGGCCCTATTCGGTGCCCAAATTCTCAGATCGCGAAAGCCGGCCGCTTTACTGGGACGCCTCCGACATAACCGCAGGTCTCGCCGCCAAGAAGCTACGCATCCGAGCCGTGCTCACCGGCGACCCAGGCGCCGGTGGCTACACCAAGCCGGTCGCAGCCGAGATCAACAAGCACATCGGCGGCCCCAAAGACGCCTCCATCGGCATCGGTCCTGGAAGCGTCGACCTGATGACCGGCAACTTCACGGTCTCGCGCACCGATCTCTCGATCCCGGCCTTCAACTCGACGCTTGAATTCTCGCGCTCTTTCAGCTCGCGGGAAGCCGGAGTGGAACCAACTGGCGTATTGGGTCCGGGCTGGAAACCGGCCTCACCGGTGGAAGAAGCGGGCGGCTCGTCGTGGAGCAAGCTCGTTCTCAAGGAAGAAACCGAAACCTTCGAAGAAGAAGAAGAAGAAGGCAGCATCACCTACAAATGGGCGGAGGTCGTCCACTCCGCAGGCGGGATTCTCCCCTTCGAAGAAACCGGCGGCCAATTCATCACCCCGGCCGAGATGAGCGGCTACGTCCTCTACAGGATTCCCAATACGAACAGCATCAAGCTCACCGACCCCGCCGGCAACGCCACGGTTTTCTCCAACGAAGGCTCTGGCAACGAATACATGCCGAAGTCCATCGCTATGACCGGCGGCCCGGGTAACAAGTCGCGGATGATTTACGACCCCGTGAACGGCAAACTCCGCCTGAAAAAGATCGTCGCACCGGCGGCGCCGGGGATCAGCTGCCCCGACGAGAACTCCTCGACTGTCGACGGCTGTCGCCTGCTCGTCTTCAACTACGTGAGCGCGACGGTGTGGGGGGCGCCGGCAAGCGCCGGGGACCGTCTCCAGAAGATCACCTATTACGCATCCGGCCACGGCGGCCCCTGGGACGTAGCGCAGTACAGCTACGACACGACTGGTCGGCTGAAGGCCCGGTGGGATCCCCGGATATCGAGCACCCTCAGAGAGACCTACACCTACAACGCCACCGGGCAGATCGCGACGCTGACGCCGCCCGGGCAGGAGCCGTGGACCATGGCCTATGGGACCATCCCGAATGGAACGGCGATCGGCCGGCTCACCTCGGCCAAACGCCCGTCCCTAGTCGAAAGCGACCCGACCGCGCAGACGACGATCGCCTACGAGGTCCCTGTCTCGGGAGCCGGCGCCCCATACCCAATGGGAGGGGCAACGGTTGCGCAGTGGGGGCAGAAGGACCTCCCGACCGACGCCACGGCGGTCTTCCCGCCCGACGAAGTGCCTGCCAGTCCACCCTCGAGCTATTCGAGGGCGACCGTCTACTACATGGACGCCGAAGGCCAGATCTCGAACGTGGCCACCACTTCGGGGGCGGGGACCTCGGCGCCGTCGATCACCACGACCGAAACCGACCGCTTCGGCAACGTCGTGCGCGAACTCAGCGCGCAGAATCGCCTCCGAGCTCTCGCCGCTGGAGGCTCAGCTTCGATTGCGAAGGCCCAGGAACTTGACACCCAGTTCCTCTATTCCAAAGACGGCACCGAGCTGCAAGAAGAAACGGGACCAGTCCACCAGGTGCGGCTGGAATCCTCCGGCGCCCTCGTGCAGGCTCGCCTGCATCGCACGATCCAGTACGACGCGAACTTCAAATACATCAACGGCACCACCACGCCGTCGGCGGGCGAAACCAAACCGCATCTGCCGACCACCGAAACCGTCGGCGCGCTGCTCCCCGCCGGAACCGTCGTCGACAAACGCTCGACCGCTCACGAATACAACTGGAAACTTCGCAAAGAGACGGCGACGATCGCTGATCCCGAAGGACCCGAAGAGAACAAGTCGGTCACGCTCTACAACGAACTCTCGGGCCTGCCGACGGAGACCCGTCAGCCGAAAAACTCAGGCGGCGGCGGTGCGGGAACGACGAAGTTCCTCTACTACTACGCAGACGACGAGCAGGGCGTCAGCGACGAATGCGAGAGCGACAAACACGCCGGATTGCTCTGCAAGGTCACGCCTGCAGCGCAGCCCGGAACCGCAGGGCAGCCGCAGCTCCTGGTGAAGAAGCTACGCGCCTACAACCAGCTCGGCCAACCCGCCGAAGTGACCGAGAGTGCGGGCGGCGGGACCGCAGATGTGCGGAAAACGGTTGTCGCATTTGACGCGGCGGGGCGGCAGGCGAGCAAACAGATCACCGGCGGGGGAGTCTCGATTCTAAAAACGCAGACCCTCTACAACTCGACCAACGGCATGCCGGAAACGCAGCGTTTCGTCTGCCCAACCACCGAACCTGCTTGCGACACCCAGGCCACCACTGCCACCTACGACACGCTGGGGCGGGTTACGAGCTACAAAGACGCCGACGGCAACGAATCGACCACGACCTACGACTTCATGGGTCGACCGGTAACGGTCAACGACGGGAAGGGCACCCAGACCTACGGCTACGACTCCGTCACCGGCCTGTTGGTCAAACTCGAAGACTCAGCGGCAGGCACCTTTACCGCCAGCTACGACGCCGACGGCCAGCTCGTCCAACGGGTCCTGCCGAACGGCCTGACCGCGGTGACGGCCTTTGACGAGACGGGCTCGCCCGTAGGGCTCACCTATACGAAGTCTTCGAACTGCGGAGCGAGCTGCACCTGGCTCGACTTCGAGGTGGAGAGGTCAATCGGCGGGCAGATCGTCCTCGAAGACGGGAACCTCGGCAAAGACGAATACGCCTATGACCGGCTCGGTCGTCTGATCACCGCCCGTGAAACGCCGGCAGGGGGCGGTTGCACCACTCGCACCTACAAATACGACAAGGACTCAAACCGAGAAGAGAAGAGGACTATCCCCGGAGTTGCCGGGGTCTGCTCCAGCTCAGGTGGGACGACTCAGAGCTACGGCTACGACAGCGCCGATCGACTTCTCGCCGACGGCCTGACGTACGACAACTTCGGCCGGATCACCAATTTGCCAGCGGAACTCGCCGGCGGCAAAGCTCTGGCGACCACCTACTTCAGCAACGACATGGTGGCCATCCAGATTCAGAACGGCGTCACGAACACTTTCCAGCTTGACTCGGCGCTCAGGCAACGTCAGCGCCTTCAGGCCGGAGGGCTGGAAGGGACGGAAGTCTTCCACTACTCCGGTCCTGGCGACACTCCGTCGTGGACGGAGCGAGGCTCGACGTGGACTCGGAGTATTCCTGGGATCGGTGGCGACCTGGCGGCTATGCAGGAGAGCGGCAAAGAAGTCGAGTTGCAACTGACGAACCTGCACGGCGACGTGGCGGCTACCGCTGCGCTCAACCCAACTGCCACCGAGCTCAAAGAGCTGTTGCACTTCGACGAGTTCGGAAATCCGACCGCAGGCAGTACTTCTCGCCGGTTCGGATGGTTGGGGGGCAAGTTTCGCCGTACCGAACTCTCTTCCGGCGTGATCCAAATGGGGGTTCGGAGCTATGTTCCCGCGCTCGGGCGATTCTTGACGCCGGATCCAGTCTTCGGAGGCTCGGCAAATCCGTACGACTATGCCAACCAGGATCCGATCAATAATTTTGATCTGACGGGCGAAAAATGCGCCAGTAAAAACAAGGCGTGGATACAGCGTTGCAAGACCCTGCTTCGCAAAGTGGCGACGGCGAAAGAACGCTTCAAGAAGGCGAAGGGCCGGCTCGAACGACTTGCACGCACGCTGAGCGCACAGGCGGCGAGCGGCAGGTTCACTATCGACCTCCCCATTCACCTGCCTTGGGAAGATGAGGTGAATGATGCACTTGGCAGAGCCCACGGCATCTTGGGCAAGATCGCAGGAGTGGGCTGTGGGAGGGGAGGGGCAATTGCAGGCAGCGGTGGGGTCCTGATCCAAGGAATTGGCGAGGGCATTATTGGCCCGTACCCTAAGATCGGATCAGCGATAAAATCGCTGGGGAAAGCAGGTCAGTACGCGGGCGCGGCGATGGTGGGTGCGCATGAGGGTGGAGCGTGCTGATTACAGGCTCGACGGCATTGACTGACACGCAGATCTCAGAAAAATGAAAAAACTGTTTCGTCATGGGTTGGCGGTTGTAGCCGCCGTATGGTTGATCGCGGCGTTCTTATCCCTGATCAAAGGGGAACCTGCTTTTGCCGCAGTCTCTGCCGTGCTTTCGGTCTTATCGCTTGCCAGCTATCGCCGAGACATACGAAACCAGGCACAGAGAGAGCCCTAGCCGCGGCGTCAGCGATAGAAGCTTCCTAGAAGTGAAGGTGTCCGCCTCGAAGTGAGCCGGGCGCGTGTGGGACAGATCGAGCAGCATAGTCTTGCTTTGATCCGGCAGCTTCGCGAAGTTCACGCCACCTGCGACGGGAGCCAGCAATTCTCCGCCCTTCGGCGAACCTCTTTCTGACCCCGACGGGGCTGGGGCGCGCCGAGTTGAGCATCCGCCTACGGCGGCCGGAGCCAGAGGACAGCCACATCGCCCGCCCTGGCGTCAAGCCTTGGCGGCGGCGGGCGCGGCGCCTGCCGGGGTGGGGGCGGCCGGGCTGTCACGTTGCACTCGCTCTAATGCGTTTTGACCGAATCGCTAGCGATCGGGCCCCTCGTTAAGACCGCCGCAAGGAGGTCGGGTTATTTGTCAGCGGCGCTGGCTTCAGCAGGCGCGGCCGGCATCTGTTGAGCCTGCGGAACGTGGTCATATGGCAAAATCTCTCACCATGATGAGATCTCGGTCGAAGATCATGCTGCTCATTGCTGCTGCCTTGGTGGCCGCGATGGTGTGGTCCTTGATTGAAGGCGAGTCGTGGTCCGCAGTGGCCTGTGGCGTAAGTGCGGCCGCAATGTTTTTAAATTCACGCTTCTCGGACGCAGAGAGCATGGAGCGGCACCCTTAGGTCTTGACCTGCCGTTCTCGCGGCCCGGTATTGCCGTTTTCGGCAGATATCGGCTTAGAGGAGGGTTTGCTTTTGCTGTATTGGCGTTGGGACTTGGGACGGGCGAGGTCCACAAGCCTGAGGTCTGTCCTGACGCAGGTGCCCTGATGCACCAGCCCGCGCCGAACTTTTTCTGACCCCGACAGGGCGGAGCGCGCCGAGTTGAGCAGCCGCCTACAGCGGCCGGAGCCAGAGGACAGCAACTCGCCCGGTGTCGGCGTCGAGCCTGCCGGCGCGGGGAAGAACGAGGTCAGGACTAGGCCCTAACCAGCGCGCGTCGCTTAGACCGCTCGGTCCCGTCGGATCTGCCCCGCTCCCATTTCAGCCTCTCGCCCGGCACCCGATCGGAAGTCTGAGTACGTGCCAATCGAGCAACTGCTCGGCGAGACGGCGATCATGCATGCGTCGGGCGGATCGTTCCGAGGCGCGACACGATTGACCGGACTCCCCGCAGGGCGAGGGAAGACTATTCGCTCCACGATTAGCGCCAGCTACTGTCGTTCGCCCGCTGTCGGGCATCGAGTTCGGCGCCGGACGCGGCGGCTGTCGGGGTTGGGGGTTTGGCGGGCCGCCCGCCAAACTGGTCAGCTCGCACATAGCGCGACATTCGCTCGATGATCGAGACGTTGATCGCCCCCAGCTCGGCGCTCCTGAGCCGAGCCGAAGATCGCTCCGCACTCGTCAACAATGTGCCGAATCTGCGTTGCCCCGTCCGGCACGTTTCGCGCGAAGCGGTCCACCCGGAGAAGGATTACCCCCGCCAGCTCGCCGCTCTCGATCCTCTTGACGATTCTTTCCCAGCCAGGCCGGTCGAAGTTGCCGCCCGATCGGTCCTGGTCGTCGCCCCAGGCATCAGGAGCCATGCGCAGACCCAGCTCGCCCGCGTAGCTTTCTATCGCCGCCTTCTGCTCGTCGGGCGAGATGTAGCCTTCGCCTTTACGACCGCCGATCCGGGAGACCCGGATATACCCTGCTACCGGCCGATCTTTCGCAGTAGCCATCTCGCTGCGGTACGTCCGAGCTGCCATGACAATCGCCCCGCTTTCTTGTCATGACCCGTGGCGACGTGTCTGTTTCCACGAACCAATTCAGTAACGCCTATTGAAGTGGCGAAATTCGCCCCTAGGATCGGCCGCCGGAGGGTTGACGGAGACAGGCGTGCTCCAGCCAGCTGACACCTGGCTGCCCGGCTTAACCACCGGGTCCGGTTCGAGTCCGGTGCCCTCCGCAGACAAAGACCGTCGTGAGCGGGTCGAGAGGAGCACGATCAGCGTGCTACCTTGAGTGGACAGGTGTCAGCTGGCTGCGGGGTGGTTCCCCGCTTCACTCAGACTCGACCCGCTCCGGCGGGTCTTGTCGTTTCCAGGGTCTGACAAGGGGCGTTCGGTAAGCCGTCGAATCAGTCGCGGTGGAACACGCAGCCGCCGAGAAGCCCGTCCGCTACGAGCCGGGGATGGACGCCCGCAGCACCCGGGTGGCGGAACGGCTGAAGACGCCGATGCTGGTCGCCGCGGCGCTGACGCTGCCGACCGTCGCGATCACCGAGTCCGAGCCGGGCGGCCTGCTCGAGGACGTCGCCATCCTCCTCAACTGGGTCACCTGGACCGCCTTCCTGGTCGAGCTGGTGGTGATGCTCTCGGTCGTCCCCGACCGCCGCGCGTGGCTCCGCCACCACCCGCACGACCTCGTCATCGTCTTCCTCACCCCGCCGGTCCTGCCCCCCGGCCTGCAGGGGCTCCGGGTCCTCCGCCTCCTGCGGCTGCTGCGCCTGCTGCGGCTCGCCCAGCTCTCGCGCGAGGTCTTCTCGCTGGAGGGCGTCCGCTACGCCGCCCTGCTCGCGATCCTGACCGTGGTCGGGGGCGCCGCCCTCTTCGACGCCTTCGAGCAGCGGCAGGACCTCGACTTCTGGGACGACATCTACTGGGCGA
>WUUC01097133.1_pt1 | contig 14093 bp, 13 predicted proteins | sample 6278441 | NCBI WGS metagenome assembly WUUC01 (sample SAMN13675441, study PRJNA597444) | soil metagenome | isolation source: soil | place: USA: Washington | collected 2017-10
CTCCGGTGACCACTATGTTGTCAATGTCGATCTACCCGGGGTGGACCCCGGCTCGATCGACCTCAGTGTCGACGGAAACACCCTGACGGTGCAGGCCCAGCGCACGCTGATCGCGGAGGACTCCGCTCAGTGGCTGGCTCAGGAGCGACCTGCCGGCACCTTCATGCGCCAGCTCAGCCTGGGCGAAGGCCTAGACGTCGATGGCATCCACGCCGCCTACGAGAACGGCGTGCTGTCGTTGACGATCCCGGTTGCCGAGCAGGCCAAGCCGCGCAAGATCGAGGTTGTGACCGGCGGTCAGCCGGCTCAGCTCGCTCAACCTCGTCAGGCGATTCCGGGAGAGGTGGCCTCGGAGGGATAAACCGCCTGCCGCTCGACGGGGTGTACCCCCTCGGGGCGCCGGATTCAGCGGGCGAGCGACGTGGACAGGGGCCTGGGGCCGCAGCAGCGCGCTCCGAGGGCTATGGTCGAGCGTGAGCGGCCGTTGACCGCTCACGAGGCTCGCGGCGACGCGGCCATATGCGAGGTTGCAACATGACACGACATGCAACATGACCAGACATGACGACGCAGGCGGAATCCTCGAGGGTGACGGCATCGAGGACACGATGCTCGATGACAACGGCGACAATACCGGGGACGCCGGTGACCACTACCGAGGCTGCCTTCGATTCGGCACCACGACCGCGGAAGCGGCTCGAGGGCAATCGCTGGACCAGTTGCTCGCGGAGGAAGAACCGGATGATGTCGACGACGACTCAAGGCTGTCCGACTGGAGCGACCGTCGTCCCCGCCGCGCGGTGGCCCAGCTGGTGACCGGCGGAGACGGATCACACTCGCGGACCGACCCGGACCTCATCGGGCCTGACCGCGGCGAGACCGGCCTGTCGGCCGAGGAGGCGGCCCTGCACATGGTCCAGCTACGGCCTGCGCGAGGATGGCCGACGGAAACCTAGGCCGCGATCACCTGCCGGCCCGACCTGGAGGAGAAATGAGCGAGTCGGCGCCGACTTCGGCACCCACGGTCACGCCCGCCGCGTTCTTCGGCCACGGCAACCCGATGAACGCCCTCGAGGTCAACCGCTACACAAGTGCGTGGCGCAGCTTCGGCGTGACCGTCGCCAAGCCCCGGGCGGTGCTGGTGATCTCCGCGCACTGGTACATCAACGCCACCGCCGTCACCGCGATGGCGCAGCCCCGCACGATCCACGACTTCTACGGCTTTCCTCAGCGGCTCTTCGACGTCGACTACCCCGCACCCGGCCTCCCCGAGCTCGTGGAGGAGGTCAGTGACGTCGTCCACCCGTCCTGGGTGGGGGCCGATGTCGACTCCTGGGGGATCGACCACGGCACCTGGTCGGTGCTCCGGCACGTTTTCCCCGACGCCGACATACCGGTCGTCCAGATGTCGATCAACGCCGACAAGTCGTTCGACTACCACCTCGAGCTCGGAGCCAGGCTCGCCCCGCTGCGTGAACGCGGCGTCCTCATCGTCGGCAGCGGGAACGTCGTGCACAACCTTGCCGGCGTCAACCGCCGGATGCCCGACGACGGCTTCGACTGGGCTCAGCGCTTCGATGAGGACGCCAAGGCGATCATGGTTGACGACCCGACCTCGGCGGCACGCCTAGATGCCCACCGCGACTTTGCCCACGCGGTCCCGACCCCGGACCACTTCCTTCCGCTGCTGTATTTCGCGGGACTGGCCGGCGCCGGCCGCGGCAGCAGCGATGTCCTAGTCGACGGGTATGCCTACGGCTCGCTGTCGATGACCGCCTACACGCTGGACGTCACCTGCCCCGCTGGCACCGATACCGAACCGGCCGCGACGTTGCCGGAGGACGTCCCGCCGGACGGCGCCAACATCTGACTTCGAGGGGAGCGGCACCCGATGTCCGAGAACACCCGTCCGCTCGAGGAGGGCGTGGTCACCGATTTCCGCGGGGAGATGTCCTACGGGCAGTACCTGCACCTGGAGGAGTTGCTGGCGGCTCAGCACCTGGTCAGCATCCCGCCCCATCACGACGAGCTGCTGTTCATCATCCAGCATCAGACCTCGGAGCTGTGGCTGAAGCTGGTGCTGCACGAGCTGCGGTCCGCGGCGCGGTGCCTCGCCGATGATGACCTGCGGCCGGCCTTAAAGGGGTTGGCCAGGGTCAAGCACATTCAGCGCACCCTCACCGAGCAGTGGTCGGTGCTGGCGACCCTGACCCCCTCGGAATACGCCGGGTTCCGCGGCTTTCTCGGGTCCTCCTCCGGGTTCCAGTCCTGGCAGTACCGCGCGGTGGAGTTCGTGCTCGGTAACAAGAACGCCGACATGCTGCGGGTCTTCGCCCATGACCTGCCTGCGAGCGCGCTGCTGACGGAGCTGCTGGCCGCGCCGAGCCTTTATGACGAGTTCCTGCGCCACCTGGCCCGCGCCGGCCACCCAATCCCGGAACCGGTGCTGACCCGCGACGTCACCCTGGCTCACGCGTTCACCCCCGAGCTGGTCCCGGTGTTCCGCGGGATCTACCAGGTGGCCCGGGAGCACTGGGAGGCGTACGAGGCCTGCGAGGAGCTGGTCGACCTGGAGGAGAATTTCCAGTTATGGCGATTCCGGCACCTCAAGACCGTCGAGCGGACGATCGGGGTCAAGCCCGGCACCGGTGGATCCACCGGCGCGTTCTTCCTCCGCCAAGCGCTGGAACTCAGCTTCTTCCCGGAGCTGTACGCCGTCCGCACGGAGCTCGGGCCCTGAGAGGGCGGCCTGTCCGCCGGGCACACGGCACGCGTGACAGAATTGGGGCCGTGCCGAAGAAGCAGACCTCGCCCCGACGTAACGCCACCCGGAAGCCGTCGGCTGGTCTCGCGAGGAGCACCGCGATCGATCTTTCGCCGGCGCCGGCGCAGGACGAGCTGGTCCTGGAGGCGTTGTTTGACGCCGAAACGAAGTTGGATGAACTCGCCGACGGGATCACCCGGATACTCATGCGCGAGGTCGCCACAGAGTCAACGGCGCTTGGCGCGGAACTCGCCCTGTCCGAGCTGATGGGGATGGCCCAGCTCGCCTGTCCAGTGGAGGCAACGTGGGACGAGCGGTCCGAGAGCGTCGACGCCCTCGTGGGCAGCGTGACCGAGATTGCGGAAAGGGACGCCTCCGCGCCGGCGCTGGCGCTCTTGCGGGTGATCGCCGTGCTCGCGATACCGAACGTGTCAGACCAGGCCGCGCAGGCGGCGCGACGGCTGGCGGACGCAGGCGTGCCCGACCAGCCGTGGGTGTCGTCGCTCGGCCGACCGAAGGTTGTGCGGGCGTGGCGCTACGGCGACGACTTCGGGTATCAGGAGTCGGTGAGCGTGATGTTCGACTATGCCTTCCGTGAGCATGTCGCCTCGGTGCTGATCGACCACCCGCTGGGCGGGGGGGTCAAGGATTGCTGGATCGCGGAGGGCAAACGCGCACGGGGCCTTCGCGGGTCGATGGCGCAGGAGATGGCTGGCAAGCCGGCCACCTATTTTGAGGACCTTGGAATGGGTCGGACCCGTGACGTGCTCGCCACGGCGCTCCGAAGCCAGCCGTGCCCGGAGCAGCCGGACCAGATCCGCGATGTCGCCTTCTACCTTCCCCTGGTCACGGCCCGGGTCGCGCTGCTAGAAGCCCTGGCCGGAGAAAGCTAGCGCGCGGGGACTATCCCCACCAGGTGGTGGGCATGTCGTCAACGTTGATCCGTCGCCCGGTCACCTCATCGGCGTCGACTCGTACGTAGTGCGCCTTGGCTCCCGGTGCCCACGGGACGAGGGGAAGTTGGCGGAGCCGGTCCAGGTGCTCTGGGTCCGTTACCTGTTCGGCGTGACCGCGGGCCAGCACGCTCCACCCGGTCCGCTCAACCTCGTCCACGCCGTCCACCTCGAATGCGACGGGTGCACCGCGCACCGCCGCATCCAGCTTGCTGCCGGCGTCGGTGCGAAAGACCACGGCCCCGTCATCGAGGACATAGTTGACCGGAAGAATCAACGGCAGCTCGCCCTCAACGAAGGCCAACCGCCCCAGGTGGCGCCCACGGAGCAGCCGGTGGCATTCCTCGGCACTCAGCTGCTGCCAGCGTTGGTTGGGCATCCCTGACCTCTTCCATACGAGCGCCACGACCGCCCACGGCGCTAGCATCCGTTCACCTGTTGGCAACCGGCGATACCCAGACGCTATCTAGGACCTCGATCGGGTGACTAGGGTCCAGGGCCCCTACCGTCTGATCGAAAGGACCTTATGCCCTGTCAGCGGCCGGGAAACGGATGGAGACTGCGGTTATGGAGACAGATTCCGATGGCGACGTGACGGTTCTCGCGACAGACGCATGCTGGGGGCTGCTGCGGTCCACCGACGTCGGGCGGTTGGCGGTGTCCGTCGCCGGTGAGCCGGACATCTTCCCGGTCAACTACGTCGTCGATCAGGGCACGATCGTCTTCCGCACGGCGCCGGGGACCAAGCTGTCCAGCGTGGCCGTCGGACACGCGGTGGCGTTCGAGGTGGACGGGCACCAACCTGACGCCGGCGAGGCGTGGAGCGTGGTGATCAAGGGTCGCGGCGAGCAGATCACCCGATCACAGCAGCTCATCGACACCACAGACCTGCCGCTCTTTCCGTGGCAGGCCGGACCGAAGCACCGCTTTGTCCGGATCGTGCCCAACGACGTCAGCGGTCGCCGGTTCCACGTCGTCGGCAGCACGTCGTGGGACACGCCGCTCACGGACGCGCCCCGCACGAGCTTCGACTAGGTCACTGCAGCAGCCTTTCCCGACGATGGGACTAACGGCCCAGCTTCGCTGGGCTCGGCCGGGCGAGCATGGCGGACGACCGGACGGGACGTGATCATGGAGGGTGTCGAGACGCTGAGCATGACTGCCTGCTTGGGGTTGATCGCGGGTCGATCGCTGGGGCGGGTGGCTTACACCGAACGGGCGCTGCCGGCGATCTGGCCGGTGCGGTATGCGCTCGTCGGGAGCCACCTGATCCTGTGCACTCCCCACGACGGCCTCGCTGAGCGCCTCGACGGGCAGATCGTTGCCTTCGAGATCGACGACGCGGACGCCGGGGGGGACTACGCCTGGATTGTGGTGGTGACCGGCACCGCCAGCAATCTGCCAGAGCCATCTGAGCTGCACCGGCAGGGCGGCGTGCCGTTGGCTCTGCAGGTCGGTTTGGGCAACGTCACAGCCGTACGGATCACGCCGGGCGACGTACGGGGCTGCCGGATCCTGCGCACCCCGGCGACCGCGGTCTGACCTCACCGGGCCGGCAGTGGGACCCGCCACGCGAGGCGCGCAGCGACGGAGACTGATCGGCCGGGGCCCTGCAAACCGTAGTTGGTTGCCCCCAGCCAGTGCGTCAGGGGTTCGGTCGTGTCGCGGGGAGGACCGTTGTAGTCATGACCTGGTGGAATTCCTTGGGTTGTTCGAAGAGTGGTCGGTGGCCGGAGGTGTCAAGGACGATCAGCTTCTTGTCCGGTGCGTCGAGCAGGCCGAACCATCCCTGGGCGGGTTGGGCGCGGCCGGGGGCCTCATGTCTGCCCTGGACGAGGTAGACCGGCACGTCGAGCATGGGGGCGTCGGTCCGGAAGTCGATGTCTTGTAGCTGCGGGTACAGCACGGCGAACACGTCGAAGAAGCCAGCGAAGGCGTGCAGCTGCTCGAGCAGGGTGTACTCCTCGACGAACAGGTTCTCCCCGAAACCGCCGGCGCCTTCGGAGTTGGCGCTGTGGTCATAGGGATAGACGTCGTTCCCGTTGGCCAGGGCGGACTCGTAGTCGAGCAGATCGGTGTACGGCGGCGGGCCGCTCGCGGTGAGCCCGTCGAGGACGCCGGTGTTGTTGGTGCGCCGGGCCCAGGTGAGGGTGTCGTCGTAGAAGACGCGGTCGGTCTGGGCGATGTCCACCATCTGCCCGGTGCCCACGTAGGCCCGGTACAGCTCGGGGTGGGCCTGCACGGCGAGCACACCCAGAATCGTCCCCCATGATTGGCCGACGAGATAGATCTTGTCCTGGGCGAAGCGGTCACGCAGGTAGTTGGTGACCTCGACGGTGTCGGCGATCGCGTTGTCCAGGGTCAGGGTCGAGGTCGGGTCGAGGGTGTCGTAGGACTTCCCGGTCCCGCGCTGGTCAAGGGTGGCGACGATGAAGTCCTGCTCGAGGGCCTGGCCGTGTCGGCGCATCGCTCCCAGTTCGGTGCCCCCGGGGCCGCCGGCCAGGAACAGCAACACCGGGTTGTCCACGCTGTCGCTGCGGATCATCAGGGCCAGGTCGTGGCCGCCGGCCTCGACCCGGGTCAGCTCGGCGACGCTGCCCGCGAGGGGGGCTCCGTCGGCGGCAAGGATGGGATCGGTACGCCCGGGCCGGCTGATTCCGGCGGTCAGGGCCAGCAGGCCCGTGACCGCCAGCGCGGTGACGGAGCGGCGCACCCAGAGTCCGAGCCACCCCCGCCCGTGCCTGACCGGCCGGTCGCCGTCGAGGCGTCGGGCCAGGCCGGCGCCGAGTGCCCCGCCGACCAGCATGGGTGCCAGCGCGAGGACCCCGTGCAGGCCCCGGCCCAGGACGAACGCGAGGACGCCGAAGGTGCTGCCGGGGTGGATGCCGTCGACCAGCGGGCCGACCGTCCCGATCCGGGTGAGCTCGAACACGACCACGAAGGTGACCGGGGCCAGCAGCATCGCCCACCGAGTGCGCATCGCCACGCCCGCGAACACCCCCACGACCAGGCTCACGGCGACCGCCGTCAGGGCCTCAGTGGTGCTGATCGGACCGCGCGGGGTCAACCAGCCGGCGAGGAGCCCGTACGCGGCGGCGGCGACCACGGCGGCCCCCGCGCCGATGCGCCGATCCCTCGGGATCGGACCCCGTGCGGCCCGCAGCCGGTCAACGGCGCGAGGCGGGCTCACGGTCGTCACGGCCTGCTCCCGCTCGGCACCGGTTGCGGAGCGTGATCGCCCTGCGCTTCGTCGGGGGAGCGTGGCGCGGGAAGCGGCGGTGACGGTTCGGAGCCGCCCTGGTCGAGCCGGAACGGGGGGTAGGTGTCGGTCATCAACGCGGCGTAGGCGATGACGCGGTAGATCCACCGGTTCAACCCGACGATCACATCGAACAGCGCTGGCGGGTATCTGCCGGTGACCGCCAGGATGACACCGGCGACCAGGACCAGCAGCCCTAGGACCCCGCCGCCGACCGGGTAGAGCCCGACGCCCTCACCGTCGCCGGCACCCGCGCCCCACCAGCCGATCAGCAGGGCGACGATCACGTAGTGCGGCAGGGCCAGCAGCCACCACTTCACCAGGACCAGTCCCCGGGACAACGTCGCCGGGTAGGTGATGTCCAGGGTGGCGGGATAGTCCGGGGCGGGTCCGAGGGTGAACGGGGGGTAGGCGTCGGTGCCGATGCCGCCGCTGGTGGCGTAGTAGGACACCCGCCAGGACCAGCGGAGCACCCCGGTGGTGAACGCGAACAGGGCACGGGGGTAGGAGCCGGTGACCAGGATCGAGGCGCCGGCGATCACCGTCACCACGAGGAAGGCGGGCCACAAGAAGGCCAGCACCAGGAAGTGCGGAATGGCCAGGAACCACTTCACCAGCCACTGCCAGCGGGACAGGGCGGGGTCCAAGTGTGCGGTGAGCATCACTGGACGTCCTGCGGGGGCGCCGGCCAGAAAGACTTGACCCCCCACCCGATGGGTACGCCGCCCGGATGCCGCGAAGACGATCAACGCGATGGCGCCGGCGGTGTTCAGCACGCCGGGTCCGAACAAGATCAGTGCCAGCGGCAGTACGAAGCCGGCGCGGACCCCGACCGTGGCCGCGGCATCGAGACCGGGTGCGCCGTCTGCGTTCATCACCACGACCGCCCACCGGCCATTGGTGGGCTGCCAGGTCAGTTCCTGTGCACCGGGTCCGGTGACAGTCGCCGCCCAAAAGCTCTGCTCGGCCGGGTCGGCGACATCGAGGTCCCCCGGGCTGGTGCGGTAGACGGGCGTACCACCGTCCCCGAACCCGAGAAACTGATCGTCGGTGAGCCCGATGACCTCATCATGGGCGGCACCGTCGAGGTAGGCCGCCACGTCGGCGGCCGGACCGATCCCGAGGAAGATCGGCCGCGCGGCGTCGGCGGCAGCGACCCGGAGCCGTACCTTGGGGTCGAGAGCATCGAGCAGCCATCCTGGCGATCCGGCGTCCACCCTCAACTCGAGGTCTTCCGCAGCAACAGCGACCGTCGGGGTCTCCAGCGACGTGAGCCGCTCTTGAAAGTAGCCCCCGTCATGACGCCCGATGGCGTAGGCCAGACCTAGCCCGCCCCCACCGAGCAGCAGACCCAGGCCGGGGAGCAACAACAAGCACCCGACGATCAGTGCAACAACACGACCCGGCTTCATTGGTGGCAGATCCCTCTCACGAGCTTCAGGTGGATCAGAGCAGCGGAGGGTCAGGCGACTACCGCTTTGAAGCCATGGTGTGGCGGGCCGTTCTATCGGGGCAGAGGCGAAAGACCCGGGGACGGGCGATATCGGGTGCGGCGCGATCGAACGGCAGTGGTCACCGCGGGCCAGTCACGCCTTGCGTGACGAGGTCCAGTTCGTCGGCCACCGCACCGGCCCAGTGCTCCACTTCGACCCAGTCCCGGAAGTCACCCTCGGGTGCCCGCACGGCCCTCACGATGACTTTCTCACCAAGGCCCAACTGGTGACGGTCGATCCGGCCGCTGAATACCTGGTGCGAGCGGGCGCCCGTGCGCTCCACAAGATCGCCCACCTGCACGCTCGCCGACGCCTCCGGCCTGGGCGGGTCGCCGCTGGGCCCGCTGGAGAACAGCCACACCGGCCGGGTCCGCAGAGCGGCCTCGAGGCGGTCCACGAGCTGCACCGCTTCGGGAAGCCAGTGACCGTAGTAAACGCCACTGCCGAGGATCACTGCGTCAGCGTCCTCGACCGTGCGGAGGGCGTGCGCGTCCTCCACGCGGACCTCGTGGCCATGATCGGTCAGCACGGCACTGATGCGCGCCGCGATCTCTGCGGTGCCGGCGTGCTTGCTGGCAACCGCGACCAGGACCTTCATGTAGACCTCCAGATTGCGTGCGCCGACACCCTCGGCGGGCGCGGCGTGACTCGACCATAGGTCGGGTCCTCCCGGCCGGACCAGAGTCGTATGACCCCATCTGGCGGGCCTAGCAGTGACCAGGCACAACGATGGTGGCCGGACGCCCAGGCGTGACCTTTGCCTCTGCCGCGAGCACAGGGAGGCGTCGATGCTGCTCGCATGTCCGCGCAGGAGACCGTCGTGCTCATCGGGCTACCCGCCCCATGAGCACCGATGTCAAGATCCTCTCCGTCAATGGTGCCCTGATGCGTCATCTCGGGCCTGGTCACGTGCTGGTGGTGGGGCTGGTCCTGTACGTCGGTGTCCTGCGGCCCCGGCTCATGCGGTGGGGAGCAGGCCGCCAGGAAATTCATGGGAGGCTCCCCGGTGATGATCTCGTCGCGGCGCGGTGGCAGACCACCCGCGGGATTACGATCTCCGCGCCGGCAGCACAGGTCTGGCCCTGGCTGATCCAGATGGGGTACGGCCGGGGTGGGTGGTACAGCTATGACGGGCTCGAGCGTCTAGCGGGGGCCGGAGCCTTTGCGGAAGGTGCATCGGCTAGGCGGGTCGTGCCCGAACTGCAGGGACTGAAGGTCGGTGACACGGTCGCCTTGAGCAAGGTCGGCGGGCTTACCGTCGTGGTGATCGACCCCCCCTGCGCTCTGGTGCTGCGCTACCGGATGAGCATGCTCACCGGCGCGACAGCGACCGAAGCTGACTGGGCGGTCCTGGACTGGACCTGGTCGTTCGTGCTCACCCCGGTGGACGACGCGTCGTGCCGTCTGGTGGTCAGGGTCCGTGCCAATTACCGGCCCGCATGGCTGAGGGCGTTCTTCCCGCTGCTTCTCGAGCCGGTCCACTTCGTGATGGAGCGCAAGATGCTGCGGTCCATCGAGCGGCGGGCTTCGGCCAAGAAATAGACGTAGCCGGAAAACGAGAAGGAGAGCACATCGAGGTTGCGGTCGCACGTCGCAGTGCGTAGGTCGTTGCGATAAGCGACATAAGCGGTGTGCGTCCCGTTCTCCCAGATGCCCGGCTTGAAGCATGAACTCTCCGCGGGTCCGTTCGGAGCCGGGACCGGGTGCTCGGGCCACGAGCGTGCCGTCGATGCGCAGGCGCAAGCGCGGACTGCTCGCGCAAGGCGGTGGACCTCATCCGGGTGTAGAGATAGGCGGCGTCCTGACTGTCCAGGGCACCGGTAAATGATCCCGTGCTTCACAGCGTGGCGGTGCCGGTTATGCCAAAGCCTGCGCTGGCGGGCGAGAACGCGACGGCCCGCAGATCCATCTCCTGATTCACGAAGACAGCGAGCGCGTCGTACCGCGTGTGTGGTCCCCAAAAGGCAACTGAGCGGATTCTCACGTTGTGGTCACATATCGCACTTAGCCTCAATACCGTTCAGTTAGGGCTACATCGAAGTTATTCTGCCGTGCCAAGGGCGGGATGGGTCAGGCCGGATAGCGATAAGCGCCTGACTGATCATGTGGCGTTGGCCGGGTCGACGATGGTCAGCACTGGGCAGATCTACGACCATCGACAGGGCAGAATTCGTGACCGTCAACGGGCAGGTCTCGCGACCGCGTCCGGGACGCACAATCCTGTACGGTTGCGACTCAGGCCCAGAAGCAGCCGACACCAGCCAGCTCACCGATCTCGGCCGAACGCGCAGACACAAGGTGACCTCATTGGGTCTTTGGTCGCTACCCGGGTCAATCGAATCGGGGACACGATGTGCAGTTGGTGCCGCACGGGGTCAACCGTGCCCGAGGGAAGTGCAGATATGACAACACTGAATGTCCAGCCAGCTAGCAGCCGGAGACGGCAGAACCCGCCGCCGATTCAGCGTCCTGGCCGCGGCCCGTACATCCTGTCGGCCGCGCTGGGTGTGGCCGCCGCGGCCGCTTGTGGCCTGACGGTGGCGTACCCATCCCTGCTTACCGGTGTCGCGGTGGCCAACGGAAATGTGCGCGGCACCGCGGTCGTCGTGCTCGTCGTTGGTGTTCCTGTTCTGACCGCCGCCATCGCTGGATCCGCGCGGGGTTCGGCGCGGGCATTCGTGGTCTGGTTGGGCATGCTCGGATATCTGCTGTATCAGGCGGTGCTGCTCTGCTTCGCCACTCCGCTGAACAACTTGTTCCTGCTCTACGTGGCCTATCTCAGCCTCGCGATATGGAGCATCGTGTTCCTGTTGCGCAGCACTGATCTCGCCGCCTTCGGCCTGCGTCTGTCGCCGAAGTTGCCTATCCGGTACATCGCCGGCTACGCCCTTGTCGTCATGGTCTTGAACACAGTTGTGTGGCTGGCCGGGATTCTGCCGGCTGTGTTCAGCAACAACCCCAGGGCGTTCTTGACCGAGACTGGCCTATTGACCAACCCGGTGTACATACAGGACTTGGCAATCTGGCTGCCGCTGCTTGCGACCGCGGCCGTCGCGGCGTGGCGCCACCGGGTATGGGGCGAGTTGATCACCGCAGCGATGCTGGCGCTGTTCGTGCTGGAATCCATCAGCATCTCCGTCGACCAATGGTTCGGCTCACACGCAGATCCGACCTCAACCGCGTCGTCCTTCGCGATGGTGCCAGCGTTCGCGGCCGTCGCTTTGGTCACCGCGGTGCCGCTTGCGTCGTTTCTACGCAACGTTGACCGAGCTCCATGATCCAGTGCGAGGCACTCCCGTCATGCGGCGATCTGTGTGGTCCGCCGATTAGTCGCTAGCTCCGCGAGGCCCCACAGCAACGGCAACCGGCGGGTGCGCCGAGGCGCAGATCGCGGCCATAGGGGACTGGCGGCGTCTGTGTCACCGAGCCCACGTCCTGAGCGGCCCAGAGCGCATCTGCGGTCGCTGTCCACGATCGCGAAACACGCCAGGGAGTAATCGGCATGAGATCCGGCTGGGTCTCGGTGACGCGATCATCAGTTCGGATGCCGTTGTGACAGGGGGACCACAATCGCGCCAACCAGCGGCCCAGGCGCAGCCCAAACTCCGTCGGGCGAGCCCGCGGCGCTCAGACACCATCATTCCGCTTAAACCGCCGGAATTCGTGTACGCCGTCGACCGCCAGCCCATCTGCTCGCCGCCGACGGTGAGCCATCCGCCGGACAGCGCGAGGGTGAGGGCGGTGCCCACCGGGCACGCCCGCCCGTCGCAGCCATGCCCGGTGCCCCCGCGCCGGTCGAGGATCTCGTCGGCGCTCTATGTCTTCGGCGCGCCCACATTTAGGGCAGGACGCGCCCTCAGGGGCCGATCCTGCCCCAAATTCTCCGCCGGCCAGTCATCGGGCCACCGGAGCCTGTGCTGTGGGCTGTTGCCGCCCCGGCCGCTACCTGCGGCATTGTTGTGGTGGTGCGCACGTTGCTCAGCATCGGGCGATGACCAGGTCCAACTGGTGCTGCAGCTCCTGATGGAGGTGATCAAGGTCGGGACAGGTTCGCGGATCGGCACTGATCGTCGTCACCAGACTCCCAGCGTAGGACAGCGCAGTGAAGGACACGGTCACGTTTCCCGGCGTCACACTCAACGGGACGATGTCGGTGATGGCGCAGCCAAGCAGAGTGAGAGGCACGTCGGGTCCCTTGACGTTGCTGACGAACGTGTGGATCAGCCGTTGGTGGTTGATGAAGTGTTGATAGATCCCCATCCTGGCAAGGAGACGGAAGACGGGCCCAAGCACGGCTGTGGACGCTCCGCGCTGGTGGCTCTTCGCGATCCGGGTGATTCGAGCTATGGCGGCCAGGTGATGATGGAAGTCACCGGTCGCGGGAAGGAGCAGGGGAATCGCCCCACTTTGGTTTCCCAGGTCACCGACGACCGCCTCGACTCGGGACGAGACCGGGATGGAGACGACGAAAGACGCCACCTGTTCCCCGCGCTCGACGAGCAGCCGGTGGAGCGCGCTCGTAATCGCCGAGAGAACGACGTCGTTCACGGTGGCGGCGTTCTCCCGGGCGAGACCGAGGATCGGGGTCAGGTCAGATCGCACCGTGTGAAAGCGGCGATCCGGTCCGGTCGGTCGATTGAGTGAGCACGCGACGGCACGGGTTCGAAGCGCCGGGCCCAGCTCGATGACGGCGCTCTCCAGCCGGCGGAGGGCAGTTGGTAGCCGGAGCACGGAGCGGATCCGGTCCTGTACGGCGTCCAGCGCAAGGCTGTTGACCGAAGGCGCAGGGCGGGGAAATTGCGCGTCCGAAGTCGGCGCGGCGCCGTCCACGAGACGGCCCAGGACGGCGAGTCCGGCCACGCCGTCGGCGAGGACATGGTGAAAAACGATGACTAACGCGGCCTGATCGTGTCCGACGCCGGTCACAAGCGTGGCAGCCCACAGGGCACGATTCCGCTGAAGCCGGGTGGTCAGCAGCTCGGCAGCGATACCGAGCACGGCCTCCTCGTCCCCCGGTTCGGCGCAACGAACGACGGAGAAGTGGTCGTTGATGTCAAATCGCGCATCGTCGACCCACACGGGTCGACCACACCCCATGGGTGCGCGGATCAGCCTCTGCCGAAGTCGCGGAACAGCCGCCAGCCGATGCCTCAACACGTCCTTCAATCGCGCGGGATCGAGTCCGTTACGGACATCGAGCATCAGGACAGCGCCCACTTGCAACGGTGGGTCAGTGCGGTCAGAGACCAACGACATGACGTCATCGGCACGCGCACGATCGATCGAACGGTGTTGCTCCATTTCCCCACTGCCCCATCATCCGGAGAGCCCCACCGCTGCGGGAAAGAAATCCCGTCCCGCCCGCAACAGGCTGGCGGGTGCGCCGTCCCCTTCACCGTAGGGCGGTCCCCGCTGCCCGACCAGGGGCGAACGACCCCTGGCGGGCAGGTTCGCGGCGCTCGGGCACAATCGCCTGGTTAAGGCGAGCCCGCCCCTAGTGCGTTGGAGGTGCCTGACATGGCGCCGACGGAGGAGCCGATCACCGGCGGCCAGCATGCCAGGACAGCAGTTGAGAACCTCGTGCGTGACGTGCCGATCCTCCCGCCGGAGCTGTCGGCCGGCGC
>WUUC01014415.1_pt1 | contig 14090 bp, 14 predicted proteins | sample 6278441 | NCBI WGS metagenome assembly WUUC01 (sample SAMN13675441, study PRJNA597444) | soil metagenome | isolation source: soil | place: USA: Washington | collected 2017-10
ATCTAACAGGCGCTTACCGCACTGCCCGCCTTTGCCTTGCGGCGATGTACGAACTCGGCTGGGGGCGCATCGTGCATATCGGCTCGACGGCTGCGAATGTGGGTTTTCCGGGGCATGCCGCCTACTGCGCGGCGAAAACCGGACTGCTTGGATTGAACCGCTGCATCGCCCTTGAGGGAGCGGCGAGGGGGATAACGAGCAATGTTATCAATCCCGGCGCGGTCGGCACCGGCATGATGCGTGCTGGCTCCTCGATTCGCGTCAGGAAGGGCCAGGGTCACGACGTGGAGGAGAATTTTCGCCTCGTAGCGGAGGCGACCCCGCAGAAGCGGCTGATCGAAGTAGCTGAGATTGCGGCCCTCGCGGCGTTCCTCTGCCGCGATGAGTCGCGGGGAATTACCGGCGAGGCTATCAATGTAGCTGGCGGCGCGCTGTGGTAGCCAAGCGGGCTCGCAGATGAAAATCGCCTCGATCAAGATCACACCGGTCAACATTCCGTTTGTCGCGCCGATCCGATGGTCCGGGGGCGCCAACGAAGACTGGACGCGCCTGATTATCGAGGTAGAAACCGATGACGGTCTGGTTGGCCTCGGCGAGACGCTCGGCGGAGACGTCACTAAGGCGTTGATGCAAACCGAGATCGTCCCAATGTTTCTCGGCGAGAGCCCGTTCGACCTCGCCCGCATTCTCGCCAAGGCTACCTTTGTTCCGCTTTACTACGGAAAATGCGGGAACTGCGCGATTGCTGGCCTTGAGGTCGCGTGCTGGGATTTGATGGGAAAAGCCGTTGGGCGCCCTGTGTGCGACCTACTCGGCGGCCGCTTCCATCATGAGATTCCGTTCGCCGCCTATATTTACCACCGGAACGCCGACAAAAATGGATCAGGCCGGATCGACACGCCGGACGAGGTGCTCGCTTATGCACATGACATCGTGGGGCGCTATGGCTTTCGCACTATCAAATACAAGGGCGGGGTAAAAACCCCTGAAGAGGAGCTTGAAATTCTCGGTCTGCTGCGCCGCGAGTTCCCTAAATCAAGGCTGCGCTATGATCCGCAGGCCATCTATTCGCCCGCCACGTCGATCCGCCTCGGCAAGCTGCTAGAACCGCTCGACCTCGAGTACTACGAAGACCCCTGCTGGGGGAACGTTGGCATGGCGCGAGTGCGCGAACGCGTAGCGATCCCAATGGCGACGAATATGTGCGTTATCGACCTTGATAGTCTCGCCGAGGGTCTCGCCCTGGGCTCGATCGACGTGGTGCTTGGAGATATATTTGAATGGGGTGGAATCGGCAACATCGCGAAGCTGCGCGGCGCCTGTGATATCCACCAACTCAACCTTAACTTCCACAGCGCCGGCGAGCTCGGCATCGGTACGGCGGCCTACCTGCACGTCGCCGCCTCGACCCCCGCGCTTCCGCATGATCTGGATACGCACATTCTGGAACTCGCTGGAGAGATTATTCGGGACGGCGTTATCGAGCTGACAGACCGGGCCACGATGAAAGTGCCGAGGGGGCCCGGGCTCGGCGTCGAACTCGATCGCGATCGGCTCCACGCGGCGGCTGAGGCTCACCGGCGTCAGGGCGACAGGAGCGTCTACGCCGAGGACAAAGCGCGCGCCGGAGTAATCCCGGTCAAATCAATGTCCTGAGGAGTGCAGATGAGCCAACAAGCGCTGGCTGAACGAGTTGCTGCCTACCGCGAGACCTATGACACCGCTCTCTCTGAACTCTTGAGTCGCATCTGGGGCGGGCACCTTCACATGGGGCTGTTCGAAGCGGAAGACGAGCCACTATTTACGGCGCAGATGCGCGCTAACAAGGTGATGGCAGACGTCGCCGGAATCTCACCCGGCCAGGAGGTTGTCGAGGCGGCTTGCGGCGTCGGGGGCACGGCGCGCTTCCTCGCCGGAACATACGGCGCGCGAGTGACCGCCACGAACATTACGCAAGCGCAACTTGCTGAGGCCCGTCACCTGACTGACGGCGCGGGGCTCAGCCACCTCATCGAATACTCGTATGCGGATTATCATCACCTCCCCTTCCCGGACGACCAATTCGACGTTTGGTGGTGCCAGGAGGCGCTCCTTTATTCGGTTGACAAACGGCGGGTGCTCGAGGAGGCAATCCGCACAGTGCGGTCCGGAGGCGTCCACGTCGTTTCGGACCTTCTGCTGGCCCGCAACGTGGGCGGAACTGACCGTGAGCGCTTCACCGGAGTCCTAAAAGCGCCGGCCATGTGGGCGATCGAGGATTGGGATGCCTTGCTAGCTGGGCTGCCGGTGGAAGTGTTGGCGCGTTGTGACTGGGCGGAACACACGGTCCGGACATTTCAGCGCGTGCTTACGAATTTGGAGAAGGTCCGCCCAGAGTTCGTCGAGCGCATCGGCGAGGAGGCGGTGGAAGGCACTTTCATCCGGGTGACGATGCAACTCCAGGCCGCCGAAGCTGGCCAGCTGGGTTGGGGCGTATTCGTCCTCGGCAACCGCAAAGAGCCGCGACGGAGGTCGGAGCGGCCGCGATGAAGATCACCGGGATTAAGACCTACTCACTGCGATACGAAATGCCCTACGCACTCGTTTTCGCCCGAGGCGAGTACCAGACCCGCGACGCATTGCTGGTCAAAATAGAGACGGACGACAGCGCCATCTTTGGATGGGGCGAGGCCGCCATGTGGGGCGGCCCGCATGTCGTGACGGCGACGACGATTGAGCGCGAGGTGGCTCCGATCATCGTCGGCGAGGATCCCTGCCGGCCGGAGTATCTTTGGGAAAAAGTGTTTCAGGAAACCTACTACCACGGTCGTCGCGGCATCCTAATTGCTGCCCTTTCCGGCGTCGATATCGCGCTGTGGGACATCTTGGGTAAGGCCGCCGGCCTACCGCTCTGGCGACTTCTCGGCGGGTTCGGCCGACCGCTTTCGGCGTACGCGTCGGCCGGATACTACCGACACGATTACGGGCTAGATGTTTTCGCTGCTGATGTGGCGAGTGCGCGCGCAGCCGGCTATCGCGGCTACAAGATGAAGATTGGTAACATCCCCCAAGCGGTGCACTACGCCACCCTGGAAGGTTCATTGCGTCTCTCGTTCGATGCGGACGTAAGCCGCATCCGCGCCGCCCGTGAGGCGATCGGCAGCGAGCGCAACCTGATGGTGGACGCAAACACCTCGCTCAGCTCCCGCGTAGCTATGCGTTACGCGGAGGCCATCGAGCCGCTGGAAGTGCGCTGGTTTGAGGAGCCAGTTCTGGCGGAAAACGTGCACGGCGCCGCGGAGCTTGCGAGCCGGACCCGCATTGCAGTCGCGGGGTTCGAGACCGAGACTGGACGGGACGCCTTTGCTCGCCTGATCGACGCCGGTGCGATCCAGGTCGTGCAGCCGGATATTGTGCAGGTGGGCGGGATAACCGAAGCGCGAAAGATCGCGCATTATGCGCAAGTCCGGCACCTGCCATTCACGAGTAAGAACTATTCGACCGCAGTTAGCTCGGCCGCCTGCTTGCAGCTCCTGTATGCGCTGCCGAACGGGGAATATTTCGAATGCGACCAGGATCCGCTTCCCTGGCGCTCCGAAATTCTTTCCCGGCCGGCATTTCGCATCGAGGACGGGTTGGTGGAACCGAACGATCTCCCCGGGCTGGGTATCGAGCTCGACGAAGCGGCACTAACGCCGTGGCTGGTCAAGCCGTGAATGTCGCCGATTCGGCGCGATCACCGCTGCGGAATGAGGCTTCTGCCGCACCTGCCTTGATGACCGCGACGGGCATTCTCATCCTCGCCGGCATGGATGCCCTCTTAAAGGACGCGACAACGAGCTTCTCGGTGGTGCAGATTCTGTTCTTGCGCTTCGCCTTCGGATCCGTATTCGCGTCACTTGCCTTTGCGCATGCACGTAGGCCGTGGCCAGACGGCCCGGCACTTTTCGGAAATTTCCTCAGAGCGATAGCGGCCGTTCTTTCTGGTCTGACGTTTGTCTACGCTATCGCCACCCTGCCGCTCGCCAACGCGGTCGCGCTCGCTTATTCGACTGCATTATTCATGGTGCTGTTCGGCTGGTTATTGCTGGCCGAGCGGATCACCCGCGCCATTCTGGCCGCGCTCGGGACAGGTCTAATAGGCATTTTAGTCATCCTTTCGGGCGAGCTTTTCTCCCCTGGTCCGTCCAGCACGCTCGGCGTTCTTAGCGCCGTCGCCTCCGCCGCCACGTATGCGGTCGCAATGATTTTGGTGCGCCAGCGAACCGCCTATGATCCTATCGAGTCGATAGTTCTCATGCAAAATGTCTTTAGCACGCTCCTTCTGCTACCATTCGTTTGGATTGCATGGCGCACGCCGGGCGCAGCGGCATTTGGGGTTTTCGTCGTGATAGGCATTTGCGGAGTTGCCGGCCACCTGTTCATTACCTGGGGCTATGCGCGCGCAAACGCCTCAAGGCTCGCACCGCTTGAGTACACTGGGCTCCTCTGGGCGACTATCTTCAGCATCGTGTTCTTTGGCGAGAGTTTAACGATAAGAACTATCATGGGAGGGACACTCATCGTCTTGAGCGGAATCATCATTGCCCGCGCGAAGTCGCGTCCCGCCGAGGAAGGAACACCACGGGCTCACCGGGCCGTGAGTGAGTGTTGAAAATGGAGCTTATCGTGCCTCCCAAGACGAAAAGGAAATTAAAAGGCTCCGGACCCAAACCTGAATACACCGGCCCGAGCTCTCCTTCGAGTTTCATTATTTCTTCATGCGGAAGCCTTTGTTTAAGCTTCTCGGGTCCAAGTGTCGAAGACAAGATGTCTGAGAGTGACCCGCGAATGGACCAAGCGTCACTAGGAACGGAGGATTCGACCAGCGCAGCCGCCGCAGAGAGTCCGACGCAATCGAGCCGCCGCTCCGACCCGGGTGCTTGCTGATCTCGCCTGCGCCACCATCCCTTTTGCCTCGCCTTCCGGCAAGCCCGACCGTCAGGCCAATCCTGCGACCCGCTCGGCTGCGCCGGCCGGATGCCGAACGCTGCTCTGGTCGCCCGTCACTTCATACGACAGGAATGAGGCGTCAGCGACCGCCTTCCAGTCCATCCTAACGCCGAGGCCGAGCCCGGCGGGGGCATGCACATAGCCCTCCGAATCGGTCCGGATTACGTCGACTGACCCGTATTCGTAGGGCTCGAAGGGAATCGGCTGCTCGAAATAGGTGCAGTTATCGTAGGCGAGCATCAGGTGCAGGTTCGCCGCCTGCGTCAGCGTGTAGCCCCAGCACTGCACCTCGACGTTCATGCTGTTCGCCGCCGCCACCGCCATGATTTTTCGCGCCGGTGTGAAGCCGCCGGCGATGGTCACGTCGATGCGGGCGCTCGACCAGCAGCCCATGCGGATCGCCGCCTCGATCAGCCCCGGCGCGAGCAGCCAGTTGCCGGCCGGGATGATCGGCACGTTGACGCGCCGGCGGAGCTCCCGATAGCCCTGCAGGTCGGTATCCATGAGCGGCGCCTCGAACCAGGCATAGTCCAACTCCTCCAGCATCCGCGCGGCGCGATAGGCGTCGGCGGGCGTATAACGCATCTCCACGTCGAGCATGAAGCGGAGCGAGGGATCGCCGCCGAAACGGTCGTGCACGGCTCGCGTCATCGCCAGGTCGCGCTCCGGGTCGCACCAGCAATGGAATTTTATCGCCTTGAAGCCGCGCGCCTTCAAGTCGGTGACGGCGTCCACATAGGCGTCACTGTCCTCCAGCAGCGGCGTGCTCGCATAAGAGAGGATGCGCGAACGGGCGCCGCCGAGGAACTGGTAGAGCGGCATGCCTGCGTGCTTTGCCGCGAGGTCCCACAGCGCGATGTCCATCAGCGACTGCGCCTGCGGCGCGGTCGGGAAGTCGAGCTTGCGCAGGCGGTGCCAGAGCGCCTCGCGGTCGAGCGGGGAGGCGCCGATAAGGTCCGGCAGCATGCGCCGCAGGGTTTCCGCCACGGCGCTGCTAAAGCCGTGCTCGGAAAATGAGATCGCGCCGGCGACCCCTTCCAGGCCGCCTTTGGTAAAGACCCTGATGATGGTGTTGGTCATGAACTGCTCCGCCATGTTCCATACCCAGCGGTAGCGGGCAGTTTCGGGACCGACGGCGTAAACCTCGATCCGGTCTATCTCCAGGTCCTTCATCGCGTGCGCGTCCTCTGATCGGGTGCGGGAACGGCGGCCGGCGCGTCGCTTGCGGCAACGTCCTCCTGCCAGCCGAGGTGGCTCAAAAATTCGCGCGTGCGCGGCACGTTCGCCGCCTCGAAGATCTGGGCCGGAGGTCCCTCCTCGATGACGCTGCCCTTGTCGAACACGATCACCCAGTCGGCGACGCGCCGGGCAAAGTCCATTTCGTGGGTGACGACCACCATTGTCATGCCGTCGTCAGCGAGCTGCTTCATGACGCTCAGCACCTCGCCGATCGTTTCTGGGTCGAGCGCCGAGGTCGGTTCGTCGAAGAGCATCAAATCGGGCTCCATGGCGAGCGCGCGGGCGATGGCAACACGCTGCTGCTGGCCGCCGGAAAGGTTGGCGGGGTACTGGTCGGCCTTCTCCGACAGCCCCACCTTGCGGAGGAGTTCCGCGGCGCGGCCGCGCGCGGCCTCCTTCGGCACCCGGCGCACGATGGAGAGCGCCAGCGAGACGTTCCTGAGCGCGGTCAGATGCGGGAACAGCTCGAAATTCTGGAACACCATGCCCATGCGCTGTCGCAGCCGGCGCAGGTCGGTCTTGCGGTCCCCGACATCGATGCCGGCGAAGGCGACCCGCCCGGCATCCACTGGCTCGAGCCCGTTGGCGCAACGCAGCCCCGTCGACTTCCCCGAGCCACTCGGCCCGATGATGCAGACGACCTCGCCGCGGTTGATATGGAAGGAGGCGCCGCAGAGCGCCGCGTGCTTTCCATATTTCTTCCAGACGTCCTCGAAGGAGAGGAGCGGCGGCCCCGAATCGCCGACTCGGCGTGCCGGCGCGACCACCTTGACAGCGCTTGGCGGCGCGTCGCTCACTCCTGCACCCTGAAGCGGCGGTGGATCCAATCGGCGAGCTTGGCCTGCGGATAGCCCATGATCCAGTAGATGGCGGCCATCGCGGTCAGGACCTCGAGATAGCGGAACGTCTGCGCGCGGAGCTGCAGCGACACATAGGAGAGTTCCGCGATGGCGATGGTGGAGACGAGCGAGGTATCCTTGAACAATGAAACCCAGGTGCTCGCCAGCGCCGGCAGCACGCGCAGGATCGCCTGCGGCAGGACGATGCGGCCATAAACCTGCGTGCGGCTCATGCCGAGCGCCAGCCCCGCATTGACCTGCCCGCGGCGGATCGAAAGAATGCCGGCTCGAAAAGTTTCGGAGTTGAAGGCCGAGACATTCAGACTGAGGCCGATCAGGCCGGTGGCGAATGCTGAAAGCCGGATGTCGAGGGCTACGGGCAGGACGTAGAACGCCCAGTAGATCTGCAGGATGAGCGGCGTCGCGCGGAAGAACTCCACGAAGGCGGTGGTGAGTGCCCGGACGGGAGCGAACGGGCTAAGCCGCAACAGGGCCAGCATCAGCCCGCCCGGGACGGCAATAACCATCGTGAGGCAGGTCAACAGGATCGTCATGAGCGCACCGTCGAGGAACTTCTCGCGGTTGTCCCAGACTACGGACCAGTCGAGCGTCATGACGCGCCCAGCGGCGCGAGCCGATGATAGAGCCGGTCGACGCCGCGCGCCAGCGGGTAGCAGATGATGAAATAGACTATCATGGCTCCCGTGTAGATTTCGAGCGGCCGAAAGGTCCATTGCGAGACGATCTGCGATTGCCGCATCAGCTCCGGGACTGCGATCACCGCGGCGATCGAGGTGTCCTTGACGGCTATCACCATGAGCGAGCCGAGCGGCGGCATCATCCGGATCGCCGCCTGCGGCAGGATGATCGTGCGGATTGTCTGAAACCGGGTCATCCCGAGTGTGAGGCCGGCGCGCATCTGACCGGGCCCTATCGAGGTGAGGCCGGCGCGGATGACCTCCGAAATGTAGGCGCCGAGATGCAGGCCGAGCGCAAGCGTGGCGGCCTGCATGGGGCTCAGGGAGTGGCCAATCACGACGGGAAAGGCAAAGTAGGTCCACACCAGGATCACGAGCTGCGGGATGGAGCGGGCCGTATCGACATAGATAGAAAGAATGGTGTCCAGCCATCGCCAGCCATAGGTCCGCAGCATGCCGACGACCAGCCCGACGGCGAGGCCGAGCGCGATCGTGAGCGCGCTCAGCTCCAGCGTGATGAGCAGCCCCGCCGCCAGGAATCTCCAGCTCTGAAGGATGGGCGCCAGGTCGGGCATTCCGGTGGGCTAGCAAGGTTCAATCGGCGGGGTACGGGCGTGTCAGGGCACGGTCTTCATGATACGCAGCTCCTCCGCGTCCGTCGCGCTTTTCATTTCGGCGGCGACGGCGGTAAGCCATTCGAGGAAGACAGGATCGCCCTTGTCGATGGCCATTCCGACCGGCGCCGCCTGCTCCTCGCTCCGCAGGCATTCGTCGCCGGACGGGAAGGAGACGAGGCCCGGCACGGAGGCGTTCAGGCGAGGCCAGGCCACATTGTCGATCGGGGAAATGTCGGCACGGCCGCTCATGATCTCATCGACCGGCGCATTCGCACCCGAACCGGGCACCGCCCTGAGCTGCACCTTCGGCAACCGCTCCGGCACCCAGGTTTCCGGCGGGGTGCCCGTGAAATAGGCGAGCGTGAGATCGGCGCTGTCGAGTTCGTCGACGCTCGTGACGCCTTGCAGCTTCGGATTGTCGGCGAGGCCAAAGAGGCAGACGCTGTATTTCGTATAGATCACGAAATCGACCACCTTCTTCCGCGCATCCGTGACGGCCAGCGGCGCGATGCTGATGTCCGCCTCGCCGGTGGCGAGGATGGGAACCTTGGTCTCGTGGCTGACCGGAACCACTTCGAGCTTCACGCCGAGCCGAGATGCGAATTCCTCGGCCAGGATCCACGCCGGGCCGGAATATTGAGGCCCGCTGCCGGTGGTGTTCTCGGGCAACCACGGGAACTCTCCGATCGCGGCGACCTTGAGCACGCCGCGGTCCCTGATTGCATCGATCTTCCCGCTCTGCCCGGATTCCGGAACGGGTGTATCCGCTGTTGCCGGCCCCATGCCCGCCGCCAGGCAGAGGGCCAGGCCCATTCCCACAAGGCGGGAAAATCGTTTCGCTACTACGGTCATGTTCTCCTCCCTCTCCCTTATTGGTTCTCTTTCCGCCCGCGCCCTCGTTACGGGGCTTCTTAAAGAGCCGCGGCGGTATAGCCGCCGTCGATCGTAATGGTTGACCCTGTTACGTAGGAGGAAGCCGGCGAGGCGAGGTACAGCGCCGCCCCGACGATATCCGCGAGCTTGCCGAAGCGGCGCATCGGGGTGCGCTGGATGAAGCCCGCCTTTCGCGCCTCCGACATGATGTCGCGGTTCATGTCGGTCACGATGACGCCGGGCGCGATGGCATTGACGCGCACGCCTCGCTCTGCCCATTCAATGGCGAACGTCTTGGTGAGCCCGAGGACGCCGTGCTTGCTGGCGTCATATACGGAACTGAGCGGAAACCCGATCTGGGCGGCGATCGAGGTGATGTTGATGATGCTGCCGGTGCCGCGCTGAAGCATGGCGCGGCCGATGATCTGGGTAACGAAGAAAACGCTTTTTAGATTCACACCCATGATCAGGTCGTATTCCTCGGAGGTGAAATGTTCCGCCTGCTTTAGGATCGTGATCCCCTGCGAATTGACGAGGATGTCGATGCCGCCGAGGTCATCCTGAGCGCTGTGGAGTACCGCCGTGAGCGAGCCCATGTCGACGAGGTCGGCCGCATAGCCATGCGGGTCTCCGCCGATCGCCTGTAGTGCGGCCGTAGTCTCGCTCACGCGGTCGGAGTTTTTGCCGACGATTGAGGTAGCCGCTCCGGCCCGCTGTAGGGCGAGCGCGATTTGGCGCCCGATCCCGTTGGAACCGCCGACCACCAGGGCGACCCTGCCGTCCAACGCAAAGTCATCAGCCATGCACGGGACCCTCTCGCTCGGCCCACGCCCGCCACTGGCTGGAGATCGGAAGGTAATGGGGGGCGTAGGTCGCTGGCTCTACTCTCCTTAGTTCGCCATCTGCATGACGCGGATTTCCTCGGCCTCGTACTTGTCCTTGATTTCCGCCGTTACATCGGTGAGCCACTGGAGGAAAACCGGGTCGTCCTTGTCGATTGCGTAGCCGATCGCCAGCGCGTTCTCCGTGCTTCTGAGGCAATCGTCGCCCTTCGGGAAAACGACGAGCCCAGGCTGCGAAGCGTTCAGCCGCGGCCAGACCACGTTGTCGATCGGGCCGACATCGGCGCGGCCCGCCAGGATTTCCTCAATCGGCCCGTTTGCGCCGGAGGAGGTCTGCACGCCGCGGAACTGCATGTTTGGGAAGCGCTGCGGCGCCCAGGTCTCCGGCGGCGTGCCGGTGAGGTAGGCCATGGTCAAGTCCGCTCGGTTCAAATCGTCCACGCTGTTCACGTCGGCGAGCTTCGGATTCTCGGCGAGCCCGTAGAAGCAGAGGCTCGCATTTGAATACTGGACGAAATCGACGACCTTCTTGCGCTCGTCCGTCATTGCCATCGGCGCCACCGTGACGTCCACCTGCCCGGTGTCCAGGATCGGGATCTTGGTTTCATGGCTGACCGGCGTCACTTCGATCTCAACTCCGAGACGAGAGGCGATCTCTTCAGTAATGACCCAGGCGGACCCGAAATATTGCGGGCCGTTCCCCGTCGTGTTCTCCGCGAGCCATGGTGGCTCGGCGAGTACGGCAACCTTCAGGACGCCCCGCTGCTTGATCTCGTCGACCTTTTTGCTGGCACCGGGCTCCGGCACGGCTGCGGCCCCGAGCCCTGATGTTGGGACGGCGACAGCTCCGGCGAGGATGAGCCCGCCCAAAAATCCGAGTGATGCAAGACGCATGCTTTCCTCCCGTTTGCCAGAGGTCGAAGCTTCAGGCTTTCTAACACGTGGTATAATGTATACATAATAAATCGCAACAGGAAAGTGGCCGCTGGCGCTCTCTGCAGGATGGCTTTGGTTGTCGCCAGTCGGCAACAAGAGGATGAGACGGATGAAGGAGCCGGCGCTTTCGCTGGTCCAGGCCAGGAGCCTCGCCGATCAGGTCGCCGATTCAATCGTCGAGGGCATCGCCGTCGGGGCGATCGCACAGGGCCAGCGGATCATGGAGGTTGACCTGGCGAATCAGCTGAAGGTGAGCCGGGTTCCTATTCGTGAAGCGCTGAAGATCCTGCAGGCGCAGGGCATTGTCGTCCGCCGAGCGCATCACGGCGTGCGCGTGGCCAAATACGACGAGGAGAAGATCGTCCAGATCTACGAGGTCCGCTGCAATCTCGAGAAGATCGCGATCCGCGACGCCTGCAAGCGTCGCCACGCCATGCCGGCTCTGCTGGCAAAACTCGATGCGATCATCGGCAAAATGCAGAGCGCCTTGCGGCGAAATGACTTCATCGGCGTGAGCAAGGCGGACCTGGAATTCCACCACGAGATCTGCCGCGCCTCCGCCAACGAGATCGTCCTCGTGCTCTGGGAAGCTTTGTCCCGTCACATGCTAATTGTGTTCGAACAGGAGCTTCTGGGCGACGCCGAGCAATCCTCCATCGTCGACCACCACCGTGTGTTGCGGGACGCGCTGGAGCACCTTCCGCAGCAGGAGCTGGCGTTCCACATCGAACGCCACATCATGCGCTTGCGCGGCAAGAGCGACCGCCTCACCGCGGCGACGATTGCGTAGGGCGAACGGTGACTTCGTCGGCTTCCCGTCCTCGTGCCGGACCGGCGGCACATAGCGCCCATCCGTGCTGGATATTCATCTCACAACGTCCTTGCGGCACGCGCCGTCCCGGAATGACGACGTTCAAGCAGACACGACCTGATCTAACCTAACGGCAAGGCTCTCCTAATGCCTCTCGCGACAGTCTCCCCCATGCTCGTTGGCGCTCCGCCGCAGCTGAAAATCACCGAGGTTGAGTGCCATGTCCTCCTGGCGCCCGATTACGACCCGCGCTTCACCTCCTCGGCGCAGGACAGTTTCGTCGTCGCGATCCGTACCGACGGCGGCGTCACAGGCATCGGAGAGTGCGACGCCAATCCGTGGATGGCGAAAGCCTGCATCGAGGCGCCCGGCACCCACACAATGGGCCTGTCAATCAGAGAAATGCTGATCGGCGCGGACCCCTTTCTGATCGGCGACCTTTGGCGAAGAATGTACATCGGCACCGCCATGAACGGCCGGCGCGGCATGGTCATCCATGCGATTAGCGCGGTGGAAATGGCGCTCTGGGACCTTTGCGGCAAGGCGGTCGGCAAGCCGGTCCACGCGCTCCTCGGTGGCGCCACGCGCGAAGCGATCACGCCCTATGCTTCGCTGCAGCCGGCGGGCCATTCCTTCGAGGAATACCGCGACGCGCTCGTTGCCTCGGCGGAGGCGGCTAAAGGGCTCGGCTTCAAGGCGATCAAGACCGAGATCACGCTGAACGGCCCCTATGCGCATGGCGGTATGCGCGAGAGCTACGACCGCCACACCGAGGTTCTGGCAGCCGTCCGCAAGGTGCTCGGCAAGGACCTCACGCTGATGGTGGACGTGCAATACCTCTTTCCGGACGCCGCGACCTGCCTTTCGGTAGTGCGCGACTGGGCTGAGTTCGACTGCTACTTCCTCGAAACGCCGGTCTGGTCCGACGATTTGCGCGAGATCGCAAAGGTGGCGGAGCTGGCGCCGATGCCGGTCGCCTTCGGCGAGTGGCTGGCGACGCGCTTCGAGTTCGAGGAGTTGCTCGATATCGGCAAAGTCCAGTTCGCACAGCCGGATGTCGGCCGCGTCGGCGGCATTGGTGAGGCGAAAATCGTGTGCGACATGGCGGCCGCCCGCGGGCGAAAAATCGTGCCGCATTGCTGGAAAACGGGCGTGTCGATCTCCGCCACCGCCCATCTGGCCTTCGTCAGCCCCTGCGCCTTCATCGAATACCTTCCACCACGGCTATGCCACGAGCGCTTACGACGTGAGCTTGCGCACGAGGAGCTGCAGTTCCGCCCCGACGGAACCATCCCGCTGCCGCTAAACCCCGGGCTTGGCTTCGAAATTGACTGGAACGCGGTGCGACGGTACAAGGTTGCTTGACCGTCGGCGCTTGCTTGGTTGCTCATCGCGATTTCAGCGCGCAAGTGCGTCGCGCAGCGACAGCGCGGGAGAACATAACTTCCCTGATGGAAACCGAGCCTTCCCTGCTCGCTCAACGCCGTTCCCTGTTTGATCGGCGAGATTCCCTGATCTGGTTTACAGGGAATTGGCCAGAATGCTATTCGAACCAAGTACTTATCGCTCCACGAAACAATACAGGAAGCTCAGATCTTGTGAATTTCCCTGTATTTTCCCGCTAAACAGGGAAATAACCACTGGAGACGAGTTCGTACCAGACTGCCTCCACCACCAGGATCCCTTTGGCCGGCTTCTCATGGCAGAAACCGGCGACCTGCCCCGCGACATCGATCGGGTGCTCCAGATGATCGGCCCCCTCGATCAGTATGCTTTCAAATTCAGGCCAGATCGGCCGACTCCAGCAAACTGAATGACCGGTTTCGGAGCCGCTCTTACGGTCCTGAATGGCCGAGATGGGCGCTTTCCTGACCTGTCGAGTCGCTCGATCAATGGCCGCTTTGGTGCAGCAGTCGTAATGCACGATTTCGGCCCATGGGCGCAGGACCGCTGCTCTGGCCGGCTCCCGCGTAAGAGCAGGGAGCCGGCGCGTCATCACACCTCAGTGGCCTCCGCGAGCATCAACGCGTCCTCGACATCAACTCCGAGGTAGCGGACCGTGCTCTCGATCTTCGCGTGGCCAAGCAGTATCTGCACGGCTCGGAGGTTCCCCGTCGCCCTGTAGATGATGGCCGCCTTAGTCCGGCGGAGCGAGTGAGTGCCGTAGTCTTCGCACCGCAGCCCGATGCCAGTGACCCATTCGTCGACTAATCGGGCGTATTGCCTCGTGCTGAGGTGATCGGCGTGTTCGATGCGGCTGGGAA
>WUUC01207510.1_pt1 | contig 14088 bp, 10 predicted proteins | sample 6278441 | NCBI WGS metagenome assembly WUUC01 (sample SAMN13675441, study PRJNA597444) | soil metagenome | isolation source: soil | place: USA: Washington | collected 2017-10
CGGTATTCGATAAAAACCTTGAACCTGAAAAGGGAAACAATTATGAACTTGGATTAAAAGGAAATTTAGTTAATAAGACACTACAGGTTGATATAACCGCGTATACGTTTCAATTAAACAAAGCTATTGTATCGCGGAGAGACACTACGCTAAATGACGACCCGGAATATTTCATTAATGCGGGGAACACTTCACAAAATGGATTGGAGTTTTCATTAGCGTGGCGTCCACAAGTTGCTGCGGGTTCCTTCTTCAGTGATTTGAAAATCTGGACTAGCTATACGTTGAATGATTATTACTTTAAGAATTATGGTAAGGATACCGTGAATTTTTCGGGCAACCGACTGACCGGTTCACCGCCAAACATTTTTGTTTTTGGAATAGACCTGCTCACGTCGCCTGGCATTTATGTAAATCTAACGGCAAACTATGTGGATCATATTCCACTTAACGATGCAAACACAGCCTTCGCAAAACAATATAAGTTACTCGGTGCGCGACTGGGCTATTCGGCAATTCTTTTTTCAAAGAATTTTCCGCTTGATATCTTTTGCGGGGTAGATAATATTTTTAACGAAAAATACAGTCTCGGCAATGACCTTAACGCATTAGCAGGCAGGTTTTATAATGCAGCAGCACCCAGAAACTTTTTTGTAGGAATAAAAAGCACATTGATCGTAAAGAAAAAATAAATATTCTGATTCATTTTATGATGAGATAAAATGTTACACGTCGTTCCAACAGAAATACAAGCTAGTGTTCGGGATATTCTCCGGCAAAACATAAACTCAACGGCCGAGCTCGTGTCCTTCACCTCGGTTTCAGGAGGTTGTATCAATAATGGTGGGAGGCTAAAAACTTCGGCAGGAGACTTTTTTTTGAAGTGGAATGATAGCAACAAATTTCCCGGCATGTTCGAGGCCGAAGCAAAGGGGTTAGCGCTACTTTCAAAACCTGCAGTTATCGACATAGCTAAGGTTGTAGGTTTCTCAATCAGCGGTTCCCATCAGTTTCTAATTTTGAATTTTGTTGAAAGTAGCCTGCCGTCGCCTGCGTATTGGATAATGCTCGGCCAACAGCTTGCAGCACTTCATAAAAACAAGGCGGCTGATTTTGGTCTCGATCATAGTAACTACATTGGATCACTCCGTCAGGTTAATAATCACAAAAAAAAATGGAGTGATTTTTTTATCGATGAGCGACTGCAGGTGCAATTAAAACTGGCTGTAGATCGCGGCCGTATCGAAACATCACAAACAAAAAAATTCGAACATTTCTTCAAGAAACTTCCCGACTTACTTCCGGACGAAGTGCCATCACTGATTCATGGAGACCTGTGGAGCGGTAACCTTATCGTTAACGCGAATGGTGACCCTTGTCTGATAGATCCTGCAGTTTACTATGGACATCGTGAAGCCGAATTGGCCTTTACCAAACTTTTTGGTGGTTTTGATTCTTCTTTTTACGAATCGTATCACCGGCAATATCCTTTGCAAACTGGCTTCGAACGGCGTATTGAGATTTATAATCTATACCCATTGCTGGTTCACGTGAATTTATTTGGAGGCGGTTATGTAAGACAGGTGTTAAATATTCTGAGTTACTTTGCCTAGCGAATCCATATACAAATGACTTTTCATAACTTCGCTGTTTAAAATCACCAACCATGAGGCGGTTTTTTATTATTGTTCTTTATCTGAATTGCCTTCATCTTTCGGTCTTCGGTCAATCTAATAATTTTCGATTCGATCACATAACATTGAAAGATGGCCTTTCTCAGTCGCAACCCTATTGTATTCTCGAGGATAGCAAAGGGTATATCTGGGTGGGTTCTCAGGATGGATTGAATAACTTTAATGGATATGACTTTAACGTATTCAAAAATAATCCTTTTGACAGTACTACATTAACCCACAACTGGGTCTGGGCCATAGCGGAAGACAGACGCGGTGATTTATGGGTTGGAACGTTTCAGGGCTTGTGTAAATATGTTCGTTCTGAAGATCGGTTTATTCAATTTTATAATGACCCCAAAAACCCCGCTTCGATAAGTGGCAACCGACCCAACGCTCTGATTAAAGATAAAAAAGGAAGGATCTGGATTTCTGTATGGGGTAGCGGGTTGAATTTGTATGACGAAAAAACGAATTCATTTATTCGATTTAAGTATAATGAAAGCGATGTGAATTCAATCAGTAGTAATTCCGTGCGATCATTATTCTGCGATGCTGCCGGAACAGTATGGGTAGGTACCTGGAACAATGGCCTAAACCGTGTTATAGAAGACGAGCATGGCTTCCGATTTCATCGCTATGGCGTCGAAAGCTGTAATCAAATTACCACACTGGCTGAAGATACGGATAAGAACTTATGGATCGGAAGTTACGAATCAGGGGTGTGTTTATTAAATGATAAACGCGACCGTTTTAGCAAGCTGCCAGACTTTTCACAAAACGATGTCAACAAAATTATTTTTGATTCGAAAGGGAACGGTTGGATCGGGACGAACAGTGGGCTTTACTTTTACGACTGGGCGACGAGCAAATTTATAAATTTTAAGAATGAACCCGGTAATTCTTTCTCCATAAGCAGTAATACGATCTATGCTCTGTTTGAAGACAAAAAAGGAATTATTTGGTTTTCAGGTGTTGGGTTAGATAAATTCGATCCGAAAAAAAATATTTTTAAAAGCTTTCTTCGCGACCGGTTTGTGTGGACGTTTTGCGAAGATGATGAACATAAAATCTGGATTGGTTCAGAAAATAATGCCATCGATATCTTTGATCCGGCGACTGAAACATTTCAGCAACTGGTTGTAAATGATACACACGGTGTCCCCGTTACAAACATTCATCGAATAGTCTTTAGCAAAGGAGTTTTTTGGATTGCTTCATTTAAACACGGACTTACGCGCTATGAAAAGACCAGCGGAAAAACCTATTCGTTTCTATCAAATCATCCGTCGATTTTGGGAAAAATATCACTGATTGAGGATGTGTTGATTGATAATGATAATTCCATTTGGGTGGCTACAAATGAGAACGGCCTTATCCATTATTTTCCAGATACTCAAAAAACGGAACAGTACACAGTCAATCCAAAGGACATTGATCATACTATTGGATCTAATTTTATCAACTCGCTCTCCAAAGACACTAACGGAAATATCTGGATTGGTTTCTGGGGCGGTGGCATGAGCATGTTAGATCGTCAGACAATGAAATTTGTTAACTATCAATATGATCGAAAGAACAACAACGGATTGAGTGACCAGATCGTTACCGGCATAAATCAAGACGATAGTGTATTCTGGATTTGTACCCATAGTGGATTAAATAAATTGAATGTGAACACGAATACGTTTACGCATTTCTTCGAGAAAGACGGTCTACCCAACAACGTAACGTACGAAACCCTGAAAGATTCTAATGGGAATTTATGGATAAGTACAAACGGTGGGATTTCGCGATTCACGATAAACACCGGGAAATTTAAAAATTACACTTCGGAGGATGGTCTTCAAAACAACGAGTTTAATTCAAATGCAGCCTTAAAGAGCAAAAGTGGCGACTTTTATTTTGGAGGAATAAACGGGTTCACCGTTTTTAAACCCGACAAATTGAAAGATGACAATGTACCACCAACCGTTATCATCAGTTCGTTTCATGTATTTGATAAGCACATCCCAATACCGCAAACACCGCTTAATCTTCCTTATGATCAAAATTATATTTCCTTTCAGTTTACGGCATTTGAATATTCTTCACCCGAGAAAATTAAGTTTGAGTGCAGGCTTGATGGCTTTGATACTGATTGGGAGAAAATCGGGAACAGACGATTTGCTACCTATACAAACTTAGATCCCGGCACATATACCTTTAGTGTACGGGCGACGAACGCAGACGGGTATCGCAGTGAAAGCGAAACAAACCTCCGCTTTACGATCGCGCCCCCCTTTTGGAAAACGTGGTGGTTTGTTTGTCTCATCGTATTATTGTCGCTCAGTATTATTTATTTCATTCATAATTATAGGCTTAATCAGTCACTTAAGTTTGAACGACTCAGGAACAAAATAGCCAGTGATCTTCATGATGAGGTAGGTTCAAGCCTTACGCGAATTTCTATTTATTCTGACCTTATTCAAAACGGATCCGAGATAACTGAACAAAAAAACTACCTGCAGCAAATAAGTGAAATGAGCCGCGAAGTTGTGAGTACAATGAGTGACATTGTTTGGTCAATCGATAACCGAAATGATTCAATGGGCGCATTGGTCATTCGCATGAAAGATTTTGCTGCTGAATTACTGCATTCAAAAAATATTGAACTAAAGTTTGTTGTTCAAGGTGTAGATGAAACCAAAACCCTCGATCCGGCGCTCAAGCAAAACATCTATCTTATTTTTAAGGAATCGATTCACAATATTTTAAAACACGCGAAAGCGACAGCGGTAGAAGTAAGTCTGTTGAATGAAGACAACTTTTTCCAGATGACCATCCGCGACGACGGAAAAGGCTTTGTTCAAAACGGTACATCAAAAGGGAATGGATTGCGCAACATGCAACGCCGAAGTCGGGATATTGACGCGGAATTTAAAATACACCAGCATAACGGCACCACCATTCTGATAAAACGAAGTATGATTTGATCAATCCACACCCCATCATCATGGGGATTTAATAGGGCGCTTAATTTTCTAGTTTAGAGGAAAATTAAACGACTATGAAAAAGATCACGTACGCAATGTTATTAATCATTTTTATTAATGGCCTCGCTTTTGGGCAAACGGTAAAAGGCACATTCATTACCGGCGGAGGATTGGGATATTCAAATCAAAAATCACCTGGATATCTTGACACCATGGAAGATGTTACTTCTGAGTTTGCGCTCGTTCCAAGCATCGGCTATTTCGTTATGGATAGACTAGCCGTGGGTGTTAATCTAGGGTATGGGAGTACGAAGACTGAGCAAAGTTATGGGTCGATAACACAAACCACCAAAGGTTCTTCATTTGCGTTTGGCCCTTTTGCACGTTACTACAAGCATACAAGCAACGAAAGTTTTGCAATCTACGGCGAATTTTCCATGCTTTTTGGCTCAGGAAAAACAACAGATTACGCAGACAACGTAACCAAGAACAAATCGTTTGACGTAGCATTGGCACCGGGCATATCTTATTTCTTCAACGAGCACTGGGCCTTTGAGCTTGGGTTTACAGGAATTTCATACACGAAGGAAGATCCTAACAAAGAAATAGACGATAATGAATTGAAGACGTTTAATATTGGCCTTAATTCTTTGCTTCCTTCAACCATTGGATTTCGTTTCTTGTTTAAATAAAAGTAAAGTGGAATAATGACAAGCGAAAAGATTTCGGGACCTTTACTAAATGCTCCTTTAACGCCACACCAAATGATCTTTATAGGCATTGTAGAAGATGACGAACAAATCAGAAAGGGAATACAGATTTACCTCAACCGGCAGAATGAGTTCGTCTGTGATTGGTCCTACAGTTCTGTAGAAGATCTCCTCGCCGGATTGCACGAGGAAAATCTACCCAATGTTTTAATCATGGACATTGGCCTGCCCGGAATGTCAGGAATAGATGGAATAAAACTTATCAAAGAGCGATTTCCATCCATCGATATTATCGTGTTTTCAGTTTATGACGAATCAAAAAAAATCTTTGATTCACTTTGTGCGGGGGCCGTTGGTTATCTTCTTAAGAATACGCCCCTCGAAGAAATTAAGGAGGGGATTGAATTGTTAGCAAACGGAGGGTCGCCGATGTCTCCACAAATAGCGCGAAAGGTGATTGAACTATTCTCGCAGCAAAAGAAACAGGCAGAAACGTCTATATTATCTCCCAAGGAAAAAGAAATAGTTGTCGGACTAGTTGATGGCTTAAGTTATAAAATGATTGCCGGGCGCATGACTATTTCAATAGAGACGGTGCGCTTTCATATTAAAAACATTTATCGCAAGCTGCACGTTCATTGTAAGGCAGAGGTGATTAGTAAATCGTTGAAGGGAGAAATTTGATTAAAAAAGTAGTTGATGGCCCATAGTTGATGGTCTACGTTTTTGTCCTATGATTTTACATTGTCTAATCAATAAAATAAATGCTTGCAAATAAAAAGGCCAGGTCATTCAGACCTGACCTTTTTTCCTGTAAACTAATTTGCGCTAGTTAATTATTCTTTTTGAATTGATCAAACTTTGATTCAACGACCCTTTTTGGGAAACCGTTATTAGCAGGCTCAACATCAGCAAGTTCTGCATTGGGATCTAAAAGAATACTTGCAACTTCTTTTTCTTTCACAAAAACTTTGGATACCTCAAATTCATTCGTTCTCCATATTTCTGCAGGTATTTTCTCAATTTCCTTTGATCCATCGATGTACGTCCATTCAATAATTATTGGAGTAACCAAACCGCCAATATTTCGAAATTTCAGTTCATAAATGTTCTTATCTATTATTTTTTGACGAATAGCGTTGTCATCTATTCTGTTTTTAAATTCGCCATAAAATTTATCGGCTGTATTCTGAATAGAGAATTCCTGCGGTCCGCTGGTAAAGTCCTTTTTGTTTTTTGAAGCAACATTGAGATCGCCAGATTTTATTTTAATTTTTCTTTTCTCAAGATTAACATTCTCCTGTTTAAGTGTAAACCATTTTACATCGGCGAGCTCCAGATCAACATGGTCTGTCGTATAAAACCATCCCCTCCAAAACCAATCGAGGTCGACGGCAGAAGCGTCTTCCATGGTGCGGAAAAAGTCTGCGGGCTTTGGATGCTTGAATGCCCAGCGTTGTGCATACACTTTAAAAGCGTTATCGAATAACTCTTTACCCATTACGGTTTCACGAAGTAGCGTGAGTGCCGCTGCTGGTTTTATATATCCGTTGGGTCCGTGATTTTTCCATTGATTGTCAGCAGATGCGATAACTGGCCGCATCTGTAATTTGTCTCCTTTCATAAAAGGCACAATGCTTTTTGGTGTTCCTCGCGTATAATTAAGTTCGGGGTAACGCTCTTGTAACGTCTCTTTATCAAGAAAGGAATTAAGGCCCTCGTCCATCCATGTACTTTGACGTTCATCGCTGTTTACAATCATAGGAAAGAAATTGTGACCCACCTCGTGCACAATAACGTGGATCATACCTGTTAGTGTTTGCTGTGAGTATGTGCCGTCTTTATTGGGCCGTCCGCCATTGAAACAGATCATTGGGTACTCCATACCTTGATCTGCCGTGTGAACGGAGTAGGCAACCGGGTAAGGATAATCTATGGTTCGTGCTGAATAAACTTCCAGGGTATTCTTCACGGCCTTCGTAGATTCTTTTCCCCACAACGGATTGCCTTCTTTAGGATATAACGATTGTGCCAGGGGGGTTTTGTCTCCGACTTTTACGGCCTGTGCATCCCAAATAAACTTACGTGAATGTGCAAAAGCAAAATCTCGGACATTTTCGGCTTTAAACTCCCACGTACTTTTTTTCCCCGATCTAACTTTCTCTTTTTTTATAGCTTCTTCCTGCGTTACAATCAGAACCGGATGATCATATGTCTGTTTTGCTTTTTCGAAACGAACCAGTTGTTCGCTGGTTAAAACATCTTTAGCGTTTTGGAGTTGTCCCGTTGCACCAACAATGTGGTCAGCGGGGACGGTGATTTTTACATTGTAGTTTCCGAACGTCAAGGCAAACTCGCCCATTCCTAAAAATTGTTTGTTCTGCCAACCTTCATAATCATCGAACACACACATGCGAGGAAACCATTGAGCAAACGTATAGACATAATTGCCATCTTCAGGGAAATATTCGTAACCCCCACGTCCCCCGTCATATTCGTTGCGATCGTATTCAATGTAACTCCACTCAACAATGAATGTAAATTTTTCTCCGGTTTTTAGTGAATATGGGAGGTCAACGCGCATCATCGTATAATTAATTATAAATGCCAGTGATGTTCCGGCTGCATCCTTAATCGACTTGATTGTGTATCCTCCGTTGTAATTAGTGGAACGTGTATTCGTAACCGCGGCGAAAAATTTTACGGGAACGGAATCTCTAACAATAGTCCCTTGCGTTTTTTCAGTCATGTTGTTTTCAGAAAATAAATTCTGATCAAGTTGAAGCCAAAGAAAATTCAAGTGCTCGGGAGCATTGTTGTAGTAGGTGATGGTTTCTTTACCGATTAAAAGGTGAGTTTCATCGTTAATGTCAACTTCGATATCGTAATCAGCGCGTTGTTGCCAATACATTGCGCCAGGGGCTCCAGAGCCTGTACGGTAACTATTTGGTGAGGGCAATGTTTCGGAACCAAGTTGTTCGAATTTCCCTTTCCAGGAAGGTGGTGATTGAGCGAAGGAAGCCGTGCTGGCAACGATCGCTGCAATGTGCAATAGGTAGCGCCTCATGTTTGTAGGTTAATAAAATCAGTATAATGTTAAGAAAAGTGCCGGGCTTTTCCCGGCACTTTAAAAAGAATTTAACACCTACATCTTACCTACATCCGTTAATTCTTACCTTACGTCGTCCCCCTTTTTGGGGGATTTATAAGTTTCGTTAATTTTTTTTCTTTTTAAAATCGTCAAATTTTGAAGGAGCGTCTACTCTTGGAAAGACATTATCTTCTGTATTGATGTCCGACGTTTCTTTTTTAGGATCAAGAACAATAGAAACCACTTCTTTTTCTTTAACAAAAACTTTGCTCACCTTCTTTTCATTCGTGCGCCAGATCTCTGCAGGTATTTTTTCTATTTCTTTCGTTCCGTCTTTAAAATTCCATTCAATAATCACCGGCATCACGAGCCCACCTTTATTCGACAGTGTGACTTCATAAATATTTTTCTGATCCAGTTTTTGCATGAGTGCTTTATCATCAATACGGCTCTTAAACTCACCATAAAACCGCTGATCAGTTTCAATCAAAGAGAGGGGCTCCGGACCACTATTAAAGTTGACATACTTTTTCTCTGCATTGGCTGCAGCTAAGTCTCCCTTTTTAGCTTTCACCGTTTTTTTCTCGATATCAGTCAGCTCATTTCTTAGCTTGAACCATTTTACCTGATCTACGGTCTGATCACAATTGTCTGTTGTATAGAACCAGCCTTTCCAGAACCAGTCAAGATCTATGGCAGAGGCATCTTCCATGCTGCGGAAAAAATCGGCAGGTTTGGGATGTTTGAACGCCCAGCGATTAGCATATTCTTTAAATGCTTTATCAAAAAGCTCAGGTCCCATAACGGTTTCGCGTAAAATGTTTAAAGCGGTAGCACATTTCGCATATTGCTCGGCGCCGAATTGAATAATTTGTTCGGAGTTCGTCATCAGTGGGCGCATGTTATTTTTATCACCAATCATATAGGGAACGATTTTCTCTGGAGGCCCGCGTCTCGATGGAAATCCCGGGTAACATTCTGCCTCAGTGCGATATTGAATAAACGTGTTAATCCCCTCATCTTGCCAGGTCCATTGACGTTCGTCTGAGTTGATAATCATGGGGAAGAAATTATGCCCTACTTCATGAATAATAACACCAATCATTTTCGTTTTGATCCGGTCGTCGTACGATCCGTCTTTGTTCGGTCGGCCCCAGTTAAAACAGATCATTGGATACTCCATGCCAATGTCTGCTGTGTGAACAGAAATAGCAACCGGGTAAGGATAGTCAATTGTATACTTTGAATAGGTTACCAACGTATTTTTCACTGCCTTAGTTGATTCAAGTTCCCACAATGGATTTCCTTCTTTCGGATAGAATGACATGGCTAATGGCGTCTTGCTTCCTGTCTTTACGGCTTGCGCATCCCAAATAAATTTTCGGGAGGTAGCAAAAGCAAAGTCACGAACATTTTCTGCGTGAAACTCCCAGGTTTTTTTCTCTTTTAGTTTTGTTTTTTCTTTTTGAGTTGCTTCAGCTTGTGTAACAACAATTACTGGTTTGTCAAACGAGGTTTTTGCCGATTCAAATCGTTGTTGTTCGGTCTTCGTTAAAACTTCCTGTGGATTTTTTAACATACCTGTTGAGGCGACAACATGATCTGCAGGTACGGTTAGGCGTACTTTATAATCTCCAAAGGCAAGCGCAAACTCTCCACTGCCCAAAAATTGTTTATTCTGCCAGCCCTGATAATCGTCATAAACACACATGCGCGGAAACCATTGTCCGATCGTATAAATGTAATTTCCATCTTCAGGAAAATATTCAAAACCGCTACGGGCGCCATGTGTATTACGATCAACTATATTAAACGACCACTCAATACTGAAGCTCACTTTTCCACCACTCAGTAGTGCCTGTGGGAGATCAATTCGCATCATCGTTTGATTAATGGTGTAAGGGAGCGCCTTTCCCGTCGCATCTTTAACCGACTTAATTTTGTATCCTCCGTCAAAATCATACAGGTTATATGAAGCAGCAGCAAATTTTGCGGGAATGGAATCTTTAACTGCGTTGGTTTCAGTTTTTGATGTGTTGTTATCTTTTGAGAACAGGTTTTGATCAACCTGAAGCCAAAGGTAAGTCAGGTTTTCAGGCGAGTTGTTGAAATAGGTAATAGTTTCTGAGCCAGTTATACTTTGATTGTCATCATTAAGTTCGGCTGTAATAGTATAATCGGCTTTCTGTTGCCAATATTTCGGCCCGGGGGCACCTGAACCCGTGCGATACTCGTTAGGCGTGGGTAACTGTTGATTTAATTGTTCGAATTTACCTTGCCACGCGGGTACGTCCTGCGCAATAGCATGGCTGGCCAGCAAAAATGCGGCAATAAAAAGTACCAGTCTCATAAAATATATAGTTGTAGGTTAATAAATTCTACCAAAAGATTTTATCCTTCATCAGGATAAGGGCAACCCCGGCAATGGCCGAAGAAATAATCAATTTCCAGTCCCTCCGATTCGCCCCGCATAATCCAACGACAATAAAGCTTGTTGTTAGAAATATAACAACAATAATTATTTGCCCAAGTTCCAGTCCAACATTAAACGCAAATAATTGTTTAATTATTCGTTCGTCGCGGCCTAATATGCTTTTAAGGTAATTGGAAAAACCCATGCCATGAATAAGGCCAAAAGACAGCGCATAGGCATAATTAAGTTGGAGGGCACGGGGACTCAGGTTTTCTTCATTTCTGAAAATATTCGAAACAGCGGTAATTAAAATTGTAAGCGGAATAAGGAATTCAATCAGTTCGGCTTTAATAGTTACAACCTGAAAAACAGCCAGCGCTAGTGTAACGGAATGACCTATAGTAAATGCGGTTACAAGGATTAGAAGGTTTTTCCAGTCACGGAACATGTATAACGCGCACAGCGCGATCACAAACAGGATATGATCATAGCCATTGGCGTAATCTAAAATATGATCCTTACCTAAATCGAAATAAAGTCTGAATTCACTCATCTTCCTTCTTTCACGATGTGAAAAGGCAAGTATACAATTAATTTTTTAAGCCGCGATCCGTGGCGAATTAATCGTACCTTTACCTGCTTACCCGCTGCTTTTGCATCCCAAACTTAAACAAACATTCGATGGTTTACAGGCTGACAGCGAGAAGCTTTTTGCTAGTTTATCCTCCCTCAACCCAGATCAATTAAATCACTCGCCCGCACCAGGTACCTGGTCGATCAATCAAATTCTAAGCCACTTACTCGCTGCAGAACGCTTGTCATTAATCTACATAAAAAAGAAAGCGCGGGGTATCGAAACGTATAAGAATACCGGAGTTTGGGGGACGATAAAATTGAATATCTTAATACTTTCTCAACGGTTTCCATTCAAGTTCAAAGCGCCTCAGACTGTAATCCAACACGCACCTACCGGTCTCACATTACCTGAGATAATAAAACAGTGGCAACTGCAGCGGCAGGACTTGAAGGAATTTCTAGAAACGGTTGCTGACAGAAATATTCAAAAAGGAATATTCAGACATCATGTTGCCGGCATGCTTAATATTGCACAGGCAATGATATTTTTTCGAGAACACTGCCGCCATCACCTGCCTCAAATAAAAAGATTGCTGAAAAAATAAGCAGCCGTTTCCCTCGCTGGTACAAACTATTTTTGAAATCAATTTAGTGCCTGCAACGCTGCATCATAATTTGGCTCCTGTCCAATTGTGGGAACTAACTCAGTATAAACAACTTTTTGATTCGCGTCAATAACAACAATAGCGCGCGCAAGTAAACCCGCCAGCGTGCCATCAGTCATTTCAACACCATAATTTTTTGAAAACCCTTTATTTTTGAAGTCAGACAAGGTTACAACTTTATCAATCCCCTCAGCGCCACAAAAACGTTTGAATGCAAAGGGAAGATCTTTTGAAACACATAGCACGATCGTATCGGCTAAACTCGCGGCGCGTTGATTAAACACCCTTACTGATGTTGCACAAACGCGCGTGTCGATGCTTGGGAAAATATTCAATACAACTTTTTTGCTTGCATAGTTTTTCAATGTCGATTCTTTCATGTCAATCGTTGTCAACGAAAAATCAGGTGCTGTACTGCCTATTGCGGGAAGGTCGGCCACAGTATTTACAACATTTTCACCAAGTTTTGTTTGTGCCATGCGAATTTATCGGTTTAAGTGAGTAATCATTAACAGGCATAAAACTAACACGAAATTGTTGATAAATTTCACCGTACCGTTCAGATAAGATCAGTTGTGAAAAAATGTTTATGTCCTAAATTACTTTCTAAAATCAAATCCATGACAAGAAGTTTTTTAGTGGCTTTAACGCTGCTATTGGTTGCAGGGTTCCCCCCGGTTAGCGAGGCGCAGGAATTGGCTGCCTCAGCAACGGGATTTCTATCGACGTTGACTACAGCGCTCAGAGAAAGAGCACACTATGATTTTGACGATAAGGAACGATTCAATTGGCACTACATTCCCCGTCGCAGAAATGGTGTTTCTTTTCGGGAATTGAACGATGCTCAGAAAGCTTCAGCGTTTGTATTGCTAAAGAGCTCGTTGAGCGATCAGGGCTATAAAAAGGCACTTGCCATTATTGAACTTGAAAAAGTTTTAGGTCTTGTGGAAGGGCGTGGAGAAAATAATTCATACCGTGACTACCTTAATTATTACATCACTATTTTTGGCAAACCTTCAAACGATAATCTGTGGGGATGGCGTATCGAAGGACATCATCTTTCCATAAATTTTTCTTCTCTTAAGGGTGAACTGATTTCTGCTACTCCGAATTTTTGGGGCAGTAATCCGGCAACAATTCCATCGGGACAGGAGAAGGGAAAACAGGTTTTAAAACTTGAAAGCGAGTTAGGTTTTTCGCTTGTAAATTCACTAAACGCCGAGCAATTAAAAATAGCTGTTATTTCTACAACGGCTCCAAGTGAAATTATGACGGGGAATGATCGACAAGCTACGTTGCAGTCAGCGCAGGGAATATCATACAAGGAAATGAATTCATCTCAGCAAAAAGCATTTTTGTTGTTGTTGGATGTGTATGTCAAAAATTATGTATTCGGCTTTTCTACGAAGTTAATGGACAAGATAAAAAAGGCAGGGATTGATAAGTTAAGTTTTGCCTGGGCCGGAAGTTTAACACCAGGTGGCGGGTACTACTATAGGATGCAAAACCCTGCGGTGTTAATTGAATTAGATAATACGCAAAACAACGCCAATCATGTTCATAGCGTTGTTCGGGATCTCGCCGATGATTTTGCTAGAGATATATTGAAGGAACATTATAACAAGGCTCATTAGTTTATCCCAGAATTCGTTTGTCAAGAAGTTATTGAGTAGGGTGCTAACTATGTAAGGAAAAACAACATAGAAGCCCGGTTAAAATTGTAATCCCACAGGAGCTCTTAATACTCACCTTTGACATTTTTGTGAAATGACTATGTTCCTCCCGCGTATCTACACGGCGTCGGAAAGTGTTTATTTATACAATTCCCCAAACTTCGCTTTGCCCTTATCGAGAAACGTTACAAAATTAGAAACACTCCGATCGTAGCTTTGAGGCCAGGCCAACACACGCTCATCTTTTCCAACAAGCACATAAAAAGGTTGGGCGTTATTGTTAAGATTTGTAATCTGTAGATCGGCATTTTG
>WUUC01221268.1_pt1 | contig 14087 bp, 13 predicted proteins | sample 6278441 | NCBI WGS metagenome assembly WUUC01 (sample SAMN13675441, study PRJNA597444) | soil metagenome | isolation source: soil | place: USA: Washington | collected 2017-10
CGCGCGGGCCGCGGCGATCGTCATCATCTGGGCCGCCGTCCAGGCCGGCGCCGTGCCCTCGGTGCCGGCCAGCGGTCCGCCGCCCAAGCTCATGAGCGCACCTTCGCGGTGCGCAGGACGTTCTCGTCGAGCCAGGTCCGGAACGTGTCGCGGTCCCGGCTGATCGCGTCCCACGCCTGGTAGAAGTCGTTGTCGCGCTCGCTGTAGCCCATCGCGTAGGACGGGTGGGCGCCGCCGGGAACCGCCGCGACGTAGGTGACGGTCCACCCCGGCAGGATCACCGATCCGGGCACCGGCGTCAGTTCGGGCACGATCTCCTCGACCGTCACCAGCGCGGCGCGCGAGGCGAGGACGACCTCCTTGTGTACCCCCGTGATGCCCCACATCTGCACGTTGCCGGCGGGGTCCGCGCGCTGCGCGTGGATGATCGCGACGTCGGGGTTGAGCGCCGGCACCGCCGTGAGCACCTCGCCGGTGAAGGGGCAGGTGATCGGCTTGATGGAGGGGGTCTGCGCGACCAGGTCGGTGCCGACATAGCCGCGCATGACGGCGAACGGCACCCCGGAGGCGCCCGCGACGTACCGGTTGGCCATGCCCGCGTGGCTGTGCTCCTCGATCTCCAGCGGTACCGGCCAGCCGCGTTGCACCGCGTCGCGGAACCGGTGCAGCGAGCCGACGCCGGGGTTACCGGCCCACGAGAACACCAGCTTGCGGGCGCAGCCGGCGCCGATCATCTGGTCGTAGACGATGTCGGGGGTCATCCGCACCAGGGTGAGGTCGCGGCGACCCTGCCGGATGATCTCGTGCCCGGCGGCGACCGGGATCAGATGGGTGAAGCCCTCCAGCGCGATCGTGGCCCCGTCGGACACCAGCGCCGAAACCGCGTGGCTCAACGTGGTGACCTGACCCATACCCGACCCCTCCTTGCTGACGTCCTCCCGCCCGGTACGTGCGTTGTGCGAACGTCGGTACGTAACACGAACACTACGATCGCCTTCGAGACGGTGTCAACGCGAGCGATCAGCGTTGACCCAAGTATTGTGCCGTCGTACGTTCATCATAAGAACCGATGTTCGTAGAGCGAACATTCCCTCACCCCCGGTTCCATCCAGGAGGCTTCATGCGTCGGCTCCTACGCAGGTCCGGCACTGCACTGGCGGCCGCACTCCTCGTGGCCGCCAGTGCCGCGTGCGGGTCATCCGACACCACTAGTAACCCGCCGACCACCGGCGGCAGCACCGATGTCAAGGTCGGCGTCATCCCCATCGTCGACGTGGCGCCCATCTACCTCGGCAAGGAGAAGGGCTTCTTCAGCAAGCGCGGCATCAACGTCACCATGGAAAGCGGCCAGGGCGGCGCGGCGATCGTGCCCGGCGTGCTGGGCGGCCAGTTCCAGTTCGGGTTCAGCAACGTCACCTCACTGATGATCGCGCAGACCCAGAACGTACCCATCAAGATGGTCGCCAACGGCGTCGCCTCCACCGGCCAGGCCGGTGCCGACTTCTCGGCGGTCGTCGTCAAGAGCGGCAGCCCCATCCAGTCCGCCAAGGACCTGGCGGGCAAGAAGATCTCGGTCAACACGCTGAAGAACATCGGCGACACGACCGTGCGCGAGTCGGTGCGCAAGGCCGGCGGCGATCCCAAGAGCATCAACTTCGTCGAGATCGCCTTCCCGCAGATGCCCGCCGCCCTCGACTCCGGGCAGGTCGACGCCGTATGGGTCGTCGAGCCGTCACTGGCCGCCGTCAAGGCACAGGGTGGCCGCGTGATCGCGTCCAACTTCGTCGACGCCGCCCCCAACCTCACCGTGGCGACCTACTTCACGTCCACCAAGCTGCTCCAGGAGAACCCGGACCTGGTCAAGCGCTTCAAAGAGGCGATCAACGAGTCCCTGGCCTACGCCGACAGCCGTCCTGACGAGGTGCGCCAGGTGCTCAGTACATACACCCAGATCAACGAGGCCACCCGGAAGAACATGATCCTGCCGAAGTGGCCCACGGAGATCAACAAGGCGTCACTGGAGACCCTCGCGAAGCTCGGCCAGGGTGACGGCATCTTCACCAAGGCCCCGGACCTCGCCGCCATCCTCCCGTAACAACGAACTCCCGTAACGACGACCAACGACGGCCACCACCTGCGCCGGTCCTAGGATCGGCGTAGGCTGGCTCGTCCCCGCCGGAAGCTCGTCCCCCGCTGGAAGGAAGCACCGTCATGCTCGACGTGCGCGGGCTCGCGAAGACGTACCAGGGCCGGGAACGCAGCGTGGAGGCGATCCGCAACCTGACGTTCACCGTCGCCGACGAAAGCCTCGTCTGCCTGGTCGGTCCCTCTGGATGCGGTAAGACCACCCTGCTGCGCTGCATCGCGGGCCTGCTGACCCCGTCGGCCGGCGAGATCTTCGTGCAGGGCACGAAGGTCAGCGGGCCGCCGCCGGGCATGGCCGTGGTCTTCCAGGAGTACGGGCGGAGCCTGTTCCCGTGGATGAGCGTGCGGGACAACGTCGACCTGCCGCTGCGGCAGAAGGGCCTGTCCCGGTCCCGCCGTCGGGAACTGGTCGGGGACGCCCTCGACGCGGTCGGCCTCTCCGACGCCCACTCGGCCTACCCCTGGCAGTTGTCCGGCGGCATGCAGCAGCGGGTGGCGATCGCCCGCGCGGTGGCCTACCAGCCCGAGGTCCTGCTGATGGACGAGCCGTTCGCGGCCGTCGACGCGCAGACCCGGGCCGACCTGGAAGACCTGATCCGTACCCTCTGGCGGCGCCTGCGGGTCACCATCCTGTTCATCACCCACGACATCGACGAGGCGGTCTACCTCGGGCAGCACGTCATCATGCTGTCATCGTCGCCGACCGTGGTGCAGGAGCAGTTGACCATCGACCTGCCGGAGCAGCGCGACCAGTTGCACACCCGGAGCGACGCGCGGTTCACCCAGTTGCGCTCGCACGTCTACGAGCAGATCCAGCTCGCCAAGCGGGGCGGCGTCGGGGGTCCCTCGCTCGCGAAGGACCCCCCACCGAGCGGCGTCAGAACGGGAAGTGCTTCGGGCGCTGCTGGATCGTGATCCAGCGCTGGTCGGTGAACGCCTCGACCCCCTGGCGCCCGCCGAACTTGCCGTAGCCCGACTCCTTCACCCCGCCGAAAGGCACCTGCGGCTCGTCGTCGACCGACTGGTCGTTGACGTGCACGATGCCGGTCTCCAGCCGCCGGGCGATGGCCAGACCGTGGGCCAGGTCGGTGGTGATGATGCCGGCGGTCAGGCCGTACGGGCTGTCGTTGGCGACCGCCACGGCCTGCTCGGCGCTGTCGACGGCGAGCACGGTGCAGACCGGTCCGAAGATCTCCTCCGAGTAGACCCGCATCGACGGCTCCACCGACGAGAGCACGGTCGCCGGGTACACCGCGCCGTCCGGCGCGCCGCCGCCGACCGCCACCTTGGCGCCCTGCCCCACGGCTTCGTCGACCAGGCCGGCGACCCGCTGGGCGGCCCCACGGTTGATCAGCGGACCGACGATCGTGGCCGGGTTGGTCGGGTCGCCGGCCGCCAGCCGGGCGGCCTTGTCCGCGAGGCGGGCGGTGAAGTCGTCGGCGACCGCCCGGTGCACCAGCACCCGGTCGGCCGACATGCAGATCTGCCCGGAGTTGAGGTAGGCGCCGAAGGCGACCGCGTCGACGGCGTAGTCCAGGTCGGCGTCGTCGAGCACGATGATCGAGTTCTTGCCGCCGAGTTCGAGCAGGGCCGGCGTGAGGTGGCGGGCGGCCAGTTCACCGATCTTGCGGCCGACGCCGGTGGAGCCGGTGAAGTTGACCCGGCGCACCCGGCGGTCGCCGATCAGCGCCTCGGCGACCTCGGCGGCGTCGGCGGGCGCGTTGGTGATGACATTGAGCGCACCCGCCGGCAGGCCCGCCTCGCGCAGGATGTCGGCGAGGAAGAGGGCGGCCGTGAGCGGGGCGTTTTCGCTGGCCTTCACCACCACCGTGTTGCCGACGGCGAGCGGCGTGGCCACGGCCCGCACGCCCAGGATCAGCGGCGCGTTCCACGGCGCGAACGCGGCTACCACGCCGGCCGGCTGGCGCACAGACATCGACAGCGCGTCGGGGTTGTTGGTGGCCAGCACCTCGCCGATCGGCATCGTCGTCAAAGAGCCGGCCTCGCGGAGCATGCCGGCGGCGAGCATGACGTTGAACATCGACCAGCCGAACGTGCCGCCGGTCTCGCTGGCCATCAGGCCGACCGCCTCGTCGCGCCTGCCCTCCAGCAGGTCGGCCGCGCGCAGGAAGACCATCCGGCGCACGGCCGGCACGGTTTGCGACCAGCCCTCGAACGCGGTGTGCGCGGCGTCGACCGCCCGGGTGACGTCGGCCCCGGTCGCCGCCGCCACGGTGGCCATCGGAGCATCGGTGTACGGATTGATGTCGTCGACGCGTCCACCACCCGTCGCCGGAACCTCTTCGCCGTTGATGAGCAGACTCCGCTCCAGCGCCATACCGATCACTCCTCAGGCGGGTTCAGTTGTCACAGCGCATGCGTTCGCCATGCGAACGTCTGTTCACATCTCACGCTATGGGCCCGGCGCTCAACCCGTCAAGGCGCCGGTGCCCCCTGCGCCGCCCGTTTAGATCGCACCGACTCATGGGTATCAACGGGCCGCCCGCCACCGCGGGCCAATCATTGACTGGGGAACTTCCTCGACAAGGAGAATGCGGTGCGTACCGGATCGATAGGCGGGGTGCTCCTTCTCATCTGGCTGCTCATCGGCGCGATCGCGGCCGGCCAGCGCGGCTACTTCGACGGTTCCGACGCCAATTGCGCCAAGACGGGAACCATCATCGTGACCGTCCTCGCCGGCCCGTTGAACTACTTCGGGGTCAACCCGAAGATCGACTGTGATGTACCGGAACCGTCGCAGTAAAGCCGGCCCCAAGGCACTCCTAAGCCTGGCATAAGGCCAGGCCAGACACGGTCACATCACGCTCGGCAATAGCGGACCGCGGGTACGTACTTCTATGCGTCGGCGGTGTTAGCGTGGCGCTGATGTGGCAGTCTCCGAACCCGCGCGGCGACCAGGTTCCCGGTCCGTCCGACCCGTCGTGGTCACGGCAGTCTCCGTGGGCGGCGCCACCCGGCGCCGCCCCGGTGGGCCGACCGGCGGAGCACCGGGGCCCGCTACAGGCCCGCACCTGGATGATCATCGCGACCGCGGTGATCGCGCTCGGCGTCGGCGTCGGGGCGGCCACCGTGGTGCGCCTGTCCGGCGACGAGGATCCACCGGCGGCCAAGGCCGCGACCGGCCCGTGCGCCGCCCGCACCAAGCTGCGCGTGGCGGCGGCGCCGGAACTGGTACCCGTGCTGGAGACCGCGGCGGCCGGCATCGCACCGCCCGACGGCGGCTGCCCGGTCATCGCCGTCACGGCGCAGCAACCGGCGGAGACCGTGCGCCAGGCCGATCAGGCCGGGAACTATGACGCCTGGGTGCCGTCGTCGTCGCTGTGGCTGCGGCAGGCGGCCGCCGAAAAGACCGGCTTCGCCGCCAAGGGTACGTCGTTGGCGCGCTCGCCCGTCGTGGTCGCGCTACCGGACGGATACGCCCAGCGGCTCGGCTGGCCCGCCAAGCAACCGGCGTGGGCCGAGTTCGCGGCGCTGACCTACAGCCGGCAGATCCCGAAGTTCAGCATGCCCGACGCCCAGCAGGACACCGTCGGCATGCTGTCGAGCCTGGCCGTGTACGCGGCACTCGGCCGGGTCACGCCCGACCCGGGCATCGCCCAGCTCCGGGCACTGACCTTCCGCAGCCGGCTGGCCGACCCGGCCGCCGACACCGACACGCTGCTGCAACGGATGGCCGCCGAGACCGGGCCGGACGCCGCGATCGCCAACGTCGGCCTGTTTCCCGCGACCGAGCAGGCACTGTGGCAGTACTCCCGGCGGGCGCACTCGGTCGAACTCGTCGCCGCATACCCGCGCGACGCGCTCGCCGAAGCCGACTACCCGCTGGCCCTGCGCCCCGCCGCCGCCAGCGACCGGACCCGCCGCGAGCTGGCCGAGCGGCTCGCCACCTGGTTCCTGACCCCCGCCGGCACGACCGCTCTGGCCAACCACGGCTTCCGCGGCCCCGCCGGTGCCGACGCCGCCGGGGTGGCCCCGGCCGGCCCCGGCTTCGTGCCGCGCTACCCGCCGCCGATGGCGCTGCCCGAGGATCCCGCCGCCGTGCGGGTCGCCGTCACCCAGTGGGCGCAGTACAAGAAGCTCACCTTCCAGCTCCTGGTGCTGGTCGACGCCTCCGGCTCGATGAACGAGGCGGTGCGCGACCGCTCCGGTCGCACCACCACAAAGGCCGACCTGCTCCGCCAGGCCGGCGTGATCGCCGCCCAGCTCCTCGGCGAGGACACCAGCGTGGGGCTGTGGATGTTCGCCACCCCCACCGCGCAGAGCCCCCCGTACACCGAGGTGGTGCCGTTCGGCCCGATCGACGAGGCGGTCGGCGGCGTGCCGAGGCGCAAGCTGTTCAGCGACGCCGCGCAGAAATACCAGGCTTTCCCGACGGCCGGCACGCCGCTGTTCGAGGCGGTGCTGCGGGCCAACGCCGAGATGCAGAAGCGGTACCGTCCCGACGCCGTGACGCTGATCGTCGTGCTCACCGACGGGCATGACCGGGACACCGGATACGCGATGCCGCGCGACACGTTCCTCCAGAAGCTGGCCGCCGCGCGCGACCCGGCGAGCCCGGTGGCCATCCACGGCATCGGCTACGGCGCCGACGCCGACATGGCGACCCTCTCCGAACTGGCCAAGCGCAGCGGCGGGCAGGCGGCGGCCTCGACGGACCCGGCCGACCTGGCGAGCGCGATGGCACGGATCTTCCTCGCCGCGCGTCGGGCCGCCAACTGAGCGCCTCGCGGCTGGTGTGCGCGCCGCTGGTACGCCGGCCGGTTCAGTGTGCCGCCGCCAGGTGGGCGGCCAGCACGTCCCCGCCGCCGAAGTCGGCGGCGGGGCGGCGCAGCACGGTGTGCGCGTGATTGGCGTCGTTGTCCCGGTTGTCATACTCGATGATCAGGTCGGGCCCCTGGATCCGGTAGTAGTGGCTGCCCTCCGGCCGCTGCGCGCCCTCCCAGGCGACGTGCAACGCCGTCGGGTCGACCCGGGCCGCCTCCAGGGCGGCGAGATCGTCGGGCAGCCGCGCCAGGTAGACGGCGACAAGCTGGTCCAGCAGTGCCCGCGCGGCCGGTCCCAGCCGGGCCGCCGGCACCCCGCGCGGCTCCAGCCCCTCCGGCGCGTCCGCGCTCGGGCCGGTGCGGATGTCCGCCGGTGGGTGGTCGGCGACGACGGCGGCGGTCCGGGCGCTCTCGTCCATCGTGGACAGTAGCGCCCAGCCGAGCTCCTCCTCCGGGGCGAGCGGCTGAAGGACGGTGCGCCCGGCGAGCGTGGTGCGCGCCGGGTTGGCCCCGAAGAAGATGGGCGTTGGCCATACCCGGTCCCCGCGCAACGTCATCGTCAGCGAGACGTGGTGCCCTTCGAACCGCCACGACCACGGTTGGTCACCGTCCGGGTCGCCGTACACGACCACGGCGTAGTCGTTGCTGTGCCGGCCCCGCTGCCAGCCTTCGGCGCGGTCGAGCACCTCCTCCAACGCGACGATCGCCATCGCCTGCGCGTAGGCCGGCGGGCTGAGCGCGGTGGCGAGCAGTCGGTGGACGTTCTTGCGCGAGGCCGGATCCAGCTCGCCGAGCGTGGCGCCGGGGCGGGGCCGCGGACGGTACTCCAACCAGCGACGCCGCGGGTCGTCGAAGGGGCGCGCCACCGCGTCACGCACGCCCTCCGGCAGCCCGGCCAGCAGGGTCAGGGTGGCCGCGCGCATGGCGGCCGGCGTAGGTTCACCGCTCACGCCGACCGACACTACGCGTCCCCTAGGCTCCCCTCCTCCGCGATCTTGGATGCTGGACGGGCCCCTAGCGGGCGATCATGGACTCTGATACGCGCTATCACGCGTACCAGAGTCCAACGTCCATCTCATCTGCGAGGCTTGGCGGCTATTTCCGGGCTTACCCTGATGCGGCGCTGGACATGGCGCGCGACTCTTGGAGACGGGCCGGTCCTCCGACCGGCCCGGTCCGGCAGGAGGACTGATGAACACGGCAAAGCTGATCGCCTGGCTGGTGCTCCCCCTCGTTGCGCTGGTGGCGCTCGGAATGATCGCGGTCTGGGTGTTCAACGCGCTGCTCGGCTACATCTTCTACCTGGTGGTGGGCGTGCTCGTGGCGGCCGGCGGGGCCTACCTGTACCAGAAGACCAAGCGGGCCGTAGGCCCCGGCACCCGCACCCGGATGCGCCTGGACGCCGCCTCCGAGACCTACCGGCGCCGCAACCGCTGACGGATCCGCGTCGTGCGGTGGATGACCCGGGTCACATAGCGGGCACACAGGGCGAACACAGAGGAGACAGAGACGGCGGCGGCATGTTCAGGGCATGACTGAGACATCGGGCGCCAACTTCGACGCCAACCAGCGCGCGTACCCTCAGATGCCCTGGTGGCCCAATCTGCCGCCAACGCCGCAGCCGCCCGCCGCCGCCCAGCAGCCGCCGGCCTGGCCGTCCGCCGCGCCGGGCGGCCGGGCGCCGGGCGGTCGGGCGCCGGGCGGCCGCGCGCTGGGCGGTCGGGCGCCCCACCGCTGGGCCCGCCGGATCGCCGCCACCACCGCCGTCGCGGTCCTCGCGCTCGGCGGCGGCGCCGTGGGTGGGGCCGCCGCCGTGCGGCTCGGCGGTGACTCGGCGGTGGTCGCCGGCCTGGCGGCACCCGCGTCGGCCGCGGCCGCGTCCACGCGGACCGCGCCGGCCAGCCTGGCGCAGGTCGCCGCCGCCGTCGCCCCGTCGGTGGTGTCGATCCAGGTCGACGGGCGGGACGGCAGCGCGACCGGGTCCGGCGTGATCCTCTCCGCTGACGGCGACATCGTCACCAACGCCCACGTGGTGGCCGGCGCCGGTACCGGCTCCCGGATCACGGTGACCCTGTCCGACGGGCGCACCGCACCGGCCACCGTGGTCGGCAGCGACAGCAGAGCCGACATCGCGGTCGTCCACGCGTCGGGGGTCACCGACCTCAAGCCGGCCACCATCGGATCGAGCGGCGACATCGCCGCGGGCGACACGGTGCTCGCGTTCGGCAGCCCGCTCGGCCTCGACGGCAGCGTCAGCGCCGGCATCGTCTCGGCGCTGCACCGCAGCGTGACCGAGTCCGGCGGCAGCGGCCTGGCCGACCTGATCCAGACCGACGCGGCCATCAACCCGGGCAACTCCGGCGGGCCGCTGGTCGACACCGCCGGACGGGTGATCGGAATCAACACGGTGATCGCGACCACCGACAGCCAGGGCGGCAACATCGGGCTCGGCTTCGCGATCCCGATCGAGTCGGCCCTCGCGGTGGCCACCCAGCTTCGGGCCGGGTGAGACCGGCCGCATCGGCGAAGGGGCGGTCAGGGCGTGCGTGCCCTGGCCGCCGCCTCAGCGACCGGCGCGGTAGGTGCCCGCGTCAGCCAGATCGGGCGAGGTCAGGCCGACCGGACCGACCAGCGGATCCGAACCGGCCACCGCCGGCGACGGCTCGTCCGCCGGCCGCTGCCGGACCAGCCGTAAGGAGCCCCAGCCCGGATTGGGCGGCGGCGTCGCGTACCCCATCGCACCCCGCGCCGTGCCCACCATCGTCGTCGCCGTGTACATCAAGGCCGGGCGCGTGCGCGCAGTTCCACATGATGGTGCCGCCCACCTGCACCCAGCGGCCACCGCCCAGCGGATAGGTCCACGTGCCGTCGGCGTCGAAGTGCAGGGTTCCGGCCGAGATCGGGCCGTCGCCGTCGTCCCAGTCGACCGTCAGGTGCCACCCGCCGACGACGCTCGTGGTGTGGGCGTCCCCACCCACCGTGATGACGGCGGTCAGGTCGTTGGCGGCGACCGCGATATCGGTGACGGCGATGCCGGTATCGGCGCCGGCGTTGCTCGCGGTGCTGGGTGTGGTGGTGGCGCGGAAGGCGGTCTGGCCGCCGCTGGGGTACGCGTCGGCGGCATCGCCGGTGTTCGCGCCCAGGTTCAGGTCGCGGCGTCCGTCGCACTGCTCGATGTCGACGAGGTAGTGGCCACCGTGGTTGTTGTTGGTGCGGGACTCGTCGACGTGCTCGATGATGATGCCGCTGCCCGGCAGGTGGTCGTCGAACCCGGTGCGCTGCCGGTTGGTCACGAGGAAGTACTCGGTGCCGGCCGGGTCGACGGGCAACTGGTACGTGTCGCCGCGACGGGCGTACGGCCGGACGGTGACCGCGTGGGTACCGCCGCCGACCAGCATCGGCTCGATCCAGCCGGCGCGCAGCTTGCAGTACCCGCTCGGGTGCGCCGGACGGTGCCCGTCACCGTTCCACGCCCCGGCGGCCATCAGGTCCCACTGCCCCGTGCCCGCCGAGGCGAAGTCGGTGTCGTAGAGGTCGGGCCAGTGCATGAGGCTGTGTCCGACTTCGTGGGTGAGGACGCCCAGGCAGGTGTCCTCGGCCGCGATGGCGTACCCGGAGACGGCCACCCCGTCGACCGCGATCGGTGTCGGCACGTCCCAGGAGTGCGACCAGATGTCGCCGCTGTCGCCGGTCGCCTCGCCACCCCGGCCGGCCGAGATCACCACCAGCGCGTCGACCACCCCGTCGCCGTCGTTGTCGTACGTGCTGAAGTCGACGTACGGGTCGGCGCGCACGACGAGGTCCTCGACCAGGCGTTGGGAGTTGTTGGGGTAGCCGCCCCAGCCGAAGTTGCCGTTGGCGTAGAACGACTTCGGCTGCGGCGCCCGGTACCAGCCGGCGGTCGGGCCCGCATCGCCGCTGACCAGGCCGTCGATGGTCAGCTTGCCGTAGGAGACCTCGTGGTAGTAGTCACGCAGGCTCCCGCCCGGGCCGGCACCGCCGCGGGTGGCCCCGGCGCGGGCGGCCCCGAGCCCGCCCGCGCCAGTGGCACCGAACCCCGCGCTAGTGGCACCGAACCCACCCACGCCGGCAGCGGCCCCACCGGCAGCGGCCCCACCGGCAGCACCGCCGAAGAGCAGGGTCTGGAACCGGGTCGGCGGGGTGCGCGCGGGGATGTCGGCGAAGTCGACCAGCAGCGCGAGCACCCGCCGGGTGCCGCCCACCCGCCGGTGCCGGCCGGGCGCGGCGCCGAACGTGTGCGGCCGGCTCGGCGCGGGCCGGCCGAGCAGGAGGGTCATGGTGCGCATGTCGAGCAGGTCGACCGTTGCCGCCGCCGGCAGGTCCGCTCCGGCGAACAGCCGGGTACGACTCGTCTTGATCTTAGCTAGCAGGTCCGGTGCGGGTGGTACGAAGCACGCCGGCGCAGGTGATGCTGACGCGCGGTGGGCACGGATCATGCCTCGCCTCCGAAGGTGCTGGCTAACGTACGTTCACCTGGTTCGGAGTCGACGATCCTAGATCTGATACAGACGCCGGACGGGCCGCTGCGCCGATACCGGTAGTTACAAAACGCGCACCAAATTCATGAATCAAACCCGGACCGGCCCCCTCCGTATGTCGACGGCCGCTCTGCGCGCGCCGAGCAGGCGACACCGGACGACACAGAACACGGAAAGACACGGCAAGAACACGGCGGTGCGGCCGGACGGGCCCCTTCCCCCAGGGGTTCGAGCAGCGAACGGAAGGAGTACGAGCGTGACCACGAGGTGGTGGAGCGACGACGGTCAGTTGCTCGCAGCGCTCGACGAAGCGCTGCTATCCGCCAGCGAGGTCCCGCCCGAGTTCATCCGGTCGGGCCAGGACTGTTTCGTCTGGCACCATCTGCTCGACACCCACCTCGCCTCGCTCTGCTTCGACTCCGAGGCGGATGCACGCGACTGCCTCCTGGCCCTGACCAGGTCGAAGAAGGCGGAGCTGCGGGCGCTGACCTTCGCCTCGGCGCGGCTGAGCGTGCACGTCGAACTGATCAGGAACACGCTGCACGGCCAACTCGTGCCGCCGCAGCCGGGCGAGATCGAGCTGTGCACCGTCGACGGCACCGGTCCCACCGCGCCGATCGACGAGGTCGGCTGGTTCGTCGTGCGACCGCTGCCCTCCGGTTCGATGCGGTTACGCTGCCGCACGCGCGACGGGGCGACCGTCCTGACCGACTGGTTCACCCCGTAAGCGGCCGCACCAACCAGGCCGCACTAAACCGGGCCGCACCAAACCCGGCCGCACCAAACCAGGCCCGTCAGCGTCAGACCGGCCGCGTCAGAGGTTGATCCAGCTCGTCAGGATGTCGACCGTCGTGCCCACCCGGCAGCGCAGCCGGAACGGCGCCGCCGGCATCGGCCGGATGGTGAAGCAGCCGAGGTCGTCGGCCGGAATCGTCGTGGTGTCGCCGGTGCGCGGCTGAACGTCGATCTCGGCCGGCGCGATCGGGACAATCTGCCCGATCAGCCCGTCGGCGGTGATCTCCAGCTCGATCGTGAGCCGGGGTGAGGCGAAGGTCAGGGCGCGCAGGGTGGCGGTGTCGGAGTTGCGGGTCAGGGCGGGTTCGCGCTGCGAGTCGTAGATCAGGGCAGCCAGTTCGGCGTCGAAGTTGCGCCACGCGAACGCGGCCCGACCAGCCTCGATGAACTCCGCGGGCACGGCGTCCGCCTCGCGTACCGCCTCGCGAAGCGTGGCAAGGAGCTGATCGTCATCGCTCCACCATGTGTTGTCCACGAACCTCACCTCCGTCCTCGTAACGCCGCTCTGCCTCGATCAGCACGGCCAGTGCGGGGCACCGGCGCAGCTCCTCAAGGCAGCGCTGCCGGCTCGGACCGATCGCACCCACCTTCATACCCAGTTGGTCCCCGATCTCACGGTATGGCCGACCGTCGCGAAACAACAGAGACAACAGCTCCTGACAGCGCGGTTGAAGCTGACGGAACGCCTCGCGCAGGGCGATGTGTCGCTGCTCACGTTCGAGTTCCAGTTCGACCTCGGCGACGTCGTCCTCGGCCGGCGCGTCGATCTCGGTCAGCTCAGCCGGGTGGCGCTGGCGCGCGGTGCGCAGGACCCGTTGGCATTCGCGGCGGGTCGTGGTGGCGATCCAGCCGGGCAGCGCCGCGGCATCGCGGATGGCCCGGACCTGCTCGATCAACTTGAGCCACACGGTCTGCCCGACGTCATCGGTGTCGGCCCGACTCAGGTCATACCGCCGGCAGATCGACCAGACCAGCGGCGCGTACCGTTCGACGAGCTGGTTCCACGCGTGCTGGTCGCCGTCGCGCACCCGCTTGACCAGGGCCACGACTGTCGGGTCGTCGCGCATCAGAACCTCCTCATCGGCCTACTCGCAAAAGGCTCCGCTGGTCACTCCGCCCGGTGCCGCGACGATCGTCGGCCCGGCCCAGGCGCACGACCCCGCCGGCCCGCGCGAAGCGTCTCCCCCGATGTCCGTAATCCGCTGCATGAGCGCGGTCCCCTCTCCCCCTGGTGACGTTCTCCACCTTGACGGAGGGACCGGACGTGTCGGTGATACGACGGATTTCCACCGTCACCCGAGTGGCCCCGCGAGACCGGCCCAGGAGACGAGGACACCACCCGACCGGGTCGCCCCGATCGACCGGCGTCCACGGCCTACCGTACGCGCGATTCCGGCCGTGGCGGCAGTCGGGTCCGGCGAAGCCGATCAATTTACGCGGTGGCCGGGCTCGCTCAAACCCGGCCACCGCTCCCCACCCGCGCGCACCACGCGCGGTCAAACCCCGTGCGAACTAAGCCTTTGGTGCGCCGTCCCCCGCGACGAGCGCGGGCCCGGCGCGGGCGGCCTGACGGGTTCCGGACTCCGGCTGGCCGGCGGCCACCGCCCGCTGCAGGACGATGAACACGAACAGCAGCACGCCCACGACGATCCGGGTCCACCAGGAGCTGAGCGTGCCCTCGAAGGTGATGATGGTCTGGATCACGCCGAGCACCAGCACGCCGAGCAGGGTGCCAAGCACGTAGCCCGAACCGCCGGTCAGCAGTGTGCCGCCGATGACCACCGCGGCGATCGCGTCTAGTTCGACGCCGACGGCGTTCAGGCCGTACCCGGACAGCGTGTAGAACGTGAACAGCACCCCGCCC
>WUUC01049406.1_pt1 | contig 14086 bp, 10 predicted proteins | sample 6278441 | NCBI WGS metagenome assembly WUUC01 (sample SAMN13675441, study PRJNA597444) | soil metagenome | isolation source: soil | place: USA: Washington | collected 2017-10
CGCCGGCCGACTGCGCCAAGGCGACCGCGAGCAACTGGCCGTAGAGCGCGGCGACGTCCAAAGACGCGATGTGATGGCGGACGGTCGTGCCGTCCCGTACCGCGGTGACCAGGCCGACCTGTTTGAGGACCTGCAGGTGGGCCGACGCGGTGGTCACGTTGAGCCCGGCGGCTTCGGCCAGCTCGACCACACCCCGCGAGCGCTGGATGAGCAGCTCGATCAGTTCGAGCCGCTTGTCATTGCCGAGCGCTTTGGCAACGCGCGCCAGTTCCTCGAAGAGAACCGACCGCGGCCGCGGAGTGTCGCTCAATCTCGCTCCTACAGTGTTCCAAAGATACATGGAATACTGTACTCTCCGGCTTGGGAAAGATCAAGGAAGAAGGGGAGGCACGGGGTGACCATGCCCAGCCAGCCGGTCGTCGTGGACGGACGGGGCGGATGCCGATGACCACTCGACAAGAACGGAAGGTCAAACTGCCCGTCGCGGTGTACCTGCTCGGCCTCAGTCTGTTCGCCATGGGCAGTTCGGAGTTCCTGATCTCGGGCGTACTGCCGGACATGGCCACCGATCTCAACGTCTCGCTGCCTTCAGCGGGCGCGTTGATCTCCGCGTTCGCCGTGGGTGTGCTGGTCGGCGCGCCACCGCTCGCGGTGCTCACGCTGCGCTGGCCCCGGCGCGCGACATTGCTGGCCAGCCAGACGCTGTTCGTCGCCGCCATCGCGCTCGGCATGCTGACATCCAGCTACTGGCTGCTGTTGGTGTCCCGCGTGATCAGCGGCGTCGCCTACGCCGGATTCTGGGCGGTGGCGATGACGACCGCGGTCAGCCTGGTACCACGGGACAAGACGGCGCGTGCCCTGTCCGTCGTGGTCAGCGGGCTGAGCCTGGCGATGGTCTTCGGTGGCCCGTTGGGCACCGTGATCGGCGGCCTCGCGGGCTGGCGGGCCGGGTTCTGGGCGGTGGCCGTGGCGACCGCCGCGACGGCGGTGGCCGTGTGGTTCACGCTGCGCGCGCCTGATGAGAGCGCGGGAGACGGTCCTGAGCTGCGCGCCGAGTTGGCGACCATGAAGCAGCCGAAGCTCTGGGTCGCCTACGCCACCACCATCGCGACCACCGCCGCCTACATGGTGACGTTCAGCTATCTCGGTGCACTGCTGTCCGAGACGAGTGGTCTGGACACCTACTGGATCCCCGCGGTGCTGTCACTGTTCGGCATCGGCGCGTTCGTCGGCCTCACCATCGGCGGACGACTCGCGGACCGCTCCCCCTTCCACGTCCTGAGCGCGGGAATCGCCGGAATGATCGTCTTCTCCGTCGCGCTGGCCATGCTCGCGGCCTATCCGAGCGCGGTGATCCCGTTGGTGTTCCTGCTCGGCGTGGCCGCCTTCCTGGTCAACCCCGCCGTCATCGGCCGCGTGTACACGATCGCGGCCAACGCGCCGACGCTGGCCGGGGCGACCAACGTGTCGGCGTTCCAGCTGGGCATCACCCTCGCTCCCCTGCTGGGCGGCTGGAGCATCGGCGCGGGCTTCGGGATCGCCTCGGTCGGCTGGGTCGGTGCCGCCGTCGCCGTGGTGTCGCTGGGCGCGGCCCTGCTCGACGGCTGGCTGCATCGGCAGCCCGCGACTGACGCCGTTGCGGCAGGCGCGGCCGAGCACTGACGAACGATTTACCGCCGCATGGACCGCGGGCGATCTGTTCCGACCGGCGGTCCATGCGGTAAATCCGGGCATCACGGTGTTGTTTCGCGAGAATACGAATGACGCTTGTCCTTAGCCGTTACCCGGTATCATCGGATCAGATCTGTTTCCGTGTCACAGCGAGGTGGGTTATTCATCGGCGGCTGACAAATGTTGCAAGGTTTGTGTCAACATGACGACGCTCTCGGGGGGCCAATGGCTGAGTTGTTACGTTGTCGCGATTCCGCGGCAGAAGTCCACGGTTACGCGGATGAACGGTTAGCCTGGCTGGTACTGGAAAAATGGCTGGACGGCGAACCGGCGGTGCCGGTGCCGATCGCCGCGCTGCGGCCGTCGGACTCGCCCCGGCTGACGGGCGAGAGCTGCGAGCACGCCCGTCTGCTCGCCGATTCGGCCGGAGGGCTGTTACCGCCGGTTCTGGTGCACCGGCCGACCATGCGGGTGATCGACGGCATGCACCGGCTGCAGGCGGCCCGGCTGCGTGGCGAGGACATGGTGCTGGCGCAGTTCTTCGACGGCCCGGCCGCGGACGCGTTCGTGCTCGCCGTCCGGTCGAACGTCGCCCACGGCCTGCCACTGTCCAGTTCGGACCGCCGGGCCGCCGCGATGCGGATCGTCGCGTCCCATCCGCAGTGGTCGGACCGCGCGATCGCATCGGCGACGGGCTTGTCGGCGAAGACGGTCGCAGCCGTTCGCCGGTGCGCAAGCGGGGAAAATCCGCAGTTGCGCGTCCGGATGGGGCGAGACGGGCGGATGCGCCCGCTCAACACCGCCGATGGCCGGCTACGGGCCTGCAGCCTGTTACGGGAGAAGCCCAACGCCTCGCTGCGGCAGATCGCGCTCGAGGCCGGGATTTCCCCGGGGACGGTCCGCGATGTGCGTGACCGGATAGCTCGGGGCGAGGATCCGGTGCCACCCGCTCAGCGGACCGGCGCTCGTGCGACGCGAGCGAACCGCCCGGAGCAACCGCTGCGCTCCGAGATCGGTGAGCTGATGGCGTTGCTGCGAAACGATCCTTCGCTCCGGCTGACCGAGACGGGCCGTCGTCTCATCTCCCTGCTCAGCGTGTCCGCGATCAACCCGCGGGAACAGGAGAAACTGCTGGGCACGGTGCCACCGCACTGCCGCCGCACGGTGGCAGAGCTGGCTGCGGCGTGCGCACAGACCTGGCAGGAGCTGGCCGCGAAGCTGGGCGAGGCACAGGTGAGCTCTCCCTAGCGTTGTGCCGCAAGGATCTCGCTGACGATCTTGGCCACGTCGGCCGGGGACGGCATGGTCGGATGGCACGACATACGGCCGAGCCCGACGTCGTAGTTGTCGTGCCAGATCGGTTCGGGAAGGTGGCCACCGTCCGCCCGGATCGTGGCGACGTTGCGCTGCACAGCGGGTTTGTTCCACATGGCCGCGCCCATCGACGGGAAGTACACCACCGGGAAGGGCGCGGCCAGGATGATGGTCGTCAGGCGATTCGGCGCGGCCCCGGTCGCGGCCGCTGCCAGCACGTTCGCCGTCGCCGGCAGCACGATCAGGATGTCGTGCCCGGCGGCCAGCCTGGAGGGCTTGTCGTCGGGCCAGTCCGCCGGTGATTCCCCGTGGACCACGCGGTCGGCGTACATGGCCACCGTCGTCGCCGGCAGGAATTTCTCCGCCGTATGTGTCATGAGGACGGTCAGCGTCCCGCTGAATTGACTGCGAAGCTCGGCCAAATAGCCGGGGAGATTGGTGATGGCAATCGAACCGGTTGCGCCGATCAGCAACCGGGGCGGAGAGGAATCGACGAGATCCGTGGTCATGAACGCGATCGTGCACTGCGCGGGCAACCGGTGCAAACATTTCTTGAACAGCTGTGCAACGCGCCGTTCTTGACAGTCTTCAGCCGCCGGTGATCTCATTGGATCATCCGATGCACGCATGCCGTGCAATTCATCTGGAACATTTCCCGATTACTACGATTCTGTAGTCACGTCTGGGGGTACGAATGGCGGACGCGAACGTGGAACTGATGAATTTCCTGTTCAGCGCCGGCACCAGGTCAGACCAGGCACACGGAACCGCGCTGACCGGCGATCCGTTTCAGCTCACCGACATCCAGCAGGCCTATTTGGTCAGCCGCCACCCGGGACTCGAACTCGGCGGCGTCGCGGGCCATGCCTACTTCGAATTCGACAGCTCCGGTCTGGAGCTGCCCCGGCTGTCCCGCGCCCTGCGGAAGGTCGTCGACCGGCATGAGGCGCTCCGTACGGTGATCGACGGCGACGACCGGCAGCGCGTCCTTGACCAGGTCCCCGCTTACGAGATCGCCGCGCTCGACCTGCGCGGACGGACCGCGGACGAGCAGGCCGCCGCGCTGGCCGGCGTCCGTGCCGAACTGGAGACGCAGGTGCGGCCGGTGGACAGCTGGCCGCTGTTCGACATCCGCACGACGGTGCTCGCCGACGACCGGATGCGCCTGCACCTGAGCATGGACCAGTTGTTCGTCGACCTGCGCAGCCTGTTCGTGCTGCTCAACGAATGGCGGCGTTACTACGACGACGAGCAGTGGGCACCGGATCCGCCGGAAGTCTCGTTCAGAGACCATGTTCTGGCCCAGCAGGCGTCGCTCAAGGGCCCCGAGGGTTCCCGTGCCGAGCAGTACTGGCTGTCCCGGCTCGACGAACTGCCGCCCGGCCCGGAACTGCCGCTCGCCACCGCGCCCGAACGACTGGGCGTGCCGAGTTTCGTCCGGCTGCACACGGCAATGGAGAAGGACCGCTGGAGCGCGTTCTGCGCTGCCGCCGCCCGCCGCGGATGCACCCCGGACGCGGTCCTGCTCACCGCCTACCGTGAGGTGCTGCGTGCGTGGTCGAACCGGCCGGACTTCGCCGTCACGCTGACCTTGGCCGGTCGCTGCCTGCCGGATCAGCCGACCGGCGAGCTCGTCGGCGACTTCATCTCGCCCAGCCTGTTCGCAGTGTCCGATTTGGACTGTCCGGCCTTTGCCGAGCGCGCCGCCGCCGTGCAGCGGCAGCTCGCGGAAGACCAGCGGCACTCCCTGTTCAGTGGCGTACGGGTGCTGCGCGAGCTCGCCCGCAGGCGGCACGGCAGCCGTAGTGTCGCCGTCCCCGTGGTGTTCTCCAGTCTCGTGGGCGAAGAGCCGACAGCGGACGCGCTGCGCGTGTTCGGCGAACCGGTGTACGGGCTGAGCCAGACCCCGCAGATCTGGCTGGAGAACCAGATCTGGCTTCACGACGGCGGTCTCGTCATCAACTGGAACGCCGTCGCCGGGCTGTTCCCTGACGGGACGCTGGACGCGATGTTCGGCGCCTACCAGCAATTGCTGGCCCGGCTGACCGACGACGAATCGGTGTGGGACCAGACCGGCCGGGTCGTGTCGCTGCCCGCGCAGGACGCGGCCGAGCAGGATGCCGCGAACGCGACCGCCACCGAAGACCTGCCACCGGCGTTGTTGCACGAACTCGTCGCCGAAGCGGCCCGCCGCACCCCGGACGCGGTGGCCGTCATCGCCGACGGCACCGAGACCACCTACCGGGATCTCATCGGTGCCGCGCACCGACTTGCCCGCCGGCTGCGTGACGAAGGCGATGGAGCGCCGAACACGCTCGTCGCGGTGTCCATGCGACCGGGTGCGGATCTGATCGCCGCGTTGCTCGGTGTCCTGCACGCCGGGGCCGCTTACGTCTCGATCGACCCTGACCTGCCGGAGCAGAGACGGCGGAAACTGCTGAACCGATGCCGGGCGACGACGGTCGTCACCGAACCGGAGTTGCGTGACCGCCTTGCCTGGCCGTCCGGCCTTGACGTGGTGACCCTGCACGACGAGGCCACACTCGCGCGGAGCGCGGATCCGGTCGACAACCGCCAGGGCTTCGACGATCTGGCCTACGTGATCTTCACGTCGGGGTCGACGGGCGAGCCCAAGGGCGTGATGATCTCGCACCGCTCTGCGGCCAACACCGTGCAGGACATCAACAACCGGTTCGGCGTCACCGCGGCCGACCGGGTGCTCGCGCTCGCACCGACCGGGTTCGACCTGTCCGTGTACGACGTCTTCGGCGTGCTCGGGGCGGGCGGCGCCGTGGTCGTTCCGTCGCCGGGCCGCACCAGCGACGTCGAGCACTGGACCGAGCTGATCGACACGCACCGGGTGACCATCTGGAACAGCGTGCCCGCGCCCATGCGGCTGTGGATGGATTCGCTGGCGGACGCTGAACCCGGCGCCGGATCCAGCGTCCGGCTCGCTCTGCTGTCCGGCGACTGGATCCCCATCACCCTGCCGGGACAGATCCGCGGTCGTTTCCCCGATCTGGCGGTGATCAGCCTCGGCGGCGCGACCGAGGCGTCGATCTGGTCGATCTTCCACCGCATCGGTGAGGTGGCGCCGGACTGGACGAGCATTCCGTACGGCAAGGCGCTGGCCAACCAGACCATGCACATCTACGACGAGCGCCTCGACGCGTGCCCGGCATGGGTCACCGGTGAGATCTACATCGGCGGGACCGGGGTCGCGATCGGGTACTGGGACGACCCGGAGCGCACCGCCGAGCGGTTCCTCATCCACCCGCGTACCGGGCAACGGCTGTACCGGACCGGCGATCTCGGCCGGTACCTGCCGGGCGGGGACATCGAGATCCTCGGACGGACCGACTTCCAGGTGAAGATCAACGGATACCGGGTCGAACTCGGCGAGATCGAGACCGCGCTCAGCAAACAGCCGGGCATCCGGCAAGTGCTGGTCGACGCCCCGGTTTCCGCTGCCGGGCAACGACAACTGGCCGCCTATCTGGTGACCGACGACCCCGCCGCGGCGGACGCGGCGACGCTGCGCCGGGCACTGGCGGACATCCTGCCGAGCTACATGGTGCCGCACCACTTCGTGGCCATCGACGCGCTGCCACTCACCGGCAACGGCAAGATCGACCGTGCCGCCCTGCCCACTCCATGGCACGACGCGGCCGAGTCCGACCAGCACCTGTCGCCGCGCGACGACGTGGAGGACGGCCTGCTGCGGATCTGGGCCGATCAGCTCGGCCATGCCGACATCGGCGTACAGGAAGGCTTCTTCGACGTCGGCGGCGACTCACTGCACGCGATGGCCATCGTCCGGCGGTTGCGTGCCGAGTTCAGCATCGGCGACGCCGCCGAACAGGCGGTGATCGAAGGCCTGTTCACCAACGCGACGATCGCGGAGTTCGCCGACGTCATCCGTTCCCTGGTGGGTGAGCGGCGATGACCGGTCCGGACTTCGACCTGATCGTGGTCGGCGCCGGATCGGCCGGATCGGTCGTGGCCACCAGGGCGGCGCAGGCAGGCCGTCGCGTGCTGCTGCTGGAAGCCGGTCCGGACCAGCCGCAGCTGCCGGAGCAGCCCAACCCGCTGCGCGACGGCACCCGGCTGATCCTCGACGGGTTCAACTGGGCCTACCTTGCCAACCTGCGTTCCGGCGACGGCCGGACAAGCGGCAGGCGTGCCCTGTGGGAACGGTTTCCGTACCGGCTCGGCAAAGTGGTCGGCGGCTCCTCCGCGGTGAACGGCGCGGTCGCCATGCGTGCCCTGCCCCGGGATTTCGACGACTGGGTCAAGCTCGGCAACCCGGACTGGTCGTGGGACCAGGTACTGCCGTTCTACCGGCAGATCGAGCGTGACCTGGACTTCCCCGGCGGGCACCAGCACGGCGACAGTGGCCCGATCCCGGTCCGCAGGCCGCGGCGGGACGACCTGCACCCGCTGGACCTCGCGTTCTGGGAGGAGTGCCGGCAGATCGGGATGACCGACCTGCCGGACCTCAACGACGGCACCGAGTGCGGCGTGGGCGCGGTGCCCGCGAACGCGATCCACGGCGAGCGAATGGACGCGGCCGCCACGTACCTGAAAATCGCGCGCGGGTATCCCGGTCTCGAACTGCGCACCGGGTGCCTGGCCAGCCGGATTGTGCTGGCCGCCGGGCGCGCGGTGGGCGTCGAGCTGGTGACGCCCGAAGGCGTCACGACTGTGCGGGCGCCGGAGATCGTGCTGTCGGCCGGTGCGATCGGCTCGCCGCTGATCCTGCAGCGCTCCGGTATCGGGCCCGCCGCCCGCAGTGCAGCACTGGGCGTCGATCCGGTGGTCGACCTGCCCGGCGTCGGGCAGAACCTGGCCGATCACCCGTCCGTGATGATCTGGGCCAAGCCGGTCGACGGCCTGTGCGTGCCGGGGCTGCCCTGGCGGCAGGTCGCCGCCCGGATATCCAGCGGGGTCGCCGACGACGGTGCGGATCTTCAGGTCTGGCTGCTGAACAACGTGCCGAGCTCGGCGATTCCGAGCTTCGCCGACCGGCTGGGCTGGCCGATGGTGATCGGTGTCTCGGTCATGCTGCTGCGTCCCCGATGCCGCGGCAGTGTGCACGCCGAAAGCGCCGATCCGTTGGCACCGCCGGTGATCCGGCTCGGGTTCGGCTCGGACACCGACGATGTCGAGCGGCTCATGCGCGGCGTCCGCGTGGCCTGGCGGGTCCTGCGGTCGGCCGGGTTCGGCGGACAGCTGGAGAAGATCCAACTGTGGAGCGACCGGATGGTCGCCGACGACGGGCTGCTGCGCGGCGCGGCGCGCAACGTCATGAGCCCTGGGTGGCACGCGATCGGATCCGTCCGGATGGGACCGGCCGCGGACTCGCAGTCCGTTGTGGACCAGGACTGCCGGGTGTACGGCGTCGACGGCCTGCGGGTCGTTGACGCCTCGGTGTTCCCCACCATGCCCAGCGCACCGACGCACCTGACCACCGCGATGCTCGCCGAGAAGATCGCCGGCGGGATGAAGGGGTGAGTTCCGTGCGGTTGTACTGCGTACCGCACGCGGGCGCGACTTCGTCGGTCTACCGCTCATGGCCGGGCCACGCTCCGCCAGGGATGCACGTCATGGGACTGGATCTGCCCGGGCGCGGCAGGCGGGCGCGGGAGGCCGCCGTCGGCGACTATCGGACGCTGGTGAAAGCGTTGGCCGACACCGTGATCAACGACCTGCGGCATGCGGCTGGCTCGACGGGCCTGCCGCGCTACGCGACCTTCGGGCACAGCTTCGGCGCGATGCTGGCGCTGGCCGTGGCCGACCGGGTGGCGGAAGTGGTCGGCGAACCACCAGCGGGCGCGATGCTCTCCGCGGCATTGCCACCCCGGTTGCTGCCCGCCGATGACGACCTGGCCTCGCTCAGCGACGTTGAACTGCTCGAGAAGGTGGCCGCGGACGGCGGCACCGCACCAGAACTGCTCTCGTCCGACGCGATAGCCGGATACCTGGTCCGGTTGTTACGCCAGGACCTCGCCATCCGGCCGCAGTTCCGCGAGGACGTCTCGCTGCGCGTGGCGTTTCCGCTGGTGCTCGTCGCCGCAGAGGACGACGTTCACGTTACGCCGGAACGGATGTGGGCGTGGGCCGAGCACAGCAGCGCCGGCAGCAGGCGCGTGGAGATCCCAGGCGACCACTTCGCGGTGATGCGGCAGCCGCGGGAGGCCATCGCACTCATCTGCCGGGAAATGGCTTGGTGACATGGACATCAGCGCATACGAACACGATCACGAGGAATTCCGCGTGCTGTGCCGGACGTTCCTGGAACGCGAGGCGGTGCCGTGCCACGACAAGTGGGAAGAGGACGGCATCATCGATCGCGAACTGTGGCGCCGGGCAGGGGCGACCGGCCTGCTGGGACTCGACGCCCCCGAGGACCTTGGCGGCGCCGCCCAGCCCGATTTCCGGTACACCGCGGTCTTCATCGAGGAACTGGTCCGCGCCCGGGTCACCGCGCCGGGGTTCGTCGCCCACAACGACCTGATCTCGTCCTACTTCACCACCCGGGGAACGCCCGGACAACGCGCACGCTGGCTGCCCGGCCTCTGTTCCGGCGAGCTCATCGCCGCCATCGCGCTGACCGAGCCGGAGACCGGTTCCGACCTTGCCGCGATCCGCACCCACGCGGCGAAGGACAACGACTGTTATGTCCTGAATGGCCAGAAGACGTTCATCACCAACGGGGAGAACGCGGACCTGGTCATCGTGGCCGCCAAGACCCCGACCGCGCGCGGCGGTTCGGCGATGACCCTGCTGGTCGTCGAGCGTGGCATGCCCGGCTTCAGCCGTGGCAGACGGCTGGCGAAGCTGGGCTGGCAGGCCAGCGACACCGCCGAGTTGTTCTTCGACGACTGCCGGGTGCCCGAGGCCAACCGGCTCGGCCGGGAGAACGCCGGGATGGGCTGCCTGATGAGCGGTCTGCCCCGGGAACGGCTGTGCATCGCGACAGTCGCGGTGGCCACGGCAGAGAAAATGCTCGCCGACACCCTGGCATACGCCCGCGAGCGCAAAGCATTCGGGCAGTCCATCGGCAGCTTCCAGCACAACAAGTTCCTGCTGGCCACATTGGACACCGAGGTCACGCTGGCCCGGGTCTTCCTCAACCACTGCATGGCCGAGCTCAACGCCGGGCGGCTGACCGTGGCCGACGCGGCGAAGCTGAAATGGTGGACGACCGAGCTCCAGGTCACGGTGGCCGACCGGTGCCTGCAACTGCACGGCGGTTACGGCTATCTGCGGGACAGCCCGATCGCCAAGGAATGGACCAACAGCCGTGTACAGACGATCTACGGCGGCACCACCGAGATCATGAAGGAAATCGTCGGTACCTCACTCGGCCTGTGACCGGCCGGGAATCCGCACACAGAAAGGAGACCAGCGAATGGGGGAACGGCATCCCTCCGTCTACGAGTGGGCGGGCGGAGCACCTGCTCTGCACCGGCTGACCGAGGTCTTCTACCGGAAGGTGGTCAAGGACGAACTGCTCGCGCCGCTGTTCGAGCACATGCACCCGGATCACCCTGAGCACGTCGCGCTGATGCTGGGCGAGGTTTTCGGCGGGCCTTCGTCCTACACCAAGGAGTTCGGCGGATACCCCCGGCTGGTGCGGCGGCACCGCAACCGGGACATCCAGCCGGGCCAGCGTGCTCGCTGGGTCGAGCTGATGCTGGAATCCGCCGACGAGGTCGGGCTGCCCGACGACGCCGAATTCCGGTCCGCGTTCGTCGCCTATCTGGAATTCGGCTCCCGGCGGGCGATGGCCAATTCGAAACCGGGGGCGACCGCGGGAGAACGCGAAACGCTCAAGCTGTGGGGCTGGGGCGAAGCCCCTCCAGGAGGCGACTGACATGGGGATCAGCGAACGGGCCGCGCGCCTGCTGCGTGACGCCCCAGTCGACGCCGAGGCCATCGAGCACGACCGGACGTGGTGGTCGTGGGGCCGGGTGAGCGACTGCGCGCGGGCCGTCGGCGATGCGTTGCGCGCGGCCGGAATCGGACCCGGTGCCCGCGTCGGGCTGATTCTGCAGAACCGGCCCGAACACGTCGCGGCACTTACCGCGCTACTGGCAGGCGGATGGTGCGCCGTTGTGCTCAATCCCTTGCAGCCGCCCGCCCGGCTCGCCGCGGACATCGTCCGCGGCGAGGTTCCCACGGTCATCGGCGGACCGGAGCAGCTGGCGGCCGCCGGTGTGCCGGACGCGCGCGTCGGTGCCGTGGAACTCGGCCAGGACGGATCGGTACGCACACTCGCAACCGCGACCACGGTCCGGCACGAGGAGCGTCCCGACGCCGCGATCGAGATGTTCACCTCAGGGACGACCGGCACGCCGAAGCGGATCGCCTTGGGACACCGGCAACTGGACGAGGCACTGGCGGCCGCCTGCCGTCCGTCCACGACCGGCGAGCTACTCGTCGCGTCGGTGTCCGTGATCGCCGCGCCGCTGGTGCACATCGGCGGGCTGTGGGGACTTCTCAGCGCGCTGCACACCGGACGCCGGATGGTGCTGATGGCGAAATTCGCGGTGGCGCCGTGGGTCGAGGCCATCGAACGACACCAGGTACGTGCCGCGTTCCTGGTACCGGCGGCGTTACGCGACATCCTGACGGCCGGCGTGGCACAGGACCGGCTGCGGTCGTTGAAGCTCATCACGTCCGGCTCCACCGTGCTGCCCGCGGACCTGGCAGACGGCTTCTACCGGCGATACGGCATCAGGGTGCTGATGACCTACGGCGCGACCGAGTTCGCCGGTGCGGTCGCCGGCTGGACCTACACGCTGCACGAGCAATGGTGGGACCGCAAGGCAGGCAGTGCCGGGCGTGCGTACCCCGGCGTGCGGCTGCGTGTGACCGACGAGACCGGCAGCGAACTGCCCCCGGATCGGGTGGGCCGCTTGGAGGTCCGCACGGGCCAGTCGGCTCAGGGCGAAGGACGCTGGGTTCGGACCAACGACCTGGCGCGGATCGATGGGGACGGGTTCCTGTGGAGCCTCGGCCGGGTGGACGACGCGATCACCCGTGGTGGCTTCACGATCCAGCCCAACACGGTCGAACGCGTACTTGAACGCCATCCCTCGGTCCGCGAAGCCGCCGTGACCGGGTTGCCCGACGAACGGCTCGGCGCCGTCCCGGTCGCCGCGGTGGAGATCGAACCGGGACGGCCCCGGCCGACCGTCGACGAGCTGCTCACCTTGTGCCGCGCCGAACTGCTGCCCTACGAGCTGCCCGAACACGTCCTGCTGGTCGACACATTGCCCCGCACGCCTTCGGCCAAAGTCAGCCGCGTGGCCCTGCAGGAACTGGTGCGCACCGCGCTGTCCGACGAGGCACTCACCACCTGACGACACAGAAAGTCCGGACACCATGAGCACGACACAACCCTCGCGCGCGATCCCGACCGCGCTGCCCGGTTTCACCGTCAACGTCGCCTCCCTGGCCGAGTGGCAGCAGGTGACCGAATGGGCGAACCAGGAAGGCTGGAACCACGGGCCGCGCGACGCGGACTGCTTCCTCGCAACCGACCCTGGCGGCTTTTTCGTCGGCTACCTTGGCGATCGCCCGGTCGCGGCGGTGTCCTTGGTCAACCACAACGACAAGTACGCCGTGTGGGGCCACTACCTGGTCGATCCCGAGTTCCGCAACCACGGCTACGGCCGGGCGACCTGCCGAGTAGCCCGAAAGCACGCCGGAGACCGGATCCTGGCGTCCGACGCCATGCCCGACCAGGTCCTCAACTACACACGCTCCGGGCTTGTCCGCGCGCACGACACGGTGCATTACGTCGGACAGCCGCGGCGGCCCGACGACTTGCCTGCAGAGTCAAGCATCAGCACCGGAGCCACCGGTGCGACACCGTTCGACCCCACCTGGGTGGACGCCGTCGTCGACTACGACCGGCTGAGTTTTCCCGGTGGCCGTCCGGAATTCCTGCGGCACTGGCTGTCCGCCCCTGGTCACGTCACCCGTCTGCGGGTCGTCGACGGCGTACTGGCCGGATACGGCGTGCTCCGGCCTGCGCCGCTGCGCCATCGGATCGGTCCGCTCGTCGCCGACACCGCGCAGGACGCCGAAGCCCTGTTCGCCGCCCTCACCGTGGGGCTCAACCCCTACGCCGAGGTGTCCATGTTCGCACCTGCCGGGCAGGGATGGTTCGCCGCGGGCCTCGGGCTCGCCGAGCAGTTCCGGGTCGTGCGGATGTACACCGCAGCCCTGCCGGACAGCGAGGCGAAGCAGGTCTACGCCATCGGCAGCCTCGAACTCGGCTGAGCCTGCTTGCGAACGGAGGACGGAAATGACCCAAGCCAACGCCGGTCAGGCCAAGGCACGCGGCACGCTGCTCCGGCGGCTGTTCGGCTCACGCGTCACCGAAGTGGTGGCGCTCATGGCCAAACTGGACCTCGCCGACGCGATCGGGGACGGCGTCGCCGACATCGACGATCTCGCCGGCGCGTGCCACATCGCCGCGGACCGGCTGCACCGGTTGCTACGCGCACTGACCAGTCTGGGCATGTGCACCGAACCCGCGCCGGGGAAGTTCGCCCTCACCGAGACGGGCGCGTTGCTGCGTAAGGACTCCCCCGGCTCGATGTACGACTTCACGCGCTTCCACACCGCAGCCGAGACCACTCGGCCCTGGGCCGGCCTCGATCACAGTCTGCGCACCGGCAGGCCCGCGTTCGACGAACAGTTCGGCAGCCCGCTGTACGAGTACTTCGGCGCGAATCCGGACCTGTCCGCACGGTTCGGCGCGGCGATGGGCGAAGAGAGCCGCGCTGCCGCGGAGGCGATCGCCGAGCACTACGACTTCAGCGCGTACCGCACGGTGACCGACATCGGCGGCGGCGACGGTACGTTGATCACCGCGATCCTCCGCCGGAATCCCGATCTACGAGGAATGGTCTTCGATACGCCAGAGGGCATGGCATCGACCCGTGACCGGCTGTCGGACGCCGGTCTTGCCGGCCGCTGCGCGATCGTCACCGGCGACTTCTTCACCGCCGTGCCACCAGGCGCGGACCTGTTCCTGATCAAGAGCACGATCCACAACTGGGACGACGAGCACGCCGTCCGC
>WUUC01170283.1_pt1 | contig 14086 bp, 11 predicted proteins | sample 6278441 | NCBI WGS metagenome assembly WUUC01 (sample SAMN13675441, study PRJNA597444) | soil metagenome | isolation source: soil | place: USA: Washington | collected 2017-10
GTCGCGAATGTTGCCTTGGCGATCCGTGGTGAGTTGTAACACTGGCTGACGTCCTGGGCTGCAGCGCGGTCGGGAGAACACCCGCCACCATGACAACGCCGAACAGTATCCGAACGACGGCGATGACACATAAAATCCCCTTTTGATGGTTCCGCGACCGGGTCACGAATCGTGTGCGCTCAATACGAAAGGCGGAAACGGAGATCGAAAAGGGGCAGGGCGTAGAATGACCAATGTGTCGGACCGATCCGCGACTCCTACTGAGCTGCTCGTCGCCTGGGGCCGGGGTGAAAGAGCGGCGTTCGATGAACTCGTGCCGCTCGTCCATGATGAGTTGCGCCGGATGGCGCGCAGGTACATCGGGCGCGAGCGGCCGGGACACACCCTCCAGGCTACGGCCCTGGTCAACGAGGCGTATCTGCGATTGATCGAGGTCAACCAGGTGCGCAGTCAGAATCGTGGGCAGTTCTTTGCGCTCGCCGCGCAGGTCATGCGCCGCATCCTGGTCGACTTCGCGCGCGCCCGCGGCAGCGACAAGCGGGGAGGCAATGCGCCGAAAGTCTCGCTGGACGAAGCGCTCGTCGTTTCAACGCACCAGTCACAGGATCTCGTCGCCCTGGATGGAGCGCTCGAGGCGCTGGCCCGGGTGGATCCAAGGAAAAGCCGCGTCGTGGAGCTCCGGTTCTTCGGCGGCCTGACGAGTGAGGAGACGGCCGACGTGCTGCGGGTGTCGCTCGACACCGTGAAACGCGACTGGCGATTTGCGAAGTTATGGCTGCTACGCGAGCTGACGGGGAGCAAAGGGCATGACACCTGAGCGCCGGGAGCAGATCGAGCAGATTTGCCAGGACGCGCTCGATCGTCACGCCAACGCACGGGCCGCATTCGTCGCGCGTGCGTGCGGTGGCGACGAGGAGCTCCGGCGCGAAGTCGAATCCCTTCTGGCCCACGAGCGCGCCGCAGAGCGTTTTATCGAGACTCCAGCATTGGAATCGGCGGCGGGAAGCCTCACCGCGCTCGCCGGCATCGCTCCTGGCGAGCACATCGGGACGTACGAAGTCGTGTCGTTGCTGGGCGCCGGCGGGATGGGCGAAGTCTATCGGGCGCGCGACCCTCAGCTCGGACGCGACGTCGCGATTAAGATCCTGCCGCCCATCTTCTCGACCGATCCCGAGCGGCTGGCCCGGTTCGAACGCGAAGCGCGCGCCCTCGCGGCGTTGAACCATCCGAACGTTGGGGCCATCTACGGTCTCGAACGGACTGCCGTCAGCCGGGCGCTGGTCCTCGAACTTGTCGACGGACCGACGTTGGCAGACACGCTTCGCGACGCCTCACTCCGGAACGGGTCGGGCCTGGCGCTTGCCACGGCGCTGTCAATTGCACGGCAAATCGCGAGTGCGCTGGAAGCCGCGCACGAAAAGGGGATCGTTCACCGCGATCTAAAGCCGACGAACATTAAGATAACGCCCGGCGGCACTGTCAAAGTGCTCGATTTCGGACTGGCGAAGCTCGCGGTGCATGCAGACCGCGCAAGCGAGCTGCACGGTGCCGAGACGCCCAGGCTCACCCTCACCGGCGCACGAGACGGTGTGGTCCTTGGCACGGCCGCTTACATGAGTCCGGAGCAAGCGCGGGGGCAGGCGATCGACAAGCGCACCGATATCTGGGCGTTCGGGTGCGTGCTCTATGAAATGTTGACGGGGCGCGCGGCGTTCGCGCGCGAGACCGTGACGGACACTATGGCCGCCGTGATTAACGTGGATCCCGACTGGAGCAGACTCCCGGCGGACACTCCAGGGAGCATCCGGCGTCTGCTGCGGCGCTGCCTGCGGAAGCAACCGCAGTTTCGGCTGCGCGATATCGGTGATGCTGCGCTTGAGATCGAGGAACCGCAGGGCAGCTCGCCTCCCGGTCGCCGCAAGGTCGCCGGCTGGTCGCGACGGGACGAGCGCCAAGTGTGGGCTGCGGCGGCGGTGATCCTGCTCGTGAGCACCCTTCTGCTCGCCGCCCGACTTCTCATGACGAGGTCTCGGGAGGTCTCGCCAGAACCACGCCGCGTCACGCGGCTGATGATCACCGCCTCCAGCGGCGCGGAATTCACCGTAAACACCGGCGATCGCGTCCTCGCGATTTCCCCGGACGGCACACACCTCGTCTATGTTGGAAACGCCGCGCGATGGCAGCTCTTCGTCCGCCCTCTCGATCGTCTGGAAGCGACGCCGCTCTCCGACGGCCGCGAAGCGGTACGCGGACCCTTCTTTTCACCTGATGGTCGCTGGGTCGGATACTTTTCTTCCCTGATTCTCAGGAAGGTGCCGATCACCGGCGGGTCGCCAGTCGCGTTGTGCAACCTGGACGGCACCCCGCGTGGCGCCAGCTGGGGTCCGGACGGCAGCATCGTCTTCGCCACGAACAACACCGCGTCTGGTCTGTGGCGAATCTCGGATGCAGGCGGTGAAGCGACCGTCCTGACGCGTCCCGATCCGGCGAGTGGCGAGCGCGATCACGTATGGCCCGATCTGCTACCGGGCGGACGAGCCGTGCTCTTCACCGTTGTCCCGACGGATCTCGCTAACGGTCATCCTGACATCGCCGTGCTCGACATGCGCACAGGCGCGCGGAAGATCGTGCTGAAAAGGGGGCGCAACGCGCGCTACTTGGCAAGCGGGCACCTCGTGTATTCCGTCGGGGATGTCTTCGGACGTGCCATCCCGCGTGATGAAGCCATCCACGCGGTCGCCTTCGATCTCGATCGGCTCGAAATCGAGGGCACAGCTGTTCCCGTACTCTCGCAGGTCGTCACAACGACGACGCCGTACGTCGACGCATCGCGCGACGGAACGCTCGTGTACATGCCGGGTCCCATCCAGTCGCCAGCTCGATCGCTGGTCTGGGTCGACCGCGACGGACGCGAGGAGCCGATCAACGCTCCCGCTCGCGCGTACGAACAGCCGCGGCTCTCGCCGGACGACAAGCACGTTGCTGTCGTCGCCCGCGACGAGGAGCTCGACATTTGGATGTGGGATCTCGCCGGCCGAACGGCGCTCCGGCGATTCACGTTTGGCCCTTCAGTTGAGTTCGCTCCGCTATGGTCGCCCGACGGCAGGCGCCTGCTGTTTGCATCGGATCGCACCGGGACACCGAACGTGTTTTCGCAGGCTGCAGATGGCACGGGGCCGATCGAGCGCCTCATCGAGAGATCTCAGGGGGTGTTTCCGTTGACGATCTCGCCTGATGGAAAAGTACTCGTCGTACAGGAGATCTCAGCGACGCCGGATTTGATGACGCTCAAGCTGAATCGAGAACGTGATCTGCAGCCACTCGTCCGCACGAGTGCGGTTGAAGGCAACGGCGCGCTCTCTGCCGACGGCCGCTGGCTGGCGTACGACTCTTGGGAGACCGGAACCGTCCACGTCTACGTCCGGCCGTTTCCCGACGTGGACGCTGCGAAATGGCAGGTGTCCACCGGTGGCGGTGGACTGCCCATGTGGGCGAGAAACGGCGAAGAATTGTTCTATGTGGATCCGAACGGCGCGCTGATCGGCGTGCGCGTCAACCCCGGCGCCACCTGGAACCCGAGTCCGCCGCAAAAGGTGCTGGAACCTCGCTACTTTCTGCCAATGGGCGGAACCCGGAATTATGACGTGTCGGCGGATGGCAAACGCTTCCTGATGATCAAATCAGCGGAAGGCGCGTCAGCATCGCCGTCGCAGAACATCATCGTCGTGCAGAACTGGTTCGACGAACTGAAGCGCCTCGTCGGCGGCAGCGCCGTCAGCGAGCGGTAGAGACTTCGCCGTTTACGCCCTGCCCCTTTTCGATCTCCCTTTCCGCCTTTTGTATTGAGCGCACACGATTCGTGACCCCGGCCGGCGGTCTTCTGCCGCCGACCAGGATCGGCGTGCATTGCTGGCCAGCATGATCTGCTCGTGGAATCGAGGCGGCCTGGCTATTGACGAAGCACTGTCCTGCAATGCCGCTTGACGTGCGGTGCCCATCTCGCAACCGGCATGCGGATCGCGAGCATCGGATCGTCCGGCTCGTCGTTCGGTCCGCAGGTGCATTTCGAAGTACGCCGGAACGGTCAGGTGCTCGACCGCTTTGCCGGTCCACTCTGCCAACCAGAGAGTTTTTGGGTGCCCAAGGCATCGGCGAGATCCCTGAGGCCCGCTGTCAGTGACTACGAGATGTGTGAGCGCAACGCGAACTCAATCGCCCGGGATGGTTCCATCAACGAGAAATCCATGAAACCTATACTCTGCATGTTTGTTTTCCTCCTCACGGCATCGACGGGGCTCGCGCAACAGCCCGCACCCCGCCCGGGTACCGCCCATCCGTTGCCACCGGGCGTCTACGAGATACGCCCGATCCACGCGGACATGTGCCTCACGGTCATGCCCGATGGCTGGCCGCGCGTGCCGCACCTGAGTCAGAGACCCTGCACTCGTGACGATTCGACCGTCTTCTTGAGCGAACAACGGCACCACGTCATTCCCGCGCCGGGCGGCGGATATTTCATCCAGGTCAATACCAACAGCCAGTGCGCGACGGTAGCTCGCGGTGTCGTGTTCGGGCCGGCGTCGATCGACGTGCACATGTGTGACACGTCGACTGGCGAGGCGTGCAGCGCAAACACCGCGGACCAGATCTTCCGGCTCGTCTTCAGTCAGGCAGGGCCGGGCGTCGGCGCAAACCACGTCGGCGACGTATACGAAATACGCACGGCAAACAACGAGTGTTGGGACATTCAAAGCGGCAAGAGCGATGCTGGAGTGGACGCGATTCGCTGGGCGTGCAACGGACAGAGCAACCAGCGCTTTCGGTTCAGATACATCACTTCGCTGCCGCACAGAGAAGGTCTTGCCTGTGCTGCCCGTGTCGGCTGGTGAGACAGGCGCCAGGGTGCGGGCGTTGACATGACCCGGCACCACCGCCGGATGGCGGCGGGATGGAGGGAATGATGCACACACTCATCGGTTCCCTCACGACAGCAATCGTGAGGTTGTCTGCCATGTCAAAGATGCGGCCGCGAGAAATGGCGAACACCACCGGAGACTTCGAGAAACCGAGGGAAACGGCGACGGTATGGGTGAGTTGCCCAAACCTCGGCGGGATCGTCGCATTGACGCTTGCGCTGACCGTCGTGGGGCAGCGAGCCGCCGAGGCGCAGGCCTGGTGTGGTCCGCACCTGGCGACGTACGTCCGTGCCGAGACCACCATCGGAGACGCTGTGATGTGCGTGCGCTTCGTGGACCGCGCGTCCTTCGCGTTCTACATGGAGGGCCTTGAAGACGGCCGAACGTTCCGTCGTCTCGGGTATGCGTACCGCCCGAGTACCGGCAGCGTCAGGGATCGGGAGCTCAACTTCACGGTTCGGTGGGCCAACATCACGGGGAACGGCGAAGACATCGAAGGCTCTGCCACCTCAATAGAGGCCTTCGGAACGATCGGTTACTACGACTGGAACGAGAACAGCCCGCCGGAGCACCTGGTCTGGATCGACATGCGGCCCGCAGTCTGGCGGCGCTGGAAGCCCGGACACGGAACCCCGATGGTGCCCTCGCTCCGGCCCGTCTCCCAATGCGGACCCGGTCTGAGGCGGTATACGGTGACCGACATCAACGGCGCCTCAGCGCCGGGCGTACGGTGCACGCTCGCCGCGAACGACCATGCGATCGCCGCGTGGGTCGGCGCCGGCACATGGGGCAAGAGCGGCTATCTGCATATCGGGACAGCGTTCTTCGGCGTGCTGGGCACACGCTACGCAGCGTCGGACATCTGTAGACCGGGCCTCACGTGCTCTCGCACGACCTTGGGCGAAATCGAAATTGACGCGGAGTCCCGCCCCTATGTCGTCGTACGCGGAGCGTGGCGCGAGCATTGGCTGCCGGTGCGGTGATGCGGACGCATCGCGCGGACGCGATCGTCGATTGCACCTGCGTGGAGATGACGATATTGCCAACGCGTGTGCACCGAGCTCTTTCAACCCGGGCGCGCCGGCGTTCGCTGAGTCGATGACACGGAGCAGAACGATTATGAGAATGCATAGAAGACACAGCATGCCTGCGTTCGTCACAGCTTGCGCGATGCTCCTCGGAACCGCTCTCGACTCATCCAGGCGGGCATACATCGCGGCGGAGCCAGCGCAGTCCAGCGCAACGCGCACCTCTTCGAAGGAGCAGATCATCCGCCAGCTTGCGATCGCCGAGGGGTTGACGCCAGTGCTCAACGCGGCGGGGGCAGCGCTCGACAAGCTCGCAGCCCTGAAGGCGCAGTCTCCGCGCGATGAAAAGGCGCTGCGGTCGGAGATGACGACCCTGCATCGCTCCATCGAAAGTGCCACCGGGTTGGCGCGAAACGTGAGCGGCGCTCTCGAGGTGGCTGAGACGTATCTAGGCAAAAAGGCCGGGAAAGACGAGGTCGACGCACTGCGCAGGCGCCTCGACGTGCTGCTGCGCGACGCGGAAGAGGCGGAAGCCCTGGAAGACGATGTCTACGTGGACTTCGACGTCCAAAAAGCGATGTCTGAATTCCGGCAGGCCGAGGAGCTGGCCGCCGCCGTTCAGAAGAAAACAGACGAGACGTCGAAGGGCGTCCGGAAGAAGGTGGATTGAAGCGCCGGCCGGGAAGCCACCTGCCGCATCATCGGACGCGGCGCAAGAGGAGCCGATCCGGTACCCGCTCACTCGGGCCACGACGGAGGTCACCACGCGGATGTCCGCCTACCAAAGGAAGGCCAATCCGTGCGTTCAACGCGATCAGCCCTCGGCTGATCACGTGCAAATGGAGCGAAAAGGGGCCACCGAGCGCTACGGAATCGTTCCGCGTGAGAATGTCCCTCCTCACGGCAATAACGACTCGGTTCTGTGGCTCTCCTGGGATACTTGGTGGAGGGAAGATGAGCGTAAACATGCTCATCCGGCGGGCAAATCCTACAGATAGCAAGATTCTCCTCGACCTCTGGTTTCGATCAGTCCGGGCGACGCACACCTTCGTATCGGCACAGGATGTTCAGTCTATGATTCCCCAGGTTCGTGATTATCTGGCGTCCCCCGAAGCCGACTTGTGGGTTGTCTCCGATGACTCCGGGGCGATCATGGGGTTCATGGGGATGTCCGGGAGCAAAATCGAATCGCTGTTCGTCGCCCCGGAGTTCCATCGTCGCGGCGCCGGTCGGCGCCTGTTTCGGCATGCCCAAGCACTGCACGGCCAGCTCACAACTGATGTCAACGAGCAGAATTCGGCGGCCCGCGCCTTTTACGAAGCCTGCGGCTTCGTCGTGGAAGGCCGCTCAGACCTGGACGAGCAGGGACGCCCGTACCCGCTGTTGCACATGCGGCTAGCTTAGCTAAGCTAGGCCGAAGCGGTAGCAGGACAGTGGCCGGTCAGTGACCGAACCTGACTTGGTTCGAGATCGAGAGGAATGCTCTTCACCCGACGGTCGCCGGCCTCATTTGAGTCAACGACGGCGTGTCGGCGCAGCAGCCGGTTGGCTTCCGGCCAAGTGCTGCGCGGCCCAGTAGAGGCCGGGCAAGCGAAGACGGTCGTCATCTGGCTACGAGAGCGTTATGCGGGCAGCTCCATCTTCTGTAGTCGGAACTGTGAGCTACGTCTCGAGGAAAGACGCAAAGAGCCGGGCGACTTCGGCTTGAGCGCGAGCGACTCGCGCGCGCCGTGACTCAACCCCGGCGCCACGAGCCATGGGCGCGCCGCGGAAAATTGGTGCGCGCCGCTAGACCAGAGTGGCCTAGAATCTTGGCGATGTCAGAGCCCTCAGCGACGCCGACCGAGTTGCTGATGGCGTGGGGCCGCGGAGATGGCGCGGCGTTCGAGCAGCTCGTCCCGCTCGTACACGATGAGCTCCACCGCCTCGCACGCCGGCACATGGGCCGCGAACGAGCCGGCCACACGCTTCAGCCGACTGCGTTGGTCAACGAGGTATTCCTGCGGCTGATCGAAATCAACCGCGTGCAGTGGCAGAACCGCGCGCACTTCTTCGCCATGGCAGGACGGCTGATGCGCCGCATCCTCGTCGATTTCGCCCGCGCCCGAGGCAACCAGAAACGCGGTGGCGGCGCGCAGCAGGTCACGCTCGACGAAGCACTGATCGTCGCGCCCGAGCGGTCGCTCGACCTGCTCGCGATCGAGGAGGCGCTGCGACGGCTCGAGGCAGCGGATGCGCGCAAGTGTCGGGTTGTCGAATTTCGCTTCTTCGGCGGCCTTACGCTGGAGGAGACGGCGGAAGTGCTCGGGGTATCGACGGATACGGTCAAGCGCGACTGGCGCGTCGCCAAGCTGTTTCTGCTGCGCGAGATGCACCGGGCGGAGGTGTGACCATCTGTTGCGAATGGTGGCGGGCTGGCCAGGCTTGTCGATCCGCAGTCACCAGTCCCGCCGTTCCGGACCTCATCACTCGGTGACGACCAATCCGGAGCACCGCGAACCTCGTTCATAACGGACTCATGAATGCCGTGTGGCACGGCCGGAGACTCCTCATCGAGAGAACGCCACCGACTCGACGTCCAGCGGGCATATCCCCCTTCGTCCGTGCTTCTCGTCCAGCCGACGCCATCCATGACGAAATCTCCGCTTGAAAATAGGCGCTCCAGTGGCTGCCCTCCCGTCCCATGAGGCTGGGGGGTGGTCAGCGGACGATTCGCATTGAGTTCAGTCGTCGTCTCCCCGAGCGTAACGGAGCGGACGGATCGTCCTCCCATTCGAATCATCAGGTCGGCGGGGCTGAGCCAGTAGTGACCGGTCTCGTGCACCATTGTCCGACCCATTCCCGCATCGTCGCGAATCCGAGATCCGGGGACCGCCCGCATGTCGATGATGCCGCGAAGCGGTGTGGGAACAATGGTGTCGTCTACGAAACCGTGATTTGGTGACGTCGGTTTGAAACGAGGTTGCGAGGGGTGCCGAAAGGCGAGCCAGAAATCGTGAGTTCCGCGACGAATTGGGACGCTTGATCGACCCGAGTGCACCGCGCTCGTTAACGCCGGGCGGTACTCGTCAGTCGGATTTGATGCTCCTACCTTGGGTGAATGACGCAACACGGCGAAGCACTAGGCCGGTACACCGCCCGCAACCTGCTACTGTTCGCAAGCCGCGGTGATTAGGCGATCAGTTTCAACTGATCGTTCCGGCGCCAGAGCCGGAACGCGAAGTGGGCTGCGCCCTGTCAAGGGATCGACGTGGAGTCGTGCCCCTCTTTTCCTGTCGTTCCCGCCATACCAGATGACACCACCGCACACGGTCGCCCGACCACAGCGCGGGGCGTCAGGCTGAGTGCATTTGGGCACACTTTTCGAACCAAGGGAGGCAGTCATGGAGACTCGCAAGCTGTGCAGATTGGCAACAGGCGTGCTGCTACTCGGACTCGGCTTCGCTGACGGCGCGCGCGCCAACTGTCTCGTCATCGATGACTTCAAAACGGGACCGACACGATTGCGTCTGGCGGTGCCGGGAGCGACCGCGGACGATACACAAGGCGGCGGTATGCTGGGCGGCTGGCGCAGGACGTGGATGTGGCTGCGGTCGAATCCCTACGGCCACTTCGCGCAGCTGACAATTGGCGGTGAGAAACGGACAGAGATTCCGTTCGTCCTGACCTACCCACTACAGGCGGCCGCGCGTACTGAACTGATCTACGGCCAGGCCGCCCCGGGCGCGGTCCTCGGCGGCACGCTTCCGCCGCTCGCGTACTATCCCACGGGTTGTGATCGCTTCCGCGTGCACTTCAATGCGTCGGCGGCGCACAACTACATCAATTTCGTGGTGTCTGCCTGGTATCAGGACGACTATCCGTACTACGCGCAGGGAGGCATCAACTTCCCGCCACTCGCAATGGGACTGAATTTCTGCATCGATCTACCGTTTTCGAGTCTCGTCAACACCGGACGCTACGGGCCCGCTGAGATCGCTCTGCAAACCAGGGGGATTCGCGCGCTCACCTTGATCATTCAGAACGGTGGTCCTGGTGGTGGCGAGCAAGCGGCGATCTCGCGGATCGAAACGGTGGATGCCGCAAGCGCCGCGGTGAGTCCCTGTCGGCTCGTTGCTTGATGGTGAAGAGGGGCAACGAGGTCACGCCACCGGCGAGAGACAGGCGGCGGGACCTCGACGCCCCCCGGTGGTCCGCAATCAGTTCTGTCGCCGCCAATGTGTTGGCGTGCGGGCACCATGCCTCTCGGCTGGTATGTCACCGCGTGTGGCCGGCCAGCAATGGACCCGTGCGTGACTATCGCGGATGATAGGGACATCGTGCAAGGCGATCGAGTGACCCGCGGGTCGTCGATCACAAACCGCGGAAGCGTTTCTCCGGCTCACCTCACACACTGACGTCGGCATCGACCCGACTACCACCACCGAAAGCGCCGCGACCGGCGAGCGCGACCATGAAGCCGTAGCCTGCTACGGCCACGATGAGGAGCAGGATTAGCAGCGAAGAACCCAGATACCACGTGCCCGGCTGCAGTGTGAGCGGGGAGAACGCGAGGAGCCGCGCGCACGTCATGGCGACTACGCTGGCAAGAAGGCCGACCTGCAGCTGCACGGCCAGGGCGATGGCGCCACCTGCGACCGCGAACGGCAAGGTGTCCGGCCGGGTGTCGGTAGGGGCGAGGGGTGCCGCCGCGATCATCACCAGAACGATCGTGAGCCATGTTCGCTTGACGAACCGCTTTACCAGCGTGATCAACGCGAGCCCACCGAGCGAGTACTGTACGCCCTCGAGCATCGAGATGATGACCAGCGCCGCCTGGACCCGACCTGACTGTAACGAGTCGAGCGCCCGGCTCACGAGCTCACCCGGCGTTGGCCCCTCGGTGACGTAGGTCTGCGACGCCCACGGCACGACCATGCAGACTCCCGCGAACGCGCCGAGGAGCACGTCGCGGCCAACGAGCGGATCGCTGAACCGCGCCGTCATCACACGAGTCCACGACACGAGCGCCGTCGGACGCCAGCGCCGAATGGCCGGCTCCAGGCTGAGATATGCCAACCAGCTGAATGCGCCTACCACCAACGACCACCCGACCACGCCCACGAGCAGTCTGAGCTCCTCGATCGCGTTCGGCACATGATGCCCGCGGAGCAGCGCCGAGAGCGTGCCGCCGACGGCCACCAGCACGAAGATCTTCCTTGCGCCCGCGCGGTCGGACCGGCCGCCGCGCACGTTGCGCCGGGCAAACACGGCGCTCAACGCGAAGCCAAAGACGAAGAAGCCCCACAGCACGGCCTCACCCAGCGGATCGCGTCTGGTCGACGGGACCGGTGACGCGAAGACCAAGGGACCCGAGTCTTCGACGCGGAAGTACACCGGCCGCCCCCTGAGTGACGCCGCCGTCACATGCGTCGGATCCCGGCCGCCGCCTGGCCGCATCCACGCCCGAACGGAGTCCTGCGCGACGACCGGCAGCCGGTGCGGTGCCGTGGACGTGAACTGCCGGATGTCGAGCCCGGCTTCCACAAAGAGCGCCGTCCACGTATCCTCGGTGGCCGACGAAGCCTGGTCGGATACGACATCGTCGATGCGAGCGAGTTCGATCAGCCGGCCGCTCGGGTCGAGGACGACTGAACCCATTCCGGGCGTGGTCATCGGAGGGTCAGATTCCGTGATCGTGTGAAAGATGTTGTCGGAAACGAGCGTACCGCGCGTCTGACGATAGAAATAACGCATCACGTGCCGTCCGCCAGCATCGGTGGCTGCATCGAACCAGTAAGCGCTGCCGCCCGCTGGGGCAACCGCCCCCCCGGCTGCGGCCGCTAGCAGCGTGCGGGCCCGCTCGGCGAGCACTTCGGGCGGCTTGGGCAGCTGCGCCGACGACACATTCAGGAGATCGCCGCGCGCGGCGATGCCCGCGAGCAGTGAGATAGTCGTCAGCAGCAAGGCCCATGCGACACTGCGCGGCAGCAGACGCGCTACGTCGACGGCGGCGACGGCAGTCGGCGACAGGAGCCGGCCGTGCGCGAGGGCGGCCACCAGGGTATCGCCGCCAGGCAATGCGGCTGCAACCGCCAACACAGAGGGCGGCCTGCTCTTCGGATCGGGCGCCAGACACGCGCGGATGGCGTGCGCCACCCGGATGTCGAGATCGGGACCGAACTCGAGTGTCGGGACGTCGGGCGACCACTGACGCTCGCCGATCGTCTGGCTGGCGTAGAGCCGGCGCCCCGAGAACAGCTCGTAGAACACCAGGCCGAGCGCGTACAGATCGGCGCGCTCCGTGAGCGCCTCGCCGCGCAACTGCTCGGGCGCCATGTACGCCGGCGTGCCGGCAATCTCCACACGCCGCACCTGCTTCGTCTCGACCGAGATGCCGAAGTCCATGATCCGGACGTCGCCCCGCCCGTCCACCATGATATTGGCCGGCTTCAGATCGCGATGCAGCACACCGCACTCGTGCGCTGCAGCCAGCCCTGCGCAGAGCTGGCGTGCCACGTCGAGCGCCTTCTCGATCGGCAGCCGGCCGATGCGCTTGAGGAGCGACGCGAGCGTCTCGCCGTCGACGTACTCCATCGACAGGTAGTGGCAGCCACTGACCTCACCAATGTCGTACACGCGACAGACGTTCGGATGGGCGATACGGCGCGCGAGCCGGACCTCGCCGCTGAGTCGCTCGATGCTCTGGTCACGACCGCGGCCGCGAGTCGACAGCAGCTTCAATGCCACGGACTGACCCAGTTTCAGGTCCTCGGCACGGTAGACCTCGCCCATGGCGCCGCGTCCGAGCAGGTTCACGATGCGATAGCGGCTGGCGAAGATGACGCCCGGCGCGAAGCGCGCGTCGTCAACGGCCGGCTCAGAACCAGTTGATGCGATGGGTGGAGATGCCGAGTCGGGCTCGCGATCAATCGGCGGCGATACGGCCAGTCCGACGAGCCGCCCAAGCATCGCGAGCGCCGTCTCGCGGGCGATGGCGCTGGTGGGCACGCTTTCGGCGAGCAGCGCCTGCACCTCGCTGCGAAGCGAGGGGTCGGCAACAGTCGCGAGAAAGGCCTCGCGCTCCTCCGGCGGCCGCGCGAGCGCGCCCTCATAGAGCGAGACGAGCTGTCGCCAGCGCTCGGGTGTCACAGTGCCGTCCATTGTCTGCGCAATGAAACGCAGAGGCGGCGCCTCTCTGACAACGGGACCATTGACGTTGGGCTTCGCAACGTTGCGATCGATATCGGCACGACGGTCATGTTCGAGCCCACGCGACCAGCGACGTCCGGGCGACGTTCGCGCGTTCGGCCCGCGCAGTAGGCCCAATGATATCGGGGTCAACGACGTCCCGGCGAGTTGCATCGTGGCCGAAGTGCGAGGGCGCGAGCTCATCTGGAAGTTAGTGCAACTGCGACAACGCCTGGCAGGAGCTGTGTGGCGCGCCGGTGAGTTCTCCTGGCCCCACTGCAGACGACGGGCCGGTCACGCAGAGGGCGTTTCGTCACTCTCTCGCCGGCAGCCACTGGATCGCCCTAATCAGGGTGCCGCACTGACCCTCGCCAGAACTCGCCCTAGTTGATTTGGACGTCTGCGCCAGCGACGATCGCGACATGCTGGAGCTGTTGATTGTCATCGGTCGTGTGCTGGCGCTGGGGCTTCGCGGAGATCGAGAATTGGTGCTGGAGAACCTGGCTCTGCGGCAGCAGCTGATGGCGATGAACGGGCGACCAAACGCCTCACCTCCTGCGGCGCGACCGGTTGTTTTGGATCGCCCTACGGCGAGTCTGGAAGAATTGGCGGAGGGCGGTGGTCTTGGTACGACCAGACACCGTTGTGCGATGGCATCGCGATTGGCTCCGCCGCCGATGGGCCCGACGGTCGAGACCCCGAGCGAACGGCCGTCCACCAACCGTGTGAGCCAGGCCTGTAGCGTTTTGCCTCTGCCGGCCGTCCTTCGCACACAGTACGCCGACTGCGCGATGACGATGGCGCTGGTGTAACAGCGATCCCGCTCAGCCTCCCGCCAGGCGATCACCTTGAGATCGCCCCCTCTTCTTCGCCGGCTGACAGATGACGGTTATTTCGCTGAAGCCATAGAAGCCTCAGCAGTACAATCCAGCCCACAGCAAATGATGTCCGTTCGATCACCTTGGTATCCCA
>WUUC01025334.1_pt1 | contig 14083 bp, 10 predicted proteins | sample 6278441 | NCBI WGS metagenome assembly WUUC01 (sample SAMN13675441, study PRJNA597444) | soil metagenome | isolation source: soil | place: USA: Washington | collected 2017-10
CTTCGGTATCGGGGACCAGCAGGACGTCTTCCGGGCCGCCACCGAATTGCATGCGAGCCATCGGTCGGCTCCTCTCAGTTCAGTGCAGGCCAGGTCATCGGATGCAGGACCAGATAGCCCCCGTTGGGGAAGGTCGAGTTGTAGTTGCGCACCACGACCTGACCGGTCGCGGCGATCACGTTCCAGCTGCACACCTGGCCCGGATCCATCCAGCCGACCCCGGTGATGTCGGTGTCCGGGCGGAACGTCGCCGGCAGGGTGCAGACCGCGAGGTCGGTGCCGGCGGCCTTGGCCGCCGCGTTGAGCGTCAGCTGGCACTGGAAGTAGACGAAGCCGTTGACCCGCCAGGCGTACAGATACGGCGGCGACAACCAGCCCGAAGCAGGGGTGATCGCGGTTCGGGTGCTGCGTTCACCGAGCAGCGTCGCGATGTGCCCGACCGACCACCAGAGCTTGCCGTTGTCCGGCTGGTACAGCATCTGGCCGGGGCTCAGGGTCGGACCGCGGCCCGACAGCGAGATCACTTGTGGCTGCGGCAGCCAGTAGTCGACGGGAGTCACGTCCGCTGCCTGGATGACCGGCTGCCCGGTGGTGCCGGAGCTGGTCACCCGGACCCGCGCCAGCGGTAGATCCCAGGACCCGGTGCTGCCGGTGTCCTGGATCGGCGCGGGCGCCGCCGGGGTGGCCGCCGGAGTCCCCGTGATCTTCGCGAGCCGGACCTGATACGTGCTGCGGGACAGGCGCGCCACGATCAGGTCCAGCCGCGGGTTGCCGCTAGTGTTCGCGTCGAGCGCGATCACCGGCGGAGTCGTGCCGGACTCCCAGCGGAAGCCGCGGACGATCGCGGACTGGTTGGCGTAGGCCTTCACCTGCCGGCCCGATCCGTCCGCGTAGATCAGCGGCGTGGTGATCTGCGACTGGGTCGGACTGAACGCCACCCGCCCCGAGCCGCTGACCGGGCCCATCAGCCGCTCGTAGGCCGCATCGGTGACCCCGGAGCCGTCGGCTACCGGGAACGAAGTTTCCGCCACCGGCGGACCCCCTCTGGAGTTGTCAAGATTTACGGTATGCTGCTCGCCAGACCAGCTGGTCCGATGAAGGAGAGAACAGAAGATGAACGACTACCCGGTCGACCCGCAGCTGCCCGAGCCCAGCGAGCCGGACCACGACGACCCGCGCTTCACGCCCGGCACCCCGGAGAACGACGAGATGCTCGCCACCCTGGCGAAGGCGAAGGACAGCGGTAAGCAGGACTGACGTCGTCGTCACGACACTGTGGTAAGCTGCCCCTGCAAAAGAGCGCAGTGCCGACCATGTCGCCGTTCCGAGGAGCAGTCATGCAGGACAGCTGAACGCTTGATCGCACAGCAGAGAGGCCCGTCAATGACGGGCCTCTCTTGCGTTTCCAGGTCAGGCTGCGCGCGTTAGACCGGCATGGCCCTCAAGACCCGTAAGACGCCCCGCTGGTGGTGGACGGCGGTCTACACCGTCGGCATGCTGATCGGCGCCACCGTGTGGGTCACCGGCATCATGATCGGCCTGCACTTCGTGGAGAAGTACTGGTGATCAGATCCGGCGCTCGACGCGCGCCAGCCGCGAGTCCAGCTCCCGGAAGCGGGCGATGAACGGCGTGTCGTAGCGGGCCGACTGGTCGCCTACGGTCACGCCCACCACCTCGCCGGCCACCGGGAAGGCCTGCAGCGCGACGGTCTGCACCGGCGCGATCTCGAACATCCCCGGCGCGAGCTCCACGCTGACGATGTCACCGACGTTGTAGTGGATGCCGTAGCGCTGGTCGGGGGTGTCCGCTGCGTTGGTGGCCAGCCGGGCGCTGGCCCGGCCCTCCGCGAACGCCTGATCCGCGGTGGCCTGCATCTGCTCGAGCGTGTCGGTGCCCGAGGAGGACTGGAAGCCCTCGTAGCGGCCCCAGGCGGCGTTGCCCGGTTCGGTGGTCACGAACTCCCGGACGAACGCCTCGCTGCCCTCTTCGCCGGATCCACCGACGATGACCGCATTCATCTTCGGTGCGCTCAGGTCGTACGAGAAGTACTTGAGATTTCCACGGCCGAAGCTGAAGTGCACCTCGCCGGCCAGGTCCCTCGAGCGCATCGGCTCGAACAGGATGATCGGGTCGCCGCCCTGGGTGGTCTGCCGGGTCCGGAAACCCAGCGAGTCCGGGTGGTAGGTAGGCGCGCCGGGGATCCCTGAGTTGGCGCCCAGCGTGCAGATCTTGCGCAGCACGTCGGTGACCTTCTCGTACTTCTCCCGCGGGCTGACGTCGCTGGTGCCGGTGATCTGCACCGTGGTGCTGCCCGCCAGCCCGGAGAACGCCGCCACCACCAGCTTCGGCACCTGCCGCGGTGCGAGAGCCTGCGGCCCGGCCTGGGTGTTGACCAGCTGCAGCATCGCCTGCTCAGGGTTGCCGCTGAACAGCCAGTAGTCGGTGGCCTGTTCCTCCGGCGTCTTGGTCGGATCCGGATAGCTCAGGCGCGCCCCCAGCCAGCCCAGGTCCTCAACGAAGGTGACGGTGAGCTTGCCGACGCCGGCGTTGTCGTCCTGGCCGTCGGACTTCTCCCACAGCACGCTCTCGATCGGTCCGCTGATCAGCACGTGCTGGGTGCCCAGGACTCGGCGCAGCACCACGATCCGCGACCCGGCCACCAGCTGGGCCCGGGCATAGGCGTCGGCCGGCAGCACCATCTGGCCGCTGCCCGGCTCCTTCCAGCGCAAGGTGATCTGCAGGCCCTGCCACTGCGTCAGCGGGTCGCCCAGCACGTTGAGGTACTGGTCGGTGACGAGCACTGTGTAGATCGCGCTGAGTGCCCGCGCCGAGGCCACGCCGGAGCCACCGACGGGGCTCGGCGCCGGCACCACCACCGGAGGCGGGATGTCGCTGGATGACGTGCCCAGCACGGTCGCCGCCAGTGAGGTCCGGCCGAGCAGTGCCACCGCGGTGCCGGCGCCGGCACCGCCGGTGGTGACCAGGGTCAGATGCGCCGCGGTCTGGTTGTTGAAGGCCTGCAGCGGCAGCGGGCTGGCGTAATTGGTCAGCACGCCCGACGAGTTCTGGTATTTGTCCAGGTAGAAGTACCTCAGGGTGCCGATCGGCGCCAGGCTGGAGCCGCCGGTGCCCTGGTTGTTCCACCAGGCGAAGCCCAGGAACTTCCAGCCCTGCGCGCCTTCGGTCCAGGTGTCGAGCTCGGTGCACAACCCGTTGAACCAGGCCGCCCGGGCCGAGCCGGTCGGGTCGGCGGGGATGCCGATCGCGCCGAGCTCGGAGATGACCCGCGGGCGGGTGTCGCCGATGTTGTACTTGTAGCCCTTCATACCGGCCAGGAACGTCACCGGGTTCGGGTAGCTGGTGGCGACGTTGGTGGGCGTGCCCGAGTCCCAGCTGTTGGCGTACATGTCGATGCCGTAGAAATCCGACTTCGTCGGGCCCGGGTCGTACTGCGCGTAGTTGCCGTTGCCCTTGCTGGCCCCGCCTTCGATCCACTGGCGGGTCACCACCGGCCCGGCCCACACCCGCGCGCGCACCGCACTGGGCAGCGTCGCGATGACCGTGTCGTACCAGTCGGTGTAGTTGTTCAGGTAGGTCGCCGGGGCGTTGGGGAAGTTGTTCTCCGGCTCGTGCCGGTCGGTGAGCAGCAGTCGCGGCCAGCCGGCCTGCGTCGGGCGCTCCTGCAGCCACACCGGCATGTCGATGATCCACTGCTTCATCGCGGCGAACTTGCTGGAGTCACCGTCGATGTTGCTCGAGACGAACGGCGTCGCCCCGGACCGCCGGCAGTACTCGAAGCGCTCGTCGTCCCACTCCGGTGGCAGGCCGTCGGAGTTCGGGAAGATGCGGAACAACCCGTTGCGAGGCATCAGCGCCTCGTACGTGGCGATGTCCGCCTTCTTCATGGTCGCGCCGACCCAGTACGTCCACGTCGGCGTGGTGACCGACGGCCCAGCCCCCGGGCCGGTGCCACCGCCACCGCCGACCGGCGGCGTGGTGCCGTTCTCCAACGCCCAGATCTGGTTGAACTTCGTCAGCGGCAGCGGCGGGTTGAGCTTGACCGCCTGGGTGCTGTCGACGGTCCGGTCGTCGAGCGGGAAGTCCCGGCGCTGACCGACCACCGCCACCACACCGGTGGCCTTGCCCTGCTGGTTCCACCACAACCAGCCGTCAAAATCCCAGGGCTGTGCCCAGCCGCCGACGCCGGCCTTCCAGGTACTGACCTCGTCATGCAGCGCCTGGATCCAGGCGGCGCGCGCCGAGCCGGTGGTGTCGGCCGGCATGCCGATCACGCCGGTCTCCGGGAACAGCCGGGGCCGGGTGTCACCGGAGTTGAACTTGTAGGCCTTGATGTACTGCAGGAAGGTCGAGATGACCGGCAGGGTGTCCGGCGCGACCACGGCCGACCCCGTGCCCGTGTTGACATAGACGTCGACGGCGAAGAAGTCACCGATGCCCGGGTCGTAGATCGAGTAGTCGAAGTTGCCCTTGCCGCTGGCGCTCGACTCGGTCCACTGCTTGGTCAGGACCGGGCCGCACTTGACCTTCGCGCGGATCGTCGACGGCAGGCTGTTGATCATCGCCATGAAGGCGGCGAAGTTGGTCTTGTACGCCGACGCTCCGCCGGAGATGTCGCCTTCCGGCTCATGCCGGTCGGTGATGTAGACGTACATCCCGGGCGTCTCGATGATCCAGCTAGGCATGTTGAGCAGCTGGTTCTTGACGTAGTCCAGGCCGCCCTGGACCCCGTCGACCTTGGAGCTGAAGAACGGGATCGTGTTGTTGCGCTGGCAGTACTCCACCCGCGGGTCGGTCCACGCCGGCAGGACCTTCATCGCGACGCCGCCGATGGTGGCGTTCACGGGGAAGATCCGCATCATGTTGTTGCCGGGGAACAACGGCTCGTAGTAGGCGATGTCCTCGGCGCCGAGCGAGGCTCCAATCAGCATGGGTGGGGCACCTCTGTCTAGGTAAGCTGTCGCCGCAGCCGGTAGCGATCAGGTGGCGAAGGTGGATGTCGGCCGGCTTGACCTGGTCCTGGCAGCGGTCCACCGCAGGCTGCACTGGCCGGCTCGACCCACGGGCCGGCCAGGCCCAGCTGCCGTCATGGCGGGGCGGACAATGGCGTCGTGACCTACGACTACGAGCGCGCCCGCCTGATCATCGAAGAGCTACGCGCCGGCGCCGGCGGCAAGAGGCTGGACTCGGCGCACCGCGACGAGCTCTTCGAAGACTTCAGGGAGGCGATCGGCCTGCCCCGCAAGGCTCGGCAGGAATACCGCCAGGCCGGGCGGGCCGTGGACATCTCTCCATCGAAGGGCCTGCAGGGCTGGATGCGCCGGTAGGTCAGGAATTGTCGTAGCGGGGCGTGAACGCCATCCGCACGCGGGTGTTGGTGCCGGCCCCGTCGACCTCGAGGCCGACGGTGTTCAAGCCGTCGGACAGCGGCCACAGCTCGGTGCCGGCGGTGTTGAACCAGTCGATGTACTTGCTCAGGTTCTGGTCACCGGGCCCGCGCACGGTCGGCCGGTCGGTGGTGATGGTGATGGTCTGCTGATCTCCGAGCGGGTAGGTCAGCGTGAACCGGACATCGAGGGTGGCGTTCCAGGCGCGCAGCCGGGTCAGCGGTCCGGTGATCGTCCAGACCGGCCAGGCCTCGCAGTCCCCGGGATTGTTGATCGTGGTCAGCGCCGCCGGGTCGTCGCCGGTGCCACCACCACCGCCGTCCCCGCCACCGCCCGGCGTCTCGCCACCGTCGCCGGGCGTTCCGACCACGTTGGAGCTGGTCACGCTCAGGTACGGGTAGAAGAAGTTGACCGGCGTCCCGGGCTCCTCCGGGTCCTCCGGGTCCTCGGGCGTGGATGTCGGGGTGAACGTGCGGTCAGCGACCACCTGAGTGGTCGAGCGCCACTTGCCCTCGGGGCAGAACAGCGTGATGACCGGCCGGGCATACAGGTGGTTCTGGGCGGTCTCGGCACCCAAACCGTCGGAGTAGAACGCCTCGATCTCGCGCACCTCGCCGGACGGGCGTCGCACACGTAGCCGGCCCGGGCGATGGCGCCGGGTGGTCAGAGTGAACGCCCGGGAGATGCGCCGGTAGCGGCCGAGGAACTCCTCATGGGTGCTGCCGAAGATCTCCAGCGGCCACTGAATGGTCGTCGGCTTGCTGGCGATGGCGCGCACGCTCTCGCCACCGCGGGGCAGCTGGTCGGTGGTGATCTCGATGGGCGCCGCGCCCCAGCCGGACGGGCCCATGATCGTGAACCAGCCGACGTCCTCGCGCGGGTTGGACAGCGGCCACTCCGCCCCGTCGGGGTCGATCCAGGAGAAGACCGGGACGCCGACCAGTTCCTGATGCGGAAAGGTGGGCCCGGTATCGACCTCGGGCGGCTCGGTGACGACCGTCGTTCCAGCCAGCAGAGGCATCCGCCACCCGCCTTTCGCGAAGACGGCAGCCAGCCCGCTCAGATCGTCTCTGAGCGAGCTGGTGCGCTGGGGTCAGTAGTTGCTGCGGTTGACCCGGTTGAGAGCGTCACGGCGCGCCTGGATGGCCGCCAGCTTGCCCTCGTCCAGGGTCGTGTCCCGGAACTCGAAGTTCCAGGTGTCGCCACCGGCCATGGCCATCTGCGCCCGGTTGGCCAGCCGCGACATGGTCTGCCACTGCGTGTCGGTCAGCACCTTGTCCGGCGTGCGCCGGCCGTGGAAGACCTGCATCACCCCGCCCGGCATGTTCCGGGTGTCCGGCAGCAGGCCACCCTGCTCGTACGCCCAGTGGACGTGGTCGTAGTGGGTCCGCTTGACCGCGCCGGAGTAGACATGCGGCCGCCCGTTGTGGATCTGCCGGCTGCCCTTCGGGCTGAAGATCAGCTCCCGGCTGTTCGGGTAGTTGTTCCGGATCCACTCGAAGACGTCGCTGCGCGGTGACGTGTCGATGGCGCGGTTCTGGCCGTGATACGACCGGTTGCCGGTCACGGTGATCGAGCCCGGGCGGTAGCCCGAGTTCAACGGCAGGCCGGGGAAGGCCTGCCGCAGGATGTTGATCATTCCGAGCGAGCCGCCCAGCGAGCTGCCGCCGGCACGGGCGCCGCTCATCTGACCGTCCTGATCGCCACCGGAGAACAGGCCGGTGACCTTGGTCTTGAGCGCGTCCACGATCTTGTTCGGGATGGTCATCAGCCGCTGGACGAACCAGGTGTCCTTGGCCGGCACCTTGTCCAGCAGTCCCTTGGCCAGGTCGGCCAGCGACTTCACCGGGTTGCGCAGGAAGTCCTCGACGCCTTCGAAGACGTCGGTGGCCTTCTTGCCGATCCGCTTGCCGGTGTTCTTCAGCCAGTCACCGAAGCCGTCGCCAGTGCCTCGCCGGCCTACCGCACCGCCCCGGGCGAAGTGCTGGTGCCCGCGCTGGCGCACCAGTTCGCGGCGCCAGGCGTAGATCGCCGACTGGCCGCCGGCGGCATCGACCTCCTTGGCCGTCAGGACATGCTCGCCGGGCGCCAGGACGGCGCGTACCGAGTCGCGACCCTTCGGCCCCGGCCCGTAGACCGCACCGCCAGCCGCGAACGCGCTCTTGGTGTACCAGTCCCCGGTGGGCTCCGGGATCTTGACGTTCTTCGGGCTGATGTTGAACTTGTCGGCCAGCCAGTTATAGCCCTTGAGTAGGCCCTCGTTGAGCGCGTACTTGATGACGATCTTGGTTACCGCACCGAAGATCTTGGACAGCTCGGACCACTTCTTGGCCAGGCCGTCGATGGCCTTGTCCCAGTGGGGCTTGATGTGTTTGGTGATCCAGTCCGCCATGGGCCGGAACACGTTCTTCACCAATTTGTCCCAGATCGGCTTGATCCACTCGTTGTAGACCGCCGCGAACAACATGCCCAAGGCCTTCAGCGCGATCAGGATCAGCCCGATCGCGACCTTGATGATCGCCGCCGCAACCTGGAACGCCAGGCCCAGTGCCTGCAGGATCGGCTTGAGGATGAACTTCCACAGGAACTCGATCACCGGGCGCAGCACGACCGACAGCAGCCGGACGATCCCGTTGATCACCGGCATGACGACTTTGTTCAGCAACCAGAAGAAGATCGTGCCGAGCGCGCCGAGGAGGCTGCCGATGACGGAGAAGACCGGCTCGAGAACCTCGAAGAGCACCCGGGCGACCGCCATGATCCCCTTGAACGCCGGGAGCACGAAGCCGTCGTAGAGCTGGAAGAAGAAGACCCCCAGCTGGCTCAGCGCGCCGCGGATGTTGCCGAAGGACGGCCGCAGTCCCTCATACAGGCTGACGAACAGCGCCTTGACGGCGTTGAACACCGGCACCAGGCCGTCCTGCCAGAACGCCCGGGCGGCCTCGACCATGTTGTCGAAGACCGGCCGCAACGTGACGATCGCCTGCTTGAGAAAGGCGAACGCCGCAGCAGCGCCGACCTGGATCGCGTCCCAGACCGTGCCGAGCGCCTCGCGCACGGTCTTGGAGTTGGTGCCGAGGGCGGCGAAGGCGACGACCAGTCCGCCCAGGATGAGCGCGATCAGGCCGGGGATCTTCAGTGCCGCCAGGGCGGTGGCCCCGGCGATCGCCGCGATGGCCGCGGCGCCGGCGGCGATACCGGCGACGAGGGCGGTCAGCGTGTCCTGCGGGATCTTGTTGATCCACTCGAACAGCTGCGTGAGGATCTTGATGACGATGGTGCCGATCGGCGCCGCCGCGATCACCAGGTGCACGAACGCCTTGATCATCTCGCCGAGCAGGTCGGCGATCAGCGGGCCGTTCTCCCGCAGGTACGCCATGAAGGACTGGAAACCCGCGTTGGCGGACAGTCCCTCCGACCATTTCCGGAAGCTCTCGGTCATCCCCAGGAATCCCTGGTTCACCGAGTCGGTCAGCGGCGTGAATGCCAGGAACAGGTTGACCAGGCCGACCGTGATGTTCTCGAACATCTCGTACATCAGCCACAACGTCGGCACCGCGGTGTCAGAGATGTAGGCGAAGAACCTCGAGAACGTCGGGCCCTGCAGCAACTGAGCGAACCGTTCGAACATCCCGCCGATCGCGGTCGCCACCCGGTTGACGAAGTCGAACAGCGGAGCCAGCTTCTTCTGAGCCTCGTCGCTGTTCGCCCCGATCAACGAGGTCATCGCCCGCTGCAGCCCGGCCAGGACCGGGTCCGCGGCACCGCGCAACGCGTAGAACGCGTCGCGCAGCCCGAAGATGTAGCGGGCGAAAGCCTGCGCCGTCGGCGACAGCTTCGCCATCGCGGACTGCAGGTTGTCCAGCTGCGCACCGCCGGCCAGAGCGCTGCGGTCGGTGGCGTTGGCCAGCGCCCGGCGGGCGGCGACCACGGCCTGGGTGGCCTGGAACTCGGCGTAAGCAGCGTCGCGTTGCTGCTCAGCCGCGGCCGCCCGGGAATCCATCACCTTCTGCTCGGCATCTCGCAATTTGCGTGATCCGTCGAGCTGGGTGCGGACCAGATCTTCCTGAGCCTTCGTCAGCGACCGCTGAGCATCGAGCCGGCGCTGCTCAGCCCGCGCGATGTCCTCGCGAGCAGCCTTGACCTGCTTCGACTGATCGATGCCGTCGCGGAACTGCTTGGCCTGCTCGTCGGCCAGCTCGCCGCCCTTGCGCCGGACCTCGTCCATCTGCAGCAGCCGACGGTGATAGGTGATGTCGGCCTGTTCCCGCTCCGCCTCCGTGGCGCGCGGGTTGGCCATCACCTTGTCCAGCTGCTTCTTGGCCTCGGCGATGTCGAGGGTGGCCTGGCGCTGGTCCAGCGCGTTGCCACGCAGCGACGCCCGCAGATCCTCCAGCTCGCGGCGGGCCTGGGCATAAGCCTCATTCAGCCGTTCGCGGGCAGACTGCTCCTCGCGAGTCGAGGTGACGACGTCGCGCTGCGCATCGCGGACCCGCTCGATCGCGTCCTGGTTGGCCCGGGCCACGTCCTGCACGGCATCGCGCTGGTCCTCGAGGGCCTCCTTGATGTTGCGCTGCGCCTTCTCCGCGGCGTTGGCGTTGTTGCGCCGGGTGTTGGCCAGCGCCGCCTCGGCGGAACGGATCTGGTCCTGAGCAGCGGCGATCTGGCTGGCCGAACGGCTCAGCGAAGCGTTCGACTTCGCCTGGTTGTCGGCCAGTTTGCCCATCGCGCCGACCGCTTCGCCGATGCCGGAGAACGCCAGCATCAGCACACCGATGCCGGATCCGGCGGCCAGGGCGGCCGTGCCGATCGCGCCGATCGCGCTGGCCGCCGCGGCCGCGGCCGGCACGATCGCCGTGCCGAGGGACGCACCGGTGGCGATGAGCGCACCCAGACGACCCAGGCTCAGGCTCATCGAGCTCGCGAAAGCCAGCGCGCCGGACGTCGCCCCGTCGGCGTCGACCTTGATCTCGGCCTGCTCGCCGTCGATCCGGTTGAGCAGGACCAGGATGGCGCCCAGTTCGGTCGCCGCCTTGGCCGCGTCCGCCCGGACCTCGATGTCCACGCGCCGGTCCTGAGCGATCTGCTCCAGCCGGCGGAACTCGCGCGACACCTCGTCGGCGAACGACTCCGCGTCCAGGTCGAGGCCGATGCGGATGTCGCCCAGCTTGCCGATCCGGTCGCGGATCGCTGCCATCTCACGATCGATGTCGTTCGCCCGCAGGTGCACCGGCAGGTCCACGATCCGGTCGCTCGCCCGGCCCAGGTTCTGCCGGATCTGGCCCTGCGTGGTCTGCCGGAACGCGCGCTCCTGCTCGCGCTCGATCGCCTTAGCCGCGTCCTCGCGACGCTTCTGGTCCTCCCGGAAAGCCTGCTCATGCAGCCGGTCCAGCGCCTGCTGGTGGCGGCGCTCCTCGGCCAGCTCCCGGTCACGGGACTGCCTCAGCTCGCGAGCCCGCTGCTCCAGCTCGGCGCGCTGCTGGCGCAGACGCTGCGAGCGGTTACGGTCGTCGAGGCTGTTGAGCTGCGCCAGGTACTGCTCGTAGGCCTTCTCGAGCTCCTCCTGGCGGCGGGCCTCGTCGGCCTTCGCCTTGTCGCGGGCGGCCTTCTCCCGCTTGTAGTTCTCCGCATGCGCGGCCTGCCAGAGCCTGTCGAAGTCGGCGCGGTCACGCTCACGGGCGGCCTTGTCGCGGCGGGCGTTCTCCGCCCGGGCCGCCTCCCAGAGCTCGAGGAACTCTGCGGCGGACTTCTCGTCGGCCCGCTCCTGCTGGGTCTGGATGTCCTTGAAGAACGCGGCCGCCTGCTGGCGGGCCTTGTCCAGCGGGAAGACCAGCTCCGAGGCGCTGAACCGCTCGGTGAACTGATCGAGCAGCGCCTCGATCTGCTCCATCTCGCGCTTGACGTCGTCGCCGCTGATCTTCGCGCCGATGCGCAGGTTCAGCGGGTTGTTGTCGCGAGTCGCGACGTCGCCGATCTGCAGCTTGGTCGCCTCGGCGATGCGCGCCTTGAGGGCGGCGACCGCGCGCTCCTCCTGCGACGACTTCGCGGTGATCTTCAGGTCCGGCAGGATCCGGTCCATCGCCTTGAGCCGGTTCAGGTAGGCATCGCTGAACGCGTCGCCGGCCAGGAACCCGCGCTTACGCGCCTGCTCGATGATGTCCTTGACCGCGCCCAGCTCCTGGGCCGCGTTGCCGGCGTTGGTGTACCGGCCTACCGCGTTGATGCCCTGGGCGTCCTGCTGGGCCTTACGCAGCGCGGCGTAGGCCTTCTCCACCCGGGCGATGAAGTCGCGCTCGTCGAAGCCCTTGCCCAGGTCGATCTGGGAGATCTCCTGCAGCTCTTTGCGCAGGGGCTTGAGGATCCGGTCGGTCTCGGGGATGTTCTTCAGCGCCGACTCAACGCGCCGGATCGCGCTGGCGCTGAACGTCTTGCCCAGGGCGTCGCCGGCCTTGCCGGCCGCGCGGTCCGCGTCCTGGCTGCCCTTGTTCATCACCTCGGTGAGCTGCTTGCCGAGCTGCTTGTCCAGGCCCTGGGTCAGTTTGCGAGCAGCCTTGGCGATCAAGGCCTCGACGTTGAGGAAGCTGGGAACGACTTCCAGATATGCGGTGCCGGCCGAGTAAGCCACGGCCCACCTCCTTGTGTCCGGGTCGGGAGGTGAGCCGTGGCAGCTCTGTCAGCCCAGCGGTAGCGAGCGCTGGCGCTGGGCGCGGCGCTGTGCCTGCTCGGCAGCGCTGACCACGGAGCCATCCGGCTGGGTGATCAACACCTTGGAGAGGATCTTCATGTGCTGGCGACGAGGGTCGTTCAGCTCGTCGGTGGCGGTACGCGGCCGCGGCATCGGCTTGATCCTCGGCGGCTTGCCGCCCTGGGACGCGATGACGGCCTGCACCACATCGCCGAGCCGGTCCATCAGCGCATACAGCGCCTCCAGCTCCGGCGACCAGTCGCGCATCCGCACCGCCGGGCCCTTGGCCGACGGCTGGCTGGCGACCTGCTTGGCGAGTTCCTTGTCGAGGCTGACGGCTTCGGCATACGCCGAATCGCGCGGCAGGTGATCGATGCGGCTGAGCAGGTAACGCCAGCGCCGCTTGCGCCACAGCTCACCGAGGTTCTCGCCGCGGTCGGCGAGGTCGTTCTCTAGCGGCCCTGCGTACCGTTGAAGGAGCGCGCAGAGCCGGCGAGTTCCCCCAGGTCGGTCAGCCCGAAGTGCGTGGTGTAGTCGCGGATCAGCTTCTTCATCCGGCCGATCGGCAGGCGCTTGGAGAAGAACCGGTCCCGGTGGCCCTCGTCCAGCAGCACATGCATCATCAGCCGGGGGTTCTCCTGACCGACGACGATGTCCTGGAAGTCGACGTCCTCCGGGTCGAGCATCCGGAAGTACTCGCCCTCGTGCTGGAACCAGAACGGCTCCTCGGGCTTCTCCTTCTCCCAGGTGTCGAGGTTCGAGGCGAGCTTGACGCCTGGCGGCAGCTGCTCGATGGCGCGGCCCGCGGCGGCCAGCACCGCAGTCGGCTCGTCGGCCAGCGCGTCGGCGAGCCGCTGCTCAGGCTGATCTGAATCGGTCATGTGGTTGTCCTGCATTTGGGTGGTTCTCCTTGGGTGGGCGGGTGTAGCCGGGCCCTCGCCGCAGGCGGAGGCATCGCGTCAGGCGAGGGCCCGGGGTCGTGATGAGAGTCAGGCGCCGGCGGCGGCCTGGCTCTTCGCGTCCGCGCGGGCACCGGCGGAATCCGCGGCGGTGGTGGTGCGCCGGGTGCTGCCCGCGGTGGTGTCTTCGGTAGCCTCGGACTGCGCGCGCAGCGAGGTCGGCGCCGTCTCCGTCAGGCCCGAGCGCACAGGCTTGCCCGCGGTCTCCAGCTTCTTGCTCGGGGCCTTCTTGCTGCCCTTGAGCACCCAGCCGGTGGCGCGCAGGTTGACGTGGTCGATCTCGCGGTCGGCGGTGCGCTCGATGAGACGGCCGCGCTCGCCGATCTTGACGTACACATTCTCGGACTCGGCCACGGCCGGGCTCCTCTCGTGTCCAGGTGGGCGCAGGGTTTAAAGAGGCCGGAGCAGCTCGCCCACCCAAGCTGCCGCCCCGGCCCCGCTCAGCGGGAGGGCATAAAAAAGCCCGCAGCCGACGGCTACGGACGAGGTTCGGACGATCAGGGTCAGACGGCCTGATCGATTCCCATGTCTTCCAGAAGCGCGAGCCAGCCGGGCCCGCCGAAGATCCACTCGGCGTCGATGCCGGTCGACGGATCGGCCTCCGCGCGGAAGGTCATGTTGTAGGTCACCGGGTCGTCGCCGTCGCTCATGGTCTGCTCGCCACGCTCGGTGATCTTGGCGTAGGGGAAGTAGCGAGCCATGTAGATCTCGCCCTCTTCGATCTCGTCGATGAAGAGGCCCAGCACCCGGTAGTGGTAGTTGGCAGCGAACTGCGGCTTCGCGAGCCTGGTCTCGCCGGTGACCGCGGCCGCCTCGAGGCTCGTCGTGTCGACACCGATGTAAAGCCCCAAGGTCAACAGCTTCGTTTCCTGGGCGGTAACGGTCATCGACAGCAGGTCCGAGACCTGGTCGGTACGCGTCGGCTGCTGCGCACCGAAGCTGGTCACCTCGGACTGCTCGGTCTCACGGCCGTAGCCGACGCCGTCCTTGGTGACGAAGCCCAGGTCCTCCCAGCCAGCCGGCAGGGCGACCA